>Ga0070699_100001346_pt1 | contig 22644 bp, 19 predicted proteins | sample KBSK1503metaG_FD_65473 | JGI IMG/M metagenome (GOLD analysis project Ga0070699, IMG submission 65473) | Corn, switchgrass and miscanthus rhizosphere microbial communities from Kellogg Biological Station, Michigan, USA - KBS K1-50-3 metaG | ecosystem: Host-associated > Plants > Roots >...
GCTCCCTTGGCCGCCTGCACGGTCTCGTGGATCGCCGACAGCACCGCGGGGTGGAGCGGCTCGTAGAGCTGCGCCACCTTCCGGTTGTTCCTATCCACCGCGAGGAGATACTGGATCAGGTCGTTCGTGCCGATCGAGAAGAAGTCCACCTCGCGGATCAGCCGGGTGGCGAGCCAGACGGCCGAGGGGGTCTCGACCATCATGCCGATCGGCATGTTGGCGTCGAAGTCGCGCCCCTCCCGCCGGAGCTCCTCCTTCGCCTCCTCGAGCAGCTCCTTCGCGCGCCGGATCTCCTCGAGGCTCGAGATCATCGGGAAGAGGAGGCGCACGCGTCCGAGCGTCCCGACGCGCAAGATCGCGCGGAGCTGGACCTTGAAGAGATCCGGCATCTCGAGCGAGATGCGGATCGAGCGCCAGCCGAGAAACGGGTTCTCCTCGCGCGGCAACCGCATGTAGCCCGGGTACTTGTCGGCGCCGACGTCGAGCGTGCGGATGGTGACCGGGCGGCCTTCCATGCCGCGCACCAGGCGCGCGTAGAGCTGGTACTGCTCCTCCTCGTCGGGGAACTCGCGGTAGGTGATGAACGGGAACTCGGTGCGGTAGAGGCCGATGCCCTCGGCCCCGTGGCGATGGGCGAACATCAGATCGGCGAGCAGTCCGATGTTGGCGTACATCGAGACCCGCCGGCCGTCGGGGGACTCCGCGGGGAGGCTCCGGAGGCTCTCGAGCTCGCGGTTGAACGCGCGGTACTCGCGGTCGATCCGCTCGTACTCGCGCGTCACGTCGGCGGCCGGATTCACGTAGACGACCCCGGAGTTGCCGTCGACGATCAGCTCGTCGCCCTCGTGCACGGTCTCGGTGAGATGCTCCACGCCGACCACGGTGGGGATCTCGAACGACTTGGCGAGAATCGTGGCGTGCGAAGTGACGCCGCCGGTGGCGAGCACGATCGCGCACAGGTGCTGGTGCTCGATCATCGACAGGTCGGAGAGCGTCAGCTCTTGGGCCACCAGCACGCTGTCCTTGGCGAGCGGGTGCTCGGGCTCCTCGATGCCGAGGAGGTTGCGCAGGATGCGTAACCCCACGTCCTTCAGGTCGACGACGCGGTCGCGGAGGTAGCCGGCCGACATGCGCTCGAAGGCGTCCAGGTACTCGTCGACGACGCGCTTGAGCGCCGCCTCGGCGACCAGCCCGTCGGCGATCATCTCCTCCACCTTCTTCGTGAAGGTCCGGTCCTCGAGCATCATGCGGTGGGCGTCGATGATGCTCCAGTCGAACTCCGGCAGCCGGGTGGCGAGCCGCCCGCGCAGGCTCTCGAGCTCCACCGCGGACTCGGCGATCGCCCGCCAGAAGCGCTCGCGCTCGGCCTCTGGCTCGTCGGAGCGGCGCTCCTCGACCACCGCGAAGCTGACGGGTGGCTGGAGGAGGTGCACGCGGCCGTGTCCGAAGCCGGGCACGGCGGGCAGCCCGCCGAGCCGCGCGTGGCCACGGCCACGCGCGCCAGCCTCGGGCCGCTCGGTCGTCTTCTCGTAGGCCTGCAGCCGCTTGATCGCCGCGACCATTCGCCGGCGGTACTCGCGACGCTCTTTCTCCTTGGACTTCAGGTCCTCGAGCAGGCGCGCCTGGACGATGATGCCGCCCACCTGGCCGGCGATCGCGCGTAGCACGCGCATCTCGTGGCCCGAGAAGCGCCGGCGGCGGAGCGTCTGCACGACGAGCACGCCCATCGGGGTGCCGCGCTCGGCGATCGGCACGCCGACGAAGGAGTGGTACTTCTCCTCGCCGGTCTCGGGAAAGTACTTGTAGCGCGGGTGGGCGATGGCGTCGACGACCATCACCGGATCGCCCTTCTCGATGACCATGCCGGTGAGCCCTTCCTCGACGCTCATGGTGACCTTGCCGATGGCGCTCTTCTCGAGGCCGGTGGTGGCCCAGAGCGTCAGGCGCTGGGCGCGCGGGTCGAGGATGTAGAGCGAGCAGACCTCCGTCCCCATGCGCTCGGCGACCACCTCGACGATGCGCTGGAGCGTCTCCTTCAAGTCCTCGGAGCGCGCGGTGATCGCGCTCACGTCCTCGAGGACGGTGAAGGCGTGGGTGCGCCCGGGCTTCGCCCGGCTCGGGCGCGGACGGCGGCCCTTGCGGGTATCAGCCTCCATGGGGCCCGGTGATCTTACCGGGAGCCCCTCCGGGGGACAACGGAGGTGGCGTGTCAGCGGGTCACGTCACCGGCATGCGACGACGTTGGCCCTCGAGCTGAAGCGGCAGTGCGGCGCACCGAACGCCGCCTCCGCGCACTGTCCGGCCGTCGGGTTGAGGACGACCTCGGCGTCGAGCAACGGGTCGGCGCTGCCCACGCCATATGCTCCCCGCCTCCCCCGCAGCACGATCCCGACGAGCCCCCGTGTCCGCGAGGACCGGTCCCGGATCTCCACTTTGACGATGCCCGCCGGCGGCGACGCGCTACGGTCCACGTGCGTCCAACGGGTCGGCCGCGCTCGACGATCGACCCTCCACCCTGCCTGCGTGCGTGGATCGAACCGGCCGGGGGCGACGTCGGCCTCCACGACCGTCTCACCGGTACGCGTCCTGACGACGAACCGCAGGCCGTTGGCGACCGGGTCCAGCGGGGGGGTGATCGGCGCCGGCAGCGCGAACGCACCCCGGAAGGCGAGGCGATCGTCGCCGGGGGGGCTGCGGAGCCCGGCGATGCGCAGCACCGGGTCCGACATGGGGGTGACGATCCTCGGATGCGAGCAGAGGTGCGTCGCCAGGTCACAGGTGTCGGTGGTGCAGGCGTCGCCATCCGCGCACGCCGCGTCGCTCGTGCAGTCGTCCACCTCGGTCTCGAACGACGCGGTGCACGGGTGCTCGTCGCCCTCCCCCTCCCCGCCGCAGCCACCGTCACTCTTGACGCTGGCCGTGTTGGTGATCTTGCCGGTGGCCGTCGGCACGACGACGACGGTGACCGTCGCACGGCTGCTCGTTGCGAGCACGCCGAGGCTGCAGACGACCGGCGCCGCCCCGGTGCACGTCCCCTGGCTCGCGCTCACGGACACGAGCGTCGTCCCGGCCGGCGGCATGTCGGTCAGGACGACGCCGGTGTCGGCGCTGACGGCCTGCACGGTGATGGTGTAGGTCACCGGCTGCCCGACCCGGACCGGATCGGGACGACCGCCGCTCTCGGAGTTGTCGATCACGACGCAGCCCGAGAGGGCCAGAGAGAGCGCGCAGAGGAGCGGTCGACTGCTCATACCTGCCGTACGCTTCAGCCGTAGAACGCAGCCACCGCCTCGACGACCGCCTCGACCGCCCGGCCGTCGAGCTCCGGGTAGATCGGCAGCGCCAGCACCTCGGCGGCGGCGCGCTCGGCCTCGGGGAAGGCACCGGGCCGTAAACCGAAGGCGGCGAGCGCCGGCTGCAGGTGGAGTGGCATCCGGTAGTAGACCTGCGCGCCGATCCCCGCGGCCGCGAGGTGTGCCTGGAGCGCATCGCGTTCCTGCGCCCGGACTACATACTGATGGAAGACGTGCGCTTCCCCGGCGGGCTCGGGGAGGACGAGCGGCGCCTCGGCACGACCGGCGAGCCCGGCCTCCGCGAAGAGCCGCGCGTAGCGCTCGGCGATCGCACGCCGGCGACCGTTCCACCCGTCCAGATGCGGGAGCTTGGCGCCCAGCGCCGCCGCCTGCACCGCGTCCAGCCGGGAGCAGAGGCCGAGCGACGCGTGCACGTACGGCGTCGCCGAATGCCCCTGGTGTCTGTCCTGGCGTACCCTGGCCGCCACCGCGGCGTCACCCGTCAGCACCATGCCGCCGTCGCCGAGACCGCCCAGGTTCTTGGTCGGGTAGAACGAGAGGCAGCCCGCGCGGGCGAACCCTCCCGCTCTGACGCCCCCGGCCCGGGCCCCGATCGCTTGCGCGGCGTCCTCGACCACCCAGAGCCCGCGCCGCTCGGCGAGCGCCGCGAGCGCGCGCAACGGCGCCAGCCGTCCGAAGAGATGGACGGGCAGGAGACCCACGACGCGCTCGCGCCCCGTCGCCAGTGCCGCCTCGACCGCCGCCGGGTCGAGGTTGAACGTCGTCGGGTCGACGTCGGCGAAGAGCGGCTTCGCGCCCAGGCGGACGATCGTGCTCGCGGTGGCCCAGAAGCTGAACGGCGTGGTGAGCACCGCCACGCCCGGCCCGACGCCGAGGGCGCCGAGCACGAGGAGAAGGGCGTCGGTCCCCGACGCGACGCCGATCGCGTGCGGCACACCACAGTAGGCCGCCATGGCCGCCTCGAAGCGCTCGACGTGCGGTCCGAGCACGAAGGCCTGGCTCGCGATCACCTCCGCGACCGCGGCGCGGACCTCCTCGCCCACGTCCCGATCCTGCGCCGCGAGATCGAGAAAGGGGACGTTCATGGCCCCGTGAACGCCACCGCCCCGTAGCCGACCACGTGCTCGTGCTCGCCGGTCACGTCGAGCGACGTCGTGTGCGCGAGCACCTCGCCGCGGCTGCCCGGAGGCAGCGCCCGGAGCAACACCTCGATCGGATGCCGGCCGCAGATGGTGGCGCCCGTCGACTCGACGTAGCGCTCGAACCCGTCGGCATCGCACGCTGCGACGCGCTCGAGCGCGCCCCGGTCGAGCCCGGTGACGGCGCCGGCGACCGTGGCACGGTCCGCCGGCGGCACGGGGAGGTAGTCGAAGCGGCGACCGTAATGCACGAGGTCCGAGCTCACGACGACGAGGGTGCCGGGCGCGACCCACGAACGCAACGCGGCGGCGAGCGTCTCGCCGTCACCGGCGTCGAGCCGCCCGACCAGCATGGGCACGAGCGTGGCGTCCGGCGCCATCGCCTGCAGCCAGGGGAGCTGGATCTCGACAGCGTGCTCGCGGAGGAAGACCGCGGGGTTGGCACGGATCAGCGGGCAGCGGGTGAGCGCGACGAGCGCATCCTGGTCGATCCGGAGGAGCCCGAGCGGCGTACGGTAGGCCGTCATCGGCAGGACGGCCGCGCCGCGCAAGGCGGCGAAGTGACTCGGGGCGACGACGAGCGCCCGCCGCCAGCCCGTTCCCGCGGCGGCGGCGAAGCCGCGGGCCGCCGTCGGGCCCGAGTATTCGAAGGCGGCGTGCGGGACCAGGATCGCGACGGTGCCGGGGCGCGGCGCGCCCGCGGCGAGCATGTCGCGCAGCGCCGCCGCGAGCGCCTCCGGCGCGGCCGGGTACCAGCGGCCGGCGAGATGCGGCTCCTTGACGCGCGGTACGGGTCCGGCCGGCCCGCTCACGGCTGGTCGCCGAACGCGAGCCAGAGGCGACGCACCTCCGGCGCGGCGAAGCACCGGGGGCAGCTCACCACGTCGAGCGGCTGCAGCACGCGCCGATAGGTGATGGGCGCCTCGTCGTCCCGGCGCCGCACGGCGGCCTCTTCCGTGGAGCCCGTGTGCAGGACGTAATAGCCGACGACATATCCGCTTCGCGTGTGCAGCGTGCCGTCGACGGCGCCTCCGCAGCGCGCGCAGCGGAGGGCCGCCGGGACGCTCGCATCCATCCGACGCGAACGTGTACGGACAAAGACGCGTCCCCGTCAACCGTGACGCGCCGGCTTTGATTCCTCGGGGCGTGCCGGGTAACGTGCGATCGAGCACGATGGCAGGACCCCAGCGGGCAGGCATGCTCCGGCGCATCCTCGCCTGGAGCATGCTCGCGACGCTCCTGGCCGCGGGGGTCGCGGGCTTCGTCGTCTACCGGGAGGTCACGACCGACCTGCCGCCGGTCGACCAGCTGCTCCGCTACCAGCCGCCCGTGGCGACGCGCATCTTCGCCGACGACGGCACGCTGGTCGGGGAGTTCTACGTCGAGCGTCGTTACCTCGTCCCGCTGGCGAGCATCCCGCCACACGTGCGGATGGCGTTCCTGGCGGCGGAAGACGCCGACTTCTACCGGCATCACGGCGTGAACCCGCTCAGCATCCTGCGCGCGCTCCTGGCAAACGTCCTCCACCACCAGGTGGTGCAGGGCGGCAGCACGATCACCCAGCAGGTCGTGAAGGCGCTCCTCCTCTCCCCCGAGCGGAGCTACGAGCGCAAGGTGAAGGAGCTCGTCCTGGCCTTCCGGCTCGAGGCGAAGCTCTCGAAGGACGACATCCTCTACCTGTATCTCAACCAGATCTACTTCGGCGCCGGCGCCTACGGGGTGGCGGCGGCGGCGCGGGCGTTCTTCGACGTCGACGTCGGCGACTTGACGATCGCGCAGGCGGCGCTCCTGGCGGGGCTACCTCAGGCCCCGAGCCGCTACGACCCGCAGCGCCATCCCCAGCAGGCGCTCGCCCGCCAGCACTACGTCCTCGAGCGCATGCGCGCCGAGAACTTCATCGACGCCAACCAGTACGCGGCGGCGCGCGCGGAGCGGCTCACCTTCACTCCGCACCGGCCTGGCACCTATCTCGCCGCGCCGTGGTACGTCGAGCACGTCCGCCGGCTTCTCGAGGAGCGCTACGGGGGCACGGCGCCCTACCAGCTCGGACTGCGGGTCTACACCGCCGTCGACCTCGGCATGCAGCGCGCGGCCGAAGAGGCCCTGCGCGCGGGCCTCACCGACCTCGACCGGCGGCAGGGCTTCCGCGGGCCGATCCGCCACCTCGACCCGCGCAAGGCCGACGCCTTCATCGCGCACCTGGCCGCCAGCGGCGCGCCCGAGGCCGGACACCCGGTGCGCGCGGTCGTCACCGAGGTCCGTCCGAGCGGGCTCGTCGTGCACACGCCGTGGGACCGTGGAACGCTTCCCGCGGACGCGCTCGTATGGGGCAAGACGCGCGTCGCCCCGGGGAGCCTGCGGGCCGGCGACGTCATCTCGGTCACGCCGGCCGGCCACGGCGGGGACAGCACCATGCGCTTCGCGCTCGACCAGGAGCCGCAGGTGGAAGGTGCGCTCGTCGCCTTCGACCCGTACACGGGCGAGGTGAAGGCGATGGTGGGCGGCTACGACTTCAACCGGAGCCAGTTCAACCGCGCGGTCCAGGCGCGCCGCCAGCCGGGCTCGGGCTTCAAGCCGCTCGTCTACGCCGCCGCGATCGAGCACGGGTACACCCCGGCTTCGATCGTCCTCGACGCCCCGATCGAGCTGGCGAACGGGAACCAGCCGCCGTGGATGCCGCGCAACTACGAAGGCAAGTATTTCGGTCCGACGCCGCTCCGCATGGCGCTGGCCCGCTCGCTGAACAGCGTCACTGTGCGGCTCGTCGACGCCATGGGCATCGACTACGTGCGCAAGTCGCTCGCCCGCTTCGGGCTCGAGGGCCCCCTGCCCCGGAACCTGTCGCTCGCCCTCGGCAGCGCCGAGGTGACCCCGATCGAGCTGGTGCGCGCCTACGGGGTCTTCGCCACCCTCGGCAAACGGTTCGACCCGATCTTCATCACGCGTGTCACGGACAGCGACGGGAACCCGCTCGAGTTCGGACACACGCGCCCCCACTTCGAGCCGGTGATGAAGCCGGCTACCGCCTACGTCGTCACCAACATGATGGAGTCGGTGGTGAAGCACGGCACGGGCCGCAAGGCCGCGGAGCTCGGACGGCCGGTCGCCGGCAAGACGGGTACCACCAACGACACGCACGACGCCTGGTTCATCGGCTTCACGCCCGACCTCCTGGCGGGCGTCTGGGTCGGCTTCGACTCCGAGCGGTCGCTCGGCGCACACGAGACCGGCGGTCACGCGGCGGCGCCGATCTGGACGGAGTTCATGAGGCAGGCCCTCGGCGACCGGCCCGTCGTCGACTTCCCGGTGCCGGACGGCGTGACGTTCGCCCAGATCGACCCCGCGTCGGGCCTGCGCGCGGTGCCGGGCGGCGAGTCCGAGCTCGAGGTGTTCGTCAGCGGGACCGAGCCGACGCGTTACGCGAGCGCCCCCGAGGCCGGCCTCGAGCCCGCGGCCGCGCCGGTCGACGCGCCACCGCCCGACACCGACTGAGGTCTCCGGTACGCCGTTCTCGAACGTCGCCTTGGCCTGGTCGGGATCGGCGCCTTCGGGCAGTGGGATCGCCCGGTCGAAAACGCCGTAGCTCCGCTCGCTGCGGTACAGCCCGCGCTTACGCTCCTCGTGCTCGTGGCGACGCTCACCGCGGACGTGCAGCACACCGCGCTCGATCTCGACCTCGACGTCGTCCTTGGTCAGCCCCGGCAGGTCGGCACGGACGTGGAGCTTGCCTTCCCGCTCGAATACCTCGACGTCCGGCGACCAGACACCCTCGCCAGCCTCCCACGCGCGCGGGAAGAGCTCGATCCGGGGCATCAGGCCACCGAATCCGAAGTCGTCGAACAGGTGGTCCATCTCGTCCATGAACCTTCGCATGAACCCGAACGGGCTTCCCGGCCGCCCCTCCCGCCGCGGTTGCGCCGGCGACCACCGGCCCTCGCGCCGGGCAACGGCCTTCTCGTGCTCCGACTCCTTAGGCTCACGACCCTTTTCCGCCACGGTTGGTCCTACTTTCCAAGACAAATCTGGGTCCCCTGAAGGCCGGGATCAACCGCCTGGACGACGGATTTCTCTGGAACGGCGCCGTGACGAAACCGCTCAAAGCCGCCAGTAGGGTTCGTGCGCCGACCGCACCCGAGCCAACACGCCCTCGAGCTTGCGGCCCTTGCCCGTCACCGGGGGCGACGCGTCGGGAGTCCCGCGCATCGCCGCGAGGACGGCATCGACGCCGTCGACCAGCGCGCCGAGGTCGTATCCACCCTCGAGGACGGCCGCGATCCGCCCTCCGGCGCTCTCGCGCGCGATCTCGGTGCATGCCCGGGCCATGGCGGCGAACCCCGCCGGTGTCACCGCCATCGCCGCGAGCGGATCGCGCTGATCGCAGTCGAAGCCGGCCGACACCAGGACGAACTCGGGCACGAACTGCCGGCAGACCGGGAGCACGATCTCGTGAAACGCCTGCACGTACTCGGCGTCGCCGAATCCGGCCGGGAACGGCAGGTTGAGGGTCCGCCCGGCCCCCGCGCCCCGCCCGACCTCCTCCGCCGCCCCGGTGCCGGGGTAGTACGGATACTGGTGCGTCGAGACGTAGAGCACGTCGGGATCGGTCTCGAAGATGTGCTGCGTGCCGTTGCCGTGGTGGACGTCCCAGTCGACGATCGCGACCCGCCGAATGCCCCTGGTGCCGAGGAACGCCGCCGCCACCGCGACGTTGTTGAAGAAGCAGAAGCCCATCACCCGCTCGCGCTCGGCGTGGTGACCGGGAGGACGCACGAGCGCGAACGCGCTCCGCACCTCGTCGGCGAGGATCGCCTCGCAGCCGACGAGCAGGCTGCCCGCGGCGAGGCGGGCGGCCTCGTAGGAGTCGGGGGACGCGATCGTGTCCGGGTCGAAGACGACGCGCGGCTGCCCCGCCGTGCTCGCGACGCGCTCGACGTGCGCCCGCGTGTGGACGAGCGCCAGCTCGTCCTCGGTGGCGGGACGCGGGCGAAGCCGGACGAGTCCCGCGGCGTCCTCGAGGTGATCGAGGAGCACTCGCAGCCGGTCGGGGCGCTCGGGATGGCCGCGACCCGGGTCGTGCGCCAGCATGCGGGCGTCCGAGACGACGGCGGTCCCGCTCGCCACGGCGGGACGATAGCAGACCACCCGTCGAATCGCGACGGCGCAATTGACACTCGCTACCCTTTTACCTACGCTCCACACGAATGTTCGGCATCGGCATGCCCGAGCTGATCGTGATCCTCGTGGTCGCGCTCGTGGTGCTCGGCCCGAAGCGGCTGCCGGAGGTCGCGCGCACGCTCGGCAAGGCGATGGCCGAGTTCCGCCGCCAGACCAGCGAGATCGTCGAGGAGTTCCAGACACAGGCGTTGCGCGACGAGGAGCCGGAGCGTCCTGCCGCCCGGCCGGGCACGGCGGCGAGCCTGCCGAAGCAGGCTCCGCCCGAGTCCGACAAGCCGCCGTCCGGTCAGGCCTGAGCCCGCCGCGGCCCCTCATGGGTCCCGAGACCGACGCGCGGATGCCGCTCACCGCGCATCTCGAGGAGCTCCGCTGGCGGATCGTGCGGGCGCTGGTCGCGATCGCGATCGCGTTCGTCATCTGTTACTGGTTCGCCGACGGCCTGTTCGCCCTCCTGTTCCGCCCGCTGAGCGAGCTCCGCCCGAACCAGCCGGCCGCCTACGGCGTCGGGCTGACCGAGGCGTTCTTCACGAAGCTCAAGGTCTCGTTCGTCGCCGGCCTCTTCGTCGCGAGCCCGGTCGTCTTCTTCCAGGCCTGGCGGTTCGTCGCCCCGGGACTCTACTCCAGCGAGAAGCGGCTGGCGCTGCCCTTCGCCGCCGCCGCTTCGGTCTTCTTCGGCCTCGGGGCGGCCTTCTGCTACCGGCTCGTCTTCCCGACCGCCTTCCGGTTCTTCCTCGCGGAGTTCGCCTCGGTCCACGCGGAAGCGCTTCCGACGATGAGTGAGTACCTCAACTTCACGAGCCGGATGCTCCTCGCCTTCGGCGCCACCTTCGAGTTGCCGGTCGTGACGTTCTTCCTCGCTCGTATCGGCCTGGTGACCCACCGGACTCTGCTCGCGGTGGGACGCTACGCGATCGTCGTCATCTTCATCGTCGCCGCCGTGCTGACGCCGGGGCCCGATGTCGCCTCGCAGCTCCTCATGGCGGCGCCGCTCCTCGTGCTCTACGGGCTCAGCATCGGGGTGGCGTGGGCGGCCGCCCGGCCGACGCCCGCGCCGGTGCCGGCGGAGGAGACGGGACCGCCCTGAGCCTTCAGGCGTCCTCGTCCGGCCCGAGCCAGTCGCCGTCGAAATCAGCGGGCGGCGCCGACTCCTCGCACACGCCCTCGGCCGCGAGCGACGCGACGACCGCCCGCGCCACGGGCTCGAAGTCCGCCGTGGTCAGCACGACGAGCGTCGCCCGGTGGCGGTCGAGTGTGCGCACGGTCGCCACACCTTCGTACGACTCGAAGACGAACTTGACGTAGGCGATCTCGCGGCGCGGGACGCGCAGGCAGATCGGGACCACGTCGGGAGCGGGCGTCATGGCTCAGAAGCTGTAGCGCGCGTCGAGGACGAACTCGTCGTTGTCGCGGAACTGTCCGATGAGCGACAGCCGCGGCCCGCCGATCGCCAGGTAGCCGACGCGCAGCCGCAGGTCATCGCGCACCCGATAGGACAGGCGCGGGAAGACGAACCACGCCTGCCGCTCGAAGGCCCACACGCCTCGCACCTCGAACTCCATCCGCTCGCCGAGGTACTGCTTGCGGAGCGAGGCCACGAGGCGGGTCTCCGGATCGCTCACGACGAGCGGCGGGGTCCGTTCGAGGAAGGCGATCTGGTTTACCTGGAGGAGCGGCCGGTAGCCTCGCCAGAAGTAATCGGCCCCGGCGCCCCACTCGACCGTGTCGAAGGTGGGAAACAGGTCTCCGAGCGGCACCGCGGCGTGGTGGTGCTTCACGAGCTCGCGCGTGATCTGCTTGAGCGGCAGCCGCGCGAGCGCCGCCTGGGTGATCAGGTCGCTCGAGCGCCGGAGATACGGCCGATCCTGGAACCAGGCCGCCTCGGCGCGCACCGTGAAGCCTCCGATCGGCATCGCCCAGTCGGCGCCCGTCATGTGGATCGCGTCGTGCGCCTGCCGGAGGCGGCTCACGACGCGCGCCACGAGCGGCCGGAGCGAGAGGAGCTGGAGCTCGGGACGGAGGTCGAGGTCGGGCCCGGTCTCGGGACCGGTATAGTGATACAGGTCCCAGTCGCTTGCGCCCGCCGTGCCGCCGAGGCGCAGCGCGATCCCGCCCGCGTCGAGCCGCCGCGGCGGGCGGTGGTTCTGCGTCTGGAGCGTCACCGGGAGGACGAGCCCGGTAGGCGACGGCAGCCCCCCGCGCGTGAGCGTCGCCGACGAGACCACGACCCGCTTCGGAGGCACGAGGCTCTCGGGGAACCAGCGCTCCTCGAGGAGCCCGAGACGCGGGGGGACGGCGAGCGGCACGTAGACGAGCGTCGCGCGCAGCCCCGTGAGCGCCAGGCGCGGCAGGTCGGGCAGGTAGTACGTACCGAGCGCCGCCGGGATGCCGATCTTCCGCTCCTCGAAGTCCTCCACCAGCGGGTCGTGATAGTCGCGCGGGTTCAGGATGTCGGTGGGCGGGATGCCGTCGAGCCGGCCCCACGCCATCTTCTGCACGCCGACGCGCAGGTCGGCGCGGCGGAGATGAACGTCGGCGAACGCCTCGCTCACCTCGGTCGACGGCGAGCGGTTCTGGTAGACGTGCGACCAGTCGTAGACACCCGCCCCGGAGCCCCCCTCGAACGGTCCGCCCGCGCGCTCGCGCAGCTCGAGGTGGCCGCGCAGCCAGCGGGCCGCAGTCCCGTCCAGGCGGAGGTCGAGCAACGCCTGCGGTCGCTCGCGTTTTCCCCCCTCGGTCTCGGCAACCGCGAGGCCATCGAGGTAGCCGCCCGCGGTCAGATGTGCGCCCGTGCCCGAGACGTCGAGGGCGGCGGCGGTCGCGGCAAGCAGGACCCCGATGGCTACCACCGTCGCGTTGAACAGGGGGGTCCGCCTCTCTATACTCCCGCGCCCATGAGCTCGCGCGCGACCCACTTGCTCGACAAGAACTTCGACCGGCAGATCGGCACCACCCATCGGCGGCTCGTCAAGGCGATGGACGGCCGCGTCGGCGCCATGGGCCTCGAGATCAAGGAGCACTACTTCGCCATGCTGTCGACGCTGGTCGCCAAGCTGGAAGACCCCGCGAAGTCGCTGCGCGAGATCGCCCAGGAGATGATCGCCGAAGCGGCGAGCGTCATCTTCCTCGAGCCATAGGCCGCCGGCACGCAGCGCGCGAGCAGCGCACGGGCCCCCCGAGTCTGAAAGCCGCGCGCGGACATGCGCCGCGCGCGGCGCGGGGGTTCGGGGGGCATCGGAGCAGCGCAGCGCGCGAGCAGCGCACGGGCCCCCCGAGTCTGAAAGCCGCGCGCGGACATGCGCCGCGCGCGGCGCGGGGGTTCGGGGGGCATCGGAGCAGCGCAGCGCGCGCAGCGCGCGAGCAGCGCACGGGCCCCCCGAGTCTAATAAATAATCGACTCGAGCCGCTCCCATGTCACTTCGTCGAGCGACGTCACGACCAGGTCGGCGTCGGCCAGCGCCTCGGCGGGGTAGGAGTTGGTGACCGCCAGGCAGCGCATGCCGGCACGACGCGCCGCCTCGACGCCCGCACGCGAGTCCTCGACGACGAGACAGTGCGCGGCCGCCAGGTCCGGCACCGTCTCGCGCAGGCGCTCCAGGGCGGCGAGAAAGGCCGCTGGCGAGGGCTTCCCCTCCTCGACGTCCTCGGCGCTCACGATCGCCGTGAAGGCGCGGGTGAGGCCCGCCTGCGCGAGGATGAGCGCGATCTCGCGACGCAGCGCCCCGGAGGCGATGGCCAGCGGTACGCGGCCGGCGGCCGCGCGCACGAGCTCCGGCACGCCCGGGAAGATGCGGACGCCGTCACGCACGAGGTCGAGGAAGTGTCCGGCCTTCGCGGCCATGAGCGCCTGCACCCGGTCCGGCGTCACCGGTCGCCCGGCGTCGCGGAGCGCCTCCACGACCGCGTCGTGGTCGTCGAAGCCGAGGTAGCGCGCGTAGTAGGCCTCGGCGCTCAGCGCGACGCCCTCCGCCGCGAGCGCGCGCTGGAACGCCGCGAGGTGCAGCGGCTCGTCGTCGGCGATGACACCGTCGAAGTCGAACACGAGGGCGCGCGGTCCCCGGGGCACGGGCGCCTCTTATAGCGACAAGGCGTCGCTCCGGCCAAACCGGCTGGCGGGCGGCGAGCGTGCTCTCTAGAATCGAGGCGCCCATGAAGTCGACCTTCCGCCCACGCCTGTTGAACGGACAGACCGGCGATCCCGCGCTCCTGCTGAACCTGCGGTGGCAGGGGCGGGCGTTGCTCGTCGACCTCGGACGCATCGACCGGGCGCCGGCGCCCGTGCTCATGCCGATCGAGGCGGTCTTCGTGTCCCACACCCATATGGACCACTTCATGGGCTTCGACCAGCTGCTGCGCATCTTCCTCGCCCGGGACACGACGCTCCGGCTCTACGGGCCCGCAGGCCTCGCCGACTGCGTCGAGGGGAAGCTCGCCGGCTACACCTGGAACCTGACCGACGACTACGCCTTCACGATCGAGGTGACCGACATCGGCGAGGGACAGATGACCGGCTGGCGCTTCGCGGCGCGCCGCCGGTTCGCGCGTGAGATGATCGGCGCGCGGCCGTTCACCGGGGTGGTGGTCGCCGACCCCGTCTTCACGGTCGAGGCCGCGCCCCTCGATCACCGCATCGTGTCGATGGCGTACGCCGTGACCGAGCACACGCATCTGAACGTGCGCACCGACGCGCTCGCGGACTCGGGCCTCCGGCCCGGACGGTGGCTGAACGCGCTCAAGGACGCGGTGCGCGCCGGAGCGCCCGCCGACACCCCGATCGAGGTGGCCCCGGACGACCGCCGTCCCCTCGCCGCGCTCCGCGAGGAGCTGCTCGTGGTGACACCCGGCCAGAAGGTCGCCTACGTGGTGGATACCCTCTTCTCACCCGGGAACGTCGCCAAGGTCACGCGCCTCGCCGCGGGTGCCGACGTCCTCTTCTGCGAGGCGCCGTTCCTCGAGGAAGACCTCGAGCAGGCGACCCGCCGCTATCACCTGACCGCCGCGCAGGCCGGCGCGCTCGCGCGCGCGGCCGCCGTGCGTCGCCTCCAGGTGTTCCACTTCTCGCCGCGGTATGAGGGGCGCTACGGCGAGATCATCGCCGAGGCGCAGGCGGAGTTCGTCGGCCGGGAGCCGCGCTATGGCGGTCTGGAGCGAGGAAGCGCGTCGCTTCCTTGAGGCGCACCGCGTCGGACACCTCGCCACCGCAGGTGCCGACGGCGCGCCGCACGTCGTTCCCGTCTGCTATGCGCTCGACGACGAGGCGGTCTACTTCGTCGCCGACGCGAAGCCGAAGCGGCGTGCGCCTCGCGAGCTCCAGCGGCTGAAGAACCTGCGCGAGAACGCTCGCGCCGCGCTCGTCGTCGACGACTACGACGAGGACTGGTCGCGGCTCGCCTGGGTGCTGGTGCGCGGCACCACCGCGTTCGTCACCGACCCCGCTGCGCATGGCGCGGCGCTTCGCCTCCTGCGCGCACGCTACGCGCAGTACGAGGCGATGCCGCTCGATGACTCGATGCGCCATCCGCTGGTGCGCATCGATCCGCTGCGGGTCATCATGTGGCGCTCGCTGCGGGGAACTTGAGCCGGTCCTTGCGCCGCTGCCTCACGTTTCGGACCAAAGCAGGTTTGCACGGTTGGGCCCCCGAGACGCGGTTCAAGGGCCCCCGGAGCACGCCATGTGCGCTGCTCTGAGCGTTCTCCTGAGCGCGCGGTCGGCTACGACCATCGTGTCGGTCCAACTCGGCGAGAAGATGGAGAAAGAGCCGGGCTCCCGCGGACGCGGCGCAATCCGTCGCGAGCGGCGCGCACGACCGGTCCGAAAGCCGTGCGGGGAACCCCTTGCTGGCACCGGATTCGCTACTTGCGGCCACCCCAGAGGGGGCATGAAACGATGATAATCGACCGCGAGACATTCACCGAGTTGGCCGTTCACCTCAAACTCGCCTCGGATGCTGTGCTGACCACAGCTCGCCATCTCGCGGTGCTCTCGAATGGAGACGCCGGACCGGACGAGCACTGGGCCGGCACCCTCGACAGCCTGATGTCGATGAACACCGAAATCACCGTCATGGAACGGATTCTGCGGGCGCTCATGGAAGCGAATCGGGAGGAAGAGTCCTCGCTCTCGGTGCCCGACAAGAAATCCGAGCCGCTACCGTCCTGAAGCACTGTTCCCGCCGGCGGAGACGGGGCGGCCGCACCGTCTCCGCCTCCTCCCCCTGAAAACCTATCGCGTCGTCTCCGGTGGCGCCGGGTTCGCGAGGTCCATCCCGAGCGTGTGCGGGAAGATCGTCGCGATCTCCTCGGGCGTCCAGCGCCCCTCCTTCTGGATCGTCCGCACCGGGGTGGGATAGCCGAGCAGGGCGACGAGCCCCGCCATCACGAGGAAGGCCTGCCCGTTGACGTTCCGGGCCGCGTCGGTGGCGAGGTAGACCACCCAGGGTGCCACGTTCTCGGGCCCGAAGTTGCGGAGCGGGAAGCCGCGCTCCTCGAAGCCCGTCTCGAGCCCGCGCTCGGCCCGCCGCCGGCGCGCGCTCTGCGGCACCGTCTGCGACATCCGCGTCAAGGCGCCGGGGCAAACGGCGTTCACCGTGATGCCGTAGCGGCCGAGGTCCCGCGCCACGACGCGCGTGAAGCCGGCGACGCCATCTTTGGCGGCGCCGTAGTTCGCCTGCCCCGAGTTGCCGTAGAGGCCCGAGGTGGACGAGATCGAGATGATCCGGCCCCGGCGCTGCTGTCGCATGTGGACGGCCGCATGGCGGGTGCAGTTGAACGTCCCCTTGAGATGCACCGCGATGACGGCGTCCCATTCTTCCTCGCTCATGTTGAACAGCATCCGGTCGCGGAGAATGCCGGCGTTGTTGACCAGGACGTCGATCGCGCCGAACTCCCGGACCGCCGTCTCGACGATGCGCTCGGCGGCCTGGAAGTCGGCGACGCTCTCGTGGCTCGCGACCGCGCGGCCGCCCCTGGCACGGATCGCGGCCACCACCTCGTCGGCGACGCTCGCCTGAGCGCCCCGGCCGTCCACGTCGGCGCCGAGGTCGTTCACCACCACGGCCGCCCCCTCGGCGGCGAGCAGCTCGGCGATCGCCCGGCCGATGCCGCGTCCCGCCCCGGTCACCACGGCCGCCTTGCCGTCGAGCCGTCCCATGGTCAGGCCTCCTTCGGGGGCGCGGGGTTCACGAGGCCCTCGAGGACGGTCGCCGGGGCGAGGCGCTCGAGCTCCTCGAGCGTCCAGTTGCCCTCCGCCTTGTAGAGCGTCTTCACCGGCCGCGGCTGCGAGACCAGCGCCACCGCGTTCCCGAAGCAGAGGAAGAACTGGCCGTTCACGCCGCGCGCGGCGTCGCTGACGAGGTACACTACCATGGGGGCGATGTCGTCGGGGTCGAGCTCCTCGATCTGGGCCACCCCCCGGTCCTCGCGCTGGATGCCTTGCTGCTTGCGCACCTCGCGCGCCCGGCGCACCTCGTCGTTGACCGTCATCCGCGTCCCCGCGACCGGGCAGATGGCGTTGACCGTGATGCCGTACCTCCCGAGGTCGCGGGCGGCCACCTTGGTGAGGCCGCCGATCGCCGACTTGGCCGCGCCGTAGTTCGCCTGCCCCGGGTTGCCGAACAGGCCCGAGCCCGAGCTGAAGGTGACGATGCGCCCCCAGCGCTGCTCCCGCATGTGGGTGCATGCATGGCGGACGCAGTTGAAGGTGCCCTTCAGATGCACGGCGATGACGGCGTCCCACTCCTCCTCGCTCATGTTGAAGACCATCCGGTCGCGCAGGATGCCGGCGCAGGTGACGAGGATGTCGATGCGGCCGAAGCGGGAGAGCGCGGTACCGACGATGCGCCCCGCACCCTCCCAGTCGGCGACCGAATCCGCGCTCGCGACCGCGACGCCGCCGTCCCGCTCGATCTCGGCGACGACGTCGAAGGCCGGCCCGCTGGACGGTGCGCGGCCGTCGACGGCGACGCCGTAGTCGTTCACCACGACCTTGGCGCCGGCGGCGGCGAGCGCGCGCGCCACGCCCCGGCCGATGCCCCGGCCGCCCCCGGTGACGACCGCCACGCGGCCCGCCAGCATGTCTCCCATGGGCCGCGGACTCTACAACGCCTCCGCCGCGCTGGTCGAGACGGCGCGGCCTCCGCTAGTGAGCGCGACCCAAGACGTCTTGGGTCGCGGAACAGACTCCGAGCGTGTGGCGTTCGATCACGCGCGACGGTCATGCCGCGGCTGGCGAAGCCAGCGCGGCAGACGAAACACGCCCGGGTCCACGGCTGCCGCAGACAGGCCCAATCGCCAACTGATAAGCATGAGCACCGTGAGACCTCTGGAACGGCGCGTGTCCGTTCTTCAGCGCTGGCTTCGCCAGCCGCGGCACGGCGGTCGCGCGTGACGCGAGCACCACATGCTCGCGTCCGTGCCCGCGACCCAAGAAGTCTTGGGTCGCGCTCCTAGGCTCGGCACCCCGCATGCTCCTCAGCGAAGGCACGCACCCGACGGCCGTCCACTACCGGATCCTCGTGCTCACCTGGGCGGGCTGGCTCTTCGACTTCTACGACCTGATCCTCTACACCTTCCTGCTCGCGCCCATCGCCGCCGACCTCGGCCTCGGACGCGAAGCTCATGCGCTCGTCATGGGCGTGTCGCTCGGTGCGACCGCCGCGGGCGGCGCGCTCTTCGGCGCCCTCGCCGACGCCATGGACGGAAGGCGGTGCTCCAGTGGTCGATTCTCACCTACAGCCTGGGTGCCGTGCTCTGCGGACTCGCGCCCGGCCTCCGGGCGCTCGCCGCGGCGCGCATCGTGACCGGCCTCGGGGTGGGCGGCGAGTGGGCGATCGGCCATGCGCTCCTCGCGGAGAGCGTGCCACCCCGGCTTCGGGGCCGCTTCGGGGCGCTGCTCCAGACCGGCGCGCCGGTGGGCGTCGGCCTCGCGGCGGTCGTCGGGAGCTTCCTCGCCCCGCGGATCGGCTGGCGCTGGACGTTCCTGCTCTCCGGCCTGCCCGCTCTGCTCGTCACCGCGATCCGACGGACGCTGCCCGAGTCGGACGTCTGGCGCGAGCGCCGGCCGCGGCTGCACGACGGATCGCTTCGGGCGGCGCCGTATCTCGGCCGTGCGTTCGGGCTCGCCGTGCTGAACATGTCCTCGTACTGGCTCACCTACACCTGGCTTCCCACGTATCTCCGAGAGGAACGCGGTCTCTCGATCGCCGGCTCGGGCACGAAGGTCCTCGTGGTCGTGCTCGGCGAGCTTCTCGGCTACGCCTCCTTCGGCCTCGTCTCGGACCGATTCGGACGCCGCCCCGCATTCAGCCTCTATGCCACCCTCATGGCGGTCGGCCTGGTGGCGATCACGCTGCTCTGGCCGTTCATCGTCGGATGGCCGCCCCTCCTGCTCGGCTGCCTCTGGCTGGTCGGATTCGGCACCGGGACCTGGTCGAACTTCGGCCCCATGTTCGCCGAGCTCTTCCCGACCCGGATGCGGACGACGCTCGTGGGCTCGGTGTTCAACGCGGCGCGCGGCGTACAGCTCCTCGCGCCGATGCTGGTGGCGCTGCTCGCGCGCCGCTACGGTCTCGCCGGTGGCATCGCGCTCGCCGCGGGCTTCGCACTCGCGGCCGCCGGCTGGGTCTGGCTCCTTCCCGAGACCCGCGGCCGCCGTCTGGAGCCGTAATGGCGCGCCGAAGCCGGAACCTCGTCGAGGTCGTCCGCGTCTTCGGGCGCCTCGGCCTCACGGCCTTCGGTGGACCTGCGGCCCACGTCGCCTTGCAGGAGGACGTGTTCCGGGAACGGCGGTCATGGCGGCCGCCGCGGCTGCCGACCTCGTGCGCAGCGTCCTCTGAGGCGGAGCCCTCAGGGGAAGATCGGCAGCGCGTTGTGCCAGTAGCTGAGGTCGCCGGGGCTCGAGGCGACTACGACGATCCCGCTCTCCGGCGTGACCGCCTGCTTGGTGCCGGTCGGATTGTTGATGTCGTGCACCGAGGGGCTCGTTATGAACGGGAAGCCGAGCCCGTCCTGGAGCGCGATCGTGTCCATGTCGGTGGTCTTGTAGTAGATCGACTCGTGGAACGGCGAGTAGAAGACGTAGACTCGCCGGTGCAGGTCGTCGAGCTGGACCAGGCCACGCGTGCCGGCGGTGGCGACGGTGGCGACGGTGTACATCGGTGACCACGTTCCGTCGGGCGAGCGGACGAGCAGCCCGACCAGCGTGTCGGAGGGGAGGCCTCGACTCGTCTTCATCACCACCCACAGCCGGCCGTCGGCGGCGAGCTTCATGTTGAAGTGGTCGTCGGCGGCCTTGTTGCCCGCGACGGCGACCTCGGTGGTCCAGCGCGAATTCGGCGCCGCGTCATCGGGATGCACGGCCAAGTAGTCGGCCTGGGTCCGCTGGTTGCTCCAGAATACCCCGATCTCTCCCTGCATCGCGATGACGCCGGCGATGTCGTTGGTGGTGGTGGACACGGGAAGGCCCTGGGTGGCGGGCAGGACGAACGGGGCCGCCCAGTGCATGTCGTCGCCGAGCGAGTGGGCGACGAAGACCTTGCCGTTCAAGACGTAGGCCACCCAGAAGCGGCCAGTCGAGTCCTCGGCGAGCGTCATCGAGTTTGTACCGCCTCCCGGGAGGTCCACGGGGAAGCCCGGGTCGAGCGAGTAGGTCTTGAGCGCCGGATCGTAGGAGTACCGCAGCAGCCGGTTGGTCCCCGGCGCGAGGAAACCGGTGCGCGAGACCATGTACAGCTTCTCGCCGTTCCACAGGCAGTCCTGACGGCTCATCGGGCGCTCGTCGATGAAGACGCCGGTGTCGATCCAGCGTTGCGTGGTGCGATCGAGGCGGTGGATGCGGTGTGCGTTCGCGGCGCTGCTGTAGAGCGTCGCCCACCAGGTGCCGTCGAGAAACCAGAGATGGCTCTCGGGCTTCTGGGCCGTGGCTTCGTTCGACATGCCGGTGCCGACGGTACCGGGGTACGTGAAGTCCCGGAAACCGAGGGCGCCGCTCGAGGTCACCGTCACCACCACCGTCGCGCTGGCCGGCACGTTGCTCGAGTCCGTGACCGTCGCCGCGATGGTATGGGTGCCGGGGCTCAGCACGCGAGACAGCGAGGCTCCGGTGCCGAACGGGCCGTCGATGCTGGAGGTCCACTGGATGGCGGCGGAGAGATCGGTACCCCGCCCGTCGACGGCGGTGGCACTGAACGCGACCCCCTGCCCGAAGGGCACCTGCGCGCCGTTGCCCGGCTCGGCGATCGTCACCACCGGATCGTCCGGCCCGCGCATCTCGAGGAGGAGCGCCGGCCTGCCGCTCAGGGCCTCGCGGCTCTGGTAGACGACCTCGTCGCTCGAGGTCGGGCGGAGGCCGAAGCTGTAGACTCCGTCGCTCGAGACCGCCGCAGTCACGTCGAAGTCGACCACCTGGCTGGCGGTGACGGCGCCCTGGGAGGCGAGCGTCGGGCCGTCGAGCGCGGGCCTCGTGACGTAGGTGGTGGACGCCTCCGACCAGGCGAGGTTGCCGGCGACGATCGTCTGCACGCTGCCGCCGCTCGGGCTCGCGGCGGTGCTGGACCCGGCCGTCGTCAGCCGCAGGCGAGCACGCCGGACCGTGAACGGCGGCATGATGCCGCGCACGTCGAAGCGGAGATACGCCTGCTTGACCGGCGACGCGTCGACGAAGAGGGACGTGGCGCGACCGAAATTCGTGCCCGGATTGGCGGCGTCGACGTAGGTGTCGGCCACCGGCGCGAGCGTAATGGTTCGGGGTCCGACCACGACGCTGACGCTGGCGGTGCTGGTGGCGCCCGCGGCGTCGGTGACGCTGGCCGTGAGCGTGTGGGGGCCCACGGAGAGGGCGGCCACGGTGAGCATCGCGCCCGTGCCGAGCGCGCCGTCGCGGTCGGAGCTCCAGCGGATGGCGCCACCCAGCTCGCCGTCTTCCTCGTCAGTTGCATGCCCCGCGAGCAATAGCGGCGTTCCGGCGAAGAGCGCGGCGCCGTCGGTCGGGGCGTCGATGGCAATCGTGGGATAGGTGTTCGGCGGCAGCACGACGACCGTGCGCTCGGCGACACCGGCGAGGCCCCCCGCGTCGGTCACGGTCGCCGTCACGTGATGCGTACCCACGTGCAGCGCGTTGGTGAAGAAGCTCGCGCCGCTGCCGATCGGCCCGTCCAGGTCGGAGGTCCAGACGAGACGGTCCGAAAGGTCGCCGTCAGTGGCATCGACGGCGCTCGCCTCGAAGTCGACGCCCAGGTTGGCGAACACGAGCGCGCCGGCGACCGGGGCGCCGATGGTCACCACCGGCGGCGTCGGCGCGACGGTGAGCGTGACCGTCGCCGACCCGAGCGCGCCGTCGGAATCGGTCACCGCTGCAGTCAGGTGATGCGTTCCTTCGCGCAGCGTGACGGTGCCTCCGGAGCCGAGCGGCCCGGCGACGTCGGAGCTCCACCCGAGCCGGCTCCCGAGCGCCTCGTCGAAGTCGTCCGTCACCGTGGCGGCCAGGGAAACGGGCGTGCCGGCCGGCACCACGGTGCCGTCGGCGGGCGAGGTGATGGTCACCACCGGTGCCGTGTTCGGGGCACGCACGCGAAGCCGGATCCGCGCCTGGCTGGTGACGCCGTGCGCGTCGCTGACCGACGCGGTGAGCGTGTGCAGGCCGACGCTCAGCGCGCGGGTCACGCTCGCGCCCGTGCCGAGCGGCCCGTCGAGGCTCGAGGTCCAGACGAGCGCGCTCCCGAGGTCGCCGTCCTCGGCGTCGAAGGCGGTGCCTGCGAAGGTGATCGGCCCGGCGGCGGTGAAGAGCACCGCGCCGTCGGCAGGCGTGCCGATCGTGACCACCGGCGGGTGGTCGACGACCACGGTGGTGGTGGCGTCCGCCCCCATGCCGCTCGCGTCCGTCACTCGTGCCGTGATGGTGTGCGGGCCGGGGCTGAGGGTCGTCACCGTGAGCGTGGCGCCGCTGCCGAGCACACCGTCGCGGTCCGAGCTCCACTGGATGCGGCCGCTCAGGTCGCCGCTCTCGGCGTCGCTCGCCGCACCCG
>Ga0070699_100001347_pt1 | contig 22644 bp, 16 predicted proteins | sample KBSK1503metaG_FD_65473 | JGI IMG/M metagenome (GOLD analysis project Ga0070699, IMG submission 65473) | Corn, switchgrass and miscanthus rhizosphere microbial communities from Kellogg Biological Station, Michigan, USA - KBS K1-50-3 metaG | ecosystem: Host-associated > Plants > Roots >...
CCGGAGAGGTTCGCCAGCGGGAGCACGGCGAGGGAACGGATCGCTGGATCGCCTTCCCCGCCCGTCCGGTGCCCGAACAGTCCACCCTGTTCGATGGCGAAAAGAGCGACCGCAAAGGCAAGCGCCAGAGCGCCCGCCACCGCGATTCGTCGGTGCTTTCGCCAGCCGCGCCGAACGATTTCGGACAACCAGGGCCCCGACCCCGAGTTCCCGAGGGCATCGCCGAGGCTCCGCGCCGAAGGGTACCGCCGTGCGGGAGCCTTCTCCAAACAGCGTAGGATTACCGCCTCGAGCCCGCGTGAAGTCGCGCGCCGTCGCTGGCGCGGCAGAATCGGGTCCTGGTGGAGAATCGCATCCGCCAAGGCGACCGAAGATCCTCCCTCGAAGGGAAGAAAACCGGTCGTCATCTCGTACAGCACGACCCCGAGCGAGTAGGTGTCCGTTCGGGCGTCCGCGGCCTCCCCCATCAGTTGTTCCGGTGCCATGTACGGCAGCGTCCCCACGACCTCCGCGGTCGCTGTCAGCGTCGCGCTTTCCGGCCCCACCGCACGACGCTCCCTCGCCAGTCCGAAATCGAGGACCTTCACGTCGCCGTCCGGCTTCACCATGACGTTCCCGGGCTTCAGGTCCCGATGGATCACCCCCTGCTCGTGAGCCGCGCCCAACGCGTCGGCGATCTGCCGTCCCAGGCGGACGACCTCGCCCTCGGCGAGCGATCCCTCGCGCAACCGATGCGCGAGCGTCACTCCCTCCACGTACTCCATGACCAGGAAGGACAGTCCTTCCCAGTTTCCAAAGTCATGGATGGTGCAGATGCGTGCGTGGTTGAGCTTGGAGAGCGCGAGCGCCTCTTTGCGGAAACGACGTCGGGCGACCTCGTCTTCCAGGGCGTGTGGGGGCAGTACCTTGAGCGCCACGTCTCGCTGAAGGTTCTCGTCGCGGGCGCGGTAGACGACCCCCATGCCGCCCGCGCCAATCTGCTCGACGATGCGGTAGTGGGAGAGGGTCCTGCCGATCAGGGTATCCATCTACCTCCCGCGACGACCTAGGCGAGATCGAGCTCCATGGTGAACGCCCAGGCGGTGTACTCGCGAATGAGTTCCCGGACAGCGTCCAGCTGAGTTTCCGTCGCCGCTTGAGTGATCACAGTATCCATCCGGCTCCCCGCCTACGGTCTCGGCTTCCCGTCCACGAAGGTTTGCCCCGGGTGGATCTCGTCGACACGCCAGAGGAGCCATCCATCCGGAGTTCTGATCCAGGACTCGCGCTGGACGACGGAGGTGCGCACCTGGTGGAGCGCGCCCTCGATGCGCTGCTGTCGGACCGTGCGTTGGTCGACCACCGCGTGGGCCGTGTCGCCGCTGAGCGTGAGGGCGGTGATCTGCTCGCTGAGGGAGTCGAATCGCTCGATGCGAGCGATGAAGTCCCGCGTTCGCTGGTACATCTGCTCGCGCGTGTTCACCTTTCCGTCGGGGGTAATCGTGTGAAACGCGGGGTGTCGGAGACGCATGACCCGGTCGGGGTCGCGAGCCGTGAACCCGGCTTCGTTTTCCAAGTAGCGCTCGGCCAGCTCGCGTCGCGCGACGGCGACCGGATCCAGAGCGGCTTCCGGAGGGGACGGCCGCCCATGCTGGCAGCCGGATGCGGCAACTGCCAGCGCCGCAATGGTCAACAGTCTGAGGAAGCGCATGCGTCCTAGTTCCCTGTGTGGCCGAGAAAATCGTCCACCGCGGCCACGAATTCCTTCGGCTGGTCGATGAAGGTCATGTGGCCGCTCTTCGGCAACACCACCAACTTCGAATGGGGAATGAGCTGGCTCATGCTGCGCGAAAGCGAGGGGTCGCACTCATCGTGATCGCCCACGGTGATGAGCGTGGGGACCGCGATGTCCTTGAGTCGGTCGCCGTATTCAACCGAGGCAAGGTTGCCGTCGATGACGAACTCTCCGTGGGACCCCCACATCTCACGATACAGGTCCCACGACATGATCCCGGCGGCGATGGGATCGTAGTTCGCGTCGGGTCGGTTCTGGAAGAGATAGGGGAAGTAGCCCTCGCCCCACGCCGCGATCATGTAGTCGCTTTGGTAGCGGTTCTTCTCGTAGTCCTTGCCGTGGCCGTATAGACCTGCGGCCTCGAACTTGTCGATGCGCGCACGCAGTTCGGGGGACATTGCGGCTTTGAGTCGTTGAAACACCTCGTTCATCGCCTTGGTGCTGTGGAATGTGCTGCAAAGGACGAGGTGCGAGAGGTGGGGCTGATACTTCAAGGCATAGGCCTGGGCCAAAACGCCGCCGTACGAATGCCCCAGGAGATCGATCTTCTCGAACCCCAGCGACCGGCGCACCGCCTCGACATCCTCGACCATGTTCTCGACGGTGTACTGCGTCGCGTCCTCGAGCCGCTCGGAGCGGCCGGAGCCTCGCTCGTCGATGAATACCAGTTGGTGGCGTCGCGCCAGCGGCAAGAGATAGGGCAAGAGGTAGTCATGCGAGGCGCCCGGGCCGCCGTGCACGATTACGAGCGGGGCGCCCTGGCCGAACGTTTTTGTGTAGATCAGGACGCCGTTTGCGTTCACGAACCGTTCTTGGACGGCATACACGCCGGGCGCCTCGGACTTGCCGGCATTGGTGGAGCATCCGATCAACGGAAGCCCGACGATGAGCAGCATCGACATCGTGGCCTTGTGTAGGAATCGCATCTTCGTTCCTCCGGGAGGAAGGCGCCGGACGGCGGAATGCGCCTGCGAATGGCTGCCAGCATTCTACGGCGGCCCGGCCCGAACGTAGAGCGCGAAGAACGGGCGCCGAATCATGTAGGATGCGGTCCATGCACGGGTCGTGGTCGGTGCGGTCCCTACGGGTGTGCGGGTTGTTGCTCCTCCTTGCCGCCGGTTGCGGGGATTGGCGCTCGACCCTCGAGGACACCGCACGGTTCCTCCTTCGCGATCGCGAACGCCAAAGGGACGCGAAGTCGGTGCGCGCGGACCCGATCCACGACTTGGCCCTCGCAGGGGATCTGGACGGCATCCGCCGTTTGCTGGACGCGGATCCAAAGGCCGCGTTGGGACACGTGCAGGCGCGCGACCCCGCTGGCATGACCGCGCTCCACCGCGCGGTTTGGGGCGGCCATCCCGACATCGTCCGCCTGCTCCTCGAGCGCGGGGCGGAGGTGAACGCGAAGGACGGCGGCGGCCAAACGCCCATCTCCTTGGCCGCTCGTTGGGGCCGATCCGACGTGATGAACCTCCTCCTCGAGCACGGCGCGGACGCGTCGATCACGGACGATGCGGGGCGTACCCTGCTCCACTACGCCGCGGAGTACGGGCACATCGAGGTGATGCGCGCCCTTTTGGATCACGGCTTCGACGTCGACGTGGAAGCGTCGATCGGTACCCCGCTCCACAGCGCCGCATTTCGGCGGGAGGTCCAGGCTGCGGCGTTCCTTCTCGACCGCGGAGCCAACCCGAATCGACGCGGGTTCCTCGGATGGACGCCCCTGCACGTGGCGTCCGGGCAGGCGCCGAGGCAGGTGGGCAACCTCGAGTTTGCCACCCTACTGCTCAATCGTGGCGCGAACGTGGCGGCGCGCAGCGAGGATGGGATCACGCCGCTCGTGCTTGCCGTCGGGGCGCGCGACAGCGCGACCGTCGACCTCCTCCTCGCCCGTGGAGCTCGCCCCGAATCGGCCACACCGAGGGGCTACTCCGCGCTTCGGAGCGCGGTCGAAGTTCGCTCGCCGGGAATCATGCGCCTGCTCCTCGCGCACGGCGCGGACCCGAACGAACGCTACAGCCCGCCGGGCCAGCAGAGGCTTCTTCACCGCGCGGCCGACCAAGACACCATCGATGTCGCGCGCGTGCTGCTGGAATCTGGGGCGGACCCAAACCTCGAGGACGACAGCCGCCAAACACCGCTCCACGTCGCCGCGCGCGAGGGCAACGTGGAGATGATTCGACTTCTCCTCGCGCACGGCGCCCACGTCGACGCCCGTAACAAACACAAATGGACGCCGCTCCACTTCGCCGCTTCCCAGAAGCATCTCGAGGCTGCTCGCGCGCTGCTCGATGCGGGGGCGGACCGACGCGCCCGAAACACCAGCGGGGAGACACCGGTCAAGCTGGCGTGGGGACCTGATGCCGCGGCCGTTCGTGAACTTCTCGTGATTTCGGATCAGGGACGGCGGTAGGTCGTACTGGGTCGGTCGTCTTAGCCTATCGTTTCGGGGCTTTTCGACGGCTTTGCGGCTGGGGTCAGCGCCGCCGCCGAGGGAAGACTGACGAAGAAGGTGGCACCCTTCCCCCACCCATCGCTCCGTCCCACCATGCTTCCCTGGAAGGCCCTGGCGATCAGGGCTGCGATTGCCAAATTCATCCCGGACCCACCGTGGTGATGGAGCGTGTCCGGCACGGTGAAGGGACGGAATAGCTCGGAGACCCAGTCACTGGGGAATCCACGACCGCGGTCCGACACGATCAGGACGACCTCGTCGCCGACGGCCTCCACCGTCAATTGAACGGGCGCCGAGTCGGTTGAGAACTTGAGGGCATTGTCCAGCAGCGTCTTCACGATCGTTTCCATGGCCTCGGATGGAATCCTCGCCGGACAGGGCTTCCCCGGACGGGTGAATTCGATCTGAGCCGCCTCCGACGGTCCTTTCTCCGCCAGAATGGACCCGACGAGGCCAGCGACGTCGGTGCTCTCGTTCGACAAGGTGGGCGTCCGAGAGAGCCATCCGAAATAGGACAGCGCCTTTTTCACGAGTAGGTTCAGGCGCGCGTGGCCTTCACGAACGGCCATTACCATCTGCGCTCGGTCCGAATCGTCGGAGCCCCGGTCGAGGAGATCTACCGCGGCCACCATCGTGAGAGGAGTCGCAAGCTCGTGCGAGATGAACGCGAGGAACTCTCCACGCATTTCGTCCAGGAGAAGGAGGCGCCGATTCGCATCCGCAAGACGAGACGCGTCCGCCTGAATCGTCGAGTATGCCTCCTTGAGGCGCTCCCGGCCCTGCATGTTCCGCACGGCGATCGATGCCGTATCGGAAATATACGAGAGGGTGCTTTGGGTTCCTTCGCCGGCCCCCGCGGGTGCCGCCAGCCCGGAGGCCCCGATCCAGCCGAGCATCCTCCCATCGGTCGCAAGCGGCGCGAGGAGGAGGGGAAAACGGAGCGGCTGCCGGGCCGCGGCCTCCTCATCGACGATCCACGGACGTAGGGCGGCCAGATTCTCCGCGTACACGATCGAGGTGTGCTGCCCGGCCGCCGTCTCAGACTCCGCGATCGGCGAGAAGCCCAGCCAGTGCTCCACCTTTTCGGGAAGCCCTACCGATGCGGCGCGTGTTTCTCCCAAGGTGTCCCGCGTGAGCACGAACGCCTGATCGCACTTCAGTGCGCGCGCGGTAAACGCGGCGACCGCGTCGAGCGTTTCCCCGAGGTCCTCGATCGCATTGAGCCGGTTCGCAAATTGGTAGAGATCCCCGATGACTTCCGCTTGTTCCTGGATCGTCTGCCGCATCTCGAATCGCTGCAGGAGATGCCGGATGTTGACCGCGAACCCTTGATCGTCCTCGATCGGCTTGGTCAGGTATTTGTCCAACAGGCGTTCGTTGATGGCCTGGATTGCCGACTCGATTCCCGCGTGCCCGGTGAGTAGAACCCGAATGCTCTTGCTCGAGCATCGCTGCACTTCCCCGAGCAGCTCCGTTCCCTTCATATCGGGCATCTTCTGATCGCTGATGACCATCGCGATCGTTTCTCCCTCTTCCGTCAGTTGACGCAGCGCCTCGATGGCTGCTCGTGGTTCGCTGAAGAATAGGAAGCGGTACCAAAGTCCCCCGTTTCCCTCCACGTTGATCTGCTCGGGGAGGAACACGTCGAGCGACTTCAGGAACTCGCGATCGTCGTCGACGCAGAAGACGTATCGCTCGCGGGCGTGCTCCTCCTTGGTTCCGTTGCCAGATGCCATCAGCGTCGCGGTCGGGTTCATGCCGCCTCATCCTCCGTTTCAGCAACCGCTTGGCTCACGATTGGGAGGCGAACGGTGAACGTTGTGCGACCCGGCGCGGACTCCACGGAGATTGTCCCGCGATGCTTCTTGATGATTCCGGCCACGATGGATAGGCCGAGACCGGTACCCTTTCCGATGTCCTTCGTCGTGAAGAAGGGATCGAAGATCCGCTCCCGAATCTGCGGGGGAATTCCCCCGCCATTATCGGTCACCACGACGACCACTTCGCCGTCGGCACTGCGAGTCGCGATCTCGATCTTGCCGGGATCGGCGCCGCGCGCCATGGCGATCGCGTCCACGGCATTGGTCAGCAGGTTGGTCCATACCTGATGGATATCGCTGCTGCAAGCCACCTTCGGCAACTCCGCCTGGTACTCGGTGACCACCGTCACTGCGTGCTTCAATTGATTCTTCAGGAGGATTAGGGCCGTCTGGATCGAGTCGTTGATCTGTACGGGCTCGATCCGGTCCTTGTCCGAGTAGGCATAGTATTTGAGGGCGCGCACGATCTCGCCGATCTTCTGCGAGCTGGCGGCTGAGATGTTGGCTGCCTGCGCGATTCGCGCCATCGGTTCTGCGAAGGCCAGAAAGGAGGGCAATCGGAGGCAATCGATGTGCTGAAGAATCAGTTGTGGCGAGGTGAAATTATACTTGGCGAGCATGGAGGCGGTCGCTCGGTAGTCGGCGACGCCTGCCTCTTGGAGCATGCGCTCTACCGCTCGCACCTCTTGATACGACGCGGTGGCGCTCGCCTGCGAGGCCGCCCGGACCAGGTCCTCGAGCCCCGCCCGGATCACATCGAACGAAACCGCCGACTCCTGTCGAATTCGCTCGAGCTCTTGTGGCAGAGCTTGAACGGACCGATCGAGAACGCGAGAGACGTTGAGAATGGCGCCAACCGGTGTGTTGATCTCATGGGCAATGCCGGCGATCAGGACGCCAAGCGAGGCCATTTTCTCGTTTAGCACGAGCTGGCTCTGAGTGCTCTTGAGATCGTCGTAAGCCTTGATCGATTCGGCGGTAGCCTCTCGCACGCGAAGCTGAAGGACGCGATTGTGGCCCTCGATCTCCATCTTGGACCGCTCCAGATCGGCGGCCATGGTGTTGAACGCGCTGGCCAAGGCGCCGATCTCGTCGTTCTGTCTATCGTTGACCCGGATGTCGTAACGACCCGTTGCGAGGGCCCGCGTGCCACTCGTGAGGCGCTCGAGCCGATTCAGAATGGCGCCACGTAGCAGGACGAAGAGGATCGCCGCCAGGACCAGGAGCTTGACCGTCATGATGGCCAGAATCCGCTCGTCGATGGCGTGGAGGGTGACGTTCACGTCGCGAATCGAGACGTCGAGATCGAGGATACCCGCGATGCGCGAGCCTTGGAGAATCGGCGCGACCGACCGAATTTGAATTTCACCATTCGTCGGGGGACTCACCTTGAGGGTGGGTTTGGCCCGCTGAAGGGCGTCGGCAACCTCGGGGTCTAGGTGGCCGGGTGACCCGGTGGCGAGGTTGGAGCTTGCGACAACGGCAAGGGACTCGCTGTAGATCGTCATTCGCGAGATATCGCGGTAGTACGTCAAGTACTTCGCCACGATGGGGGGACTTGCGGTGTAGAGCTCACCGTGCCCGGCGTACTTGATGTCGTGGAGGATGGACGTTGTCAGGATGTCGGCCGTCGTCAGCTTCTGAGCGACGATGTATTCGTTGACGGTGTTCCGAATCAGGAGTGCGGTAATCAGCTGGGCCAACGCCAGCGTGATGGCAACCGTGGCGATGATCTTGGTCCGGATGGAGAACGCGCGTAGACGCAGCGGAAACATGGGTCAGAGCTCCACGCGCAGGCCGGCGCGAAGCGCCAGCAGCTGATGCCCGGCCCCATCGAGCTGATAGGGCTGCAGGTACTTGTCCACCCAATCGGAGACGATGTTCAATCCGCTGGGCGGATACCCTCCCCAAGGCTCGAACATGGACTCGATGGACGGATCCTGGTTGACGCAGATCCGGGCCGCGCGCGATCGCGAGGCTACGAGGCGGATCAACTCCGGGCGGTGGCTCAGAACGGTGTCGCTGAGAGGAAATCGATTCGCTTGGAGCCAGGGGAGCAGCGAACGCTCTTCGACCGGGTGGATCCAAATCGCGGGACCGAAGAATCCGTCGCAAACGATCCCCTCCAGCGCGTCGACTCCCTCGACGACGGTGGGTTTGAAATACGCCCCGTCGTTGGTCCCACCGCAGAGAACCCTACGTGAGTTCCCGCTCGACAGGACGCTCGCGAGTTCCTCCGCCTGGCGCTCGCTCAGGAGCGGTCCGACACGCGTCTGGTGCTCGCCAGGGTGCCCGACGCGAAGCGACCGGAACGACTCGACGACGCCCTCCCGAACTTCCTCGAACCGGCGTGGGTGAACGAGAACACCGTTCACGGAGGTGCACGTTTCGCCGTTGTACCGCGTCGCGCCGCTCGTGATGAGTGGAACGGCGCGATCAATCGGATATCCATCATCCACGTAGAGCATCCCGTTTCCCTGACCGTCGAGGAGGCAGATCTTCCTGGCGGCGAACGCCCGGTTGAAGACGTCGAGGGCGTAACGATTGCTCCCGATGTAGTGGATCATCTCGATCGGGGCCGTGTTGCATATGGCCTGAAGAAACTCCTCTGCCAACGCATTCACGATGTGAATCGATCCCTCCGGCGGCTCACTCCGCGCGACGAGGTCCGCGAGGAGCGATCCGGTAGCCGCGCACTGGAGGGATGGGCGCAAGAGAAGTCGTGACCCGGCATAGAGCGCCGAGGCGATGATCGTGACGGTAAGCGGGAGCGCCGCGTTCTGGGGCACCAGGGCCGCCACGGTGTGGTACGGTCGGCGCGCGATTCGCATTTCGCGACCTTCGCGCGCGGTGTACGAATGCGGTATGGTCCTCTCGGCGCGATGATCGCCACGCACATGCGTTTCGAAATCCCGCAGATATTCGATCGCGCCGTCGACCAGTTCTCGGCAGTCGGCCGCCACGAAACCTGTCTCGAGGAGCGTCTTCTGAAACAGCTCCTCCCGACTGGACGAGATCGCCTCGCGGAAGCGGCCCAAGAACGCGAACACGTCCTCGGCCGACACATCGAGAAGATCCGGATCGCTCTCCTCCACGAGTGCGCTGATCTCGTGCGCCGTCCAAAGCCGGACGCGATCCAAGACCGCTCCGCTGACCGGCGAAACGGCCTCATACACCTCCGGCGAGCTCCGTACGGAGGACGTGCGGGCTCCGCTGAAAGGATCGGTGCTCACTCGATTCCGAGCTTCGCTTGGTGGGGATCCATGATTCCGTACTTCACGTAAATGCGCTTCAGCGTTCCATCCCGCCTCATACCCGCGAGAGCGCGATCGACCGCCGCCTGGAGCGCTCGATCCTCTTGGCGGAATGCGATCACGTAACGCCCTTCTCCCATCGATTCGCCGACGTTCTTGAGCTTTGGATTCGTCGCCCCGTATGCCGCCGCGATCGGGGTATCGAGCAGCACCGCGTCGACCTTTCCATCCGTGAGTGCCTGGTAGCTGTACGTGATCTCGGGTTCGACCACGACGATGATGCCCGGAATCCCGCGAAGGATGTCCTCCGCCGCGGATCCGGACAGCGTCGCAACCTTCTTCCCTGCCATGGAGGCAAGATTGTTCGTTGAGGCATCCTCTCGCCGGACCGTCAACTGCTGGGAATAGACGTAGTACGGATCGGAGAACTGAACGAGCCTTGCCCGTTCCGGCGTGTCCTCGATTCCGTTCATCGCCATGTCGAACGACCCGCGCTGCAGTTCTGGGATCAACGTGTCCCAGGCACGGACGACGAGTTTCGCCTCCACGCCGAGCGCGCGGGCGACGCCTTGAGCGATCTCCATCTCGAACCCAACGTAGGTGCCCGGGTGGGCCTTATCCTCGTATACGTACGGCACGCCGCCCACGACGTCGGCCCCCCACAGGAGCACGCCCGCCTTCTGTACCCTTTCGAGTGAGCCGTCCGTGCTCGATTGGTTCGCCTTCTGTGTGGAGGGACTTCCTTGAGAACACCCGGACATCGCGAGAGCGAGCGTTAGCGCAGAATGAATCAAGAGTCGTGACGCATTCATGATATGACCTCCGTGCTGCTGGACGGGCGGGCCGGATCCTTCGATCGATATCCGCCGGTGGTTAGAAACACGAGCATGGCGTGTATGGCCTCGAGATGATTCGAGGGAAACAGAGAAAGGACGGTTGCGAGCGCTGGGCCGCCCTCTTGCCTCAGAACGCGGCGCAGGTAGGTGTGCAGTCGTGGAGCGCGTGGCTGGGTCGCGAGGAAGTGCTTGATCTCAGCCTTCCTCACATCGGGATCCGAGCCGGGCTGCCGTCGAAGCTCGAGGGCTCGTGCGATGGCGTCGCGAGCCAGGGACGCCGTCCTCGGGTCCACGTCTGCGACTAGGTCCGCGTTTGGAAGGCGAACTTCATGCGACCGGTCGTAGAAGAATTCCGAGAAACGCCTGGCATACCGGACCAGATCCGCGCCGAGACGTTCCGCGGCCGAATCCGCGACGGCGGATTGACCGGCACCGTTCTCTTCGGATGACTGGATTGCAAGACGGCCCAGGTCCCCGCGCACGAAGTCGACGTAGCTCACGCCAGGGCGGACCTCAACCTTGCGGCAGAATCCCTCGATGGAGTCCCGGTTGATCTCGAGATCCCGGGTCGGGTTCTCCCCCAATAGGCCCTTGAACGCCGTCGGAGGGAGCATTCCGAGCAGCTTCCCGGCACATTCCCGGCTCATGCGCACATGTCCATACGGAGCGGCCTTCGGAACGATGCCCCCGAAGAATCGCCGGGAAACGAAGGAGGCGATCGCGTACGTGCCCAGGGGTGCTACGTGCGCCTTGGCGAACGTCTCGACGTGAATGCCGTACAGATTCCAGCGCGCGGCGCAATCGAGTTTCCACGTCAACTTTCCGCGTACCTCCCGCCAGGGATGGCGCTCCTTCCCCCCGCACCGGCGGCAGGCGAAGGTCACCTCGTCGCCGTGCACCGCCACCACCGACGTCGCGTCGAGCGACTGACACGACGGGCACTGGAGCCGAAAGAGGTCGTGCGGCTCGTACCCTGGAAATTCCGCTCGAATCGCCGCCTGAATCTCCCCGTACCGCTCGAAGGTGATCGCGATGAACGGGGCGTAGTCGCCGGCGGCATAGGCGCGATAGGAGTCGAGCAGGACCGGATGGATGTCGAGTCCGTGAAGGCGCTTCATCAGTGCGGCCGCGAAGTGCTCCGCGTAGCTCTCGTGGCAAGCGAACGGATCGGGAATCTCGGCGATGGGTCGACCGCAGAAGCCCGTGTAGAGCTGGATGAGGTCCGGGTCCTTCTTCACTCCGATTCGAAGTTGCCGCACGTTCAGGGGATCGAACGTGTCATTGATGAGGTAGAGCACGACGTTCCGTCCCTCTCGCTGGATCGCCCGAGCCGTCAGGTCCCCCATGACGAACTCACGCAGCGTCCGCTCGTCGCCGAGCAGCGCGCTGGTAAATCCGGTGGCGACGATCACCGGTGTCGGAACGCCCGCCCGAGGGTTCATGGTTCGCACCCGGGTCGACGCCTAGAAGGTCCTGGCCACGTTGAGCGCGAAGAGCCAGTTCGACGGGACCGCTCCGCCGTCCTTGAAGTCGCCATTCGCCCACGTGGCGAAGTAAGAAAGCGCGGGCGTGAACGTGTACGCGCCCAACGAGTGTTCCCAGGAAGCCTTGAACTCTGCGGCCGGGAACCCCGTCACCTCGTAGTAGCGCCCCTGATAGAACACGTTGGTCGCGAGCGAGACCGAGGAGCCGATGGGGTGGGACAGGCCGAGCGTCGTGTAGGTGCCCTTCCCCTTGTCGAAGTCATAGTGAACGCTAAGCGTCGGGCTGAACGCTGCTTCGAGGCCGAGGTCGAGGCAGAATTCCTGCGACGGCTCCCACGTGGGTCGATTCGGGTACTGGAGATTCACGTAACCTGCCGAGGCCGACAACTTCCCGAACGTCTGGTCAACCTTGAGGGAGAAATCGAACTCATTGAATTCCTGGAGATTTACCTGGTAGTTGCCCCAAATGTTCGCCGTGAGGTGCCGGAAGACGACGCTGGCATTCGGCTGCACCACGGCCTGGCCGTCGCTGTAGTCGAATCCCTGGAACAGGTAACGCGAAGCGACCGTCAGGTCTCCACTCGCGGACAGCGGAGAAATGGGTGTGTCGGACTGCGCGGGGGCTTCGGATGGCGCCGGATCTTCCGGCTCCATGTTCCCGCTCGGCGCCGTCTGCCCGAACGCCATGGAAGCAAAGGCGAGAGAGCCGACGACGGCACCCAGAATTCCGATGATTCGCGAGCAACGGGAGCGACGTGACATGGCATGCCTCCTTGAAAGGACCGCGCCGCGACCGCGCGCAGGGTCGGGGCGTGCTTGAGAATGGTCTTGTTAGATATCGGCGTTCTGGGCGCCCTTCTTGCGAGTCATTCTTAGGAGGGCCAGGCGCGCCGGCCGGGGCCTTCGAAGGAGGCGATCGGCCCTAAAGAACCGTAGGAGCCCTGCCGAACGCCCTTCGGATGGAGTGCCGCTGGGTCCGGGAAGGGCCGACGAAAGGATCGAGTCGTGGGCGTGTTATTTGGCGTTGCGGCAGCGGTTTGCTGGGGGCTGGGCGACTATTTCATCACGCTTCTGACGCGACGGGTCGGGACCGCGGCCGCGCTCCTCAGCGTGCAGGTCCTGAGCCTCGCGGCATGGCTGGCCGTTCTCGCCGCCGCCCCGGTTTCTCTGGGAGGCACGCCCGGGCTATGGTGGCTGCTCGCGGCCACGGCGGTGTGCCATGTGCTGGGGTTGGCCTTCGTCTATCGCGCGTTCGAGGTGGGAACGCTTTCGATCGTCTCGCCTCTCTCCGCTGGGTTCGCCGTTGTGACGGCCATTCTCGCGCTCGGGGCGGGCGAGCGCCCGCCCGCGATCGCCCTGATCGGAGCCTGCCTCCTGGTCGGCGGCGTGTTCCTCGCGACGCGGTCCCCATCGACGCCGGACGCTCCGCGCCCCACGTTGGCGGGAGTCCCAGAGGCGCTCCTGAGCGCGCTCGCGTTTGGGACGATGTTCTGGCTATTCTACTTTCACGTACAGCCGAAGCTCGGCTACGCGTGGCCGCTCGTCTTCCTCAAGACGGTGGCGGCTGGGAGCACGCTTCTGGTCTTCCTGAGGCGTCGCCGCCCCATCGCGGCTCCAAAGCGGCCAACCCTGGGCCGCTTCGCGATCCTCGCGGTTGCCGCGGCCGGGGCGGACACGCTGGCATGGCTCGCCTACATCGGCGGGTCGACCGCTGCGTACGCCACGGTTGTCACCGCGCTCGCGTCGCTCTTCAGTGTGGTCACCGTGCTTCTCGCCTGGGTCTTCCTACGTGAGCGCCTCGCCAAGCACCAGTGGGCCGGTGTGGCCGTGATCCTGGGAGGGATTCTCCTCGTCAGTCTCTAAGCCCCGTTGTCGCGCACACCCCGCGGTTTTGAAAAATCAGGCGCGACTTTGAATCTCCTTCCTCTCTGACCTCCTGGTCCACCCCCGATCAGCCCCCGCCAACGGCCGCGGCAAACCTGCTAGCGGATGCGGCCACAACAACCTAGCGAGATCACAGGGCCGGCTCCGATGCGTGGCACCGTTTCTGCCTGTCTCTCGTGAGTCGCGGGGATGGTCGGAGATGCCAGAGAGGTCTCTTCGGTTTGTGGAACAGGCACGCCGTCGATCGCAATCGAACGGTGTCGCCGGTAGAACCACCAGGGCGGCAAAGAATTCAGGAGGACTCATGATGCGCGGAGGCAGCGGACATTTGTGGATAGCAGCATCGGCTCTTGCGGCGTTTGCCCTGGCCGGATGTTGCGACTCCGACAATCCACTCGGAGTGCGCGAAGGTGGCGCCGGGGGCCCGGCGGCTGTGCCGTTGGCAACGGCCTCGACCTTCGTTGTTCTAGCCGGCTCTGCGGTGACGAACACCGGTGCGACGGTCGTCACCGGGGATCTTGGAGTAAGCCCGGGTAGTTCCATCACCGGATTCCCACCCGGAACCGTGACCGGCGCCACTCACTCGAACGATGCCGCGGCCGCCACGGCGCAATCCGACCTCACGGTCGCCTACAACGATGCCGCGGGTCGGACGACAGGAGCCGTCAGCGTGTCCGGAGATTTGACGGGACTGACGTTGGCACCTGGCCTCTACAAATCGACGTCATCGCTTGCACTATCGGGCGCGCTCACGCTTACCGGCTTGGGTGACCCCAATGCGGTTTTCATCATTCAGATGGCGTCCACCCTCACGACGGGGCCCGGGAGCCAGGTAATTCTGAGCGGCGGCGCCCAGTCTTCCAATGTCATTTGGCAGGTGGGCACTTCGGCGACGCTCGGTACGAATTCCATTTTCAAGGGAACGATCATGGCGGATCAGTCGATCACGGTGAATACGGGCGCGCGGTTGGACGGCAGAGCGTTGGCTCGGATTGGTGCGGTGACATTGGATACCAATGCCATCGCGAACCCATGAGGTCCGAACGTCGGAGTGCGCGGCTGCGCGAGCATGGCCCGTCGAACAGGAAAGGGCATTTCATGCGGAGCACGATCTTGGCACTTGTCGCCGTACTGCTTGTGGCTGGGGATCCGGCCTTTGCGGGTGGCGGCGACAAAGGTGATTGGGAACTTGGTATCTACGGCGGCTACGGATGGTTGGACGACTACGGCGCCTTCCACCCGAAGAACGACCTGCTCTATGGCGGACGGCTCGGTTACTTCTTCACCCCGAGGTGGAATCTGGAACTCTCCGCGCAGCGCCTTAGCACAAAGACGGAGTTCGACATACTCGGCGTGGAAGAGGCCGACGTGAACCTCGACTCCTACCGCCTCAACTTGCTCTACAACTTCGGGGCCGGTAAGCGGTTTCGGCCGTTCTTGACCGTGGGCGTCGGAAAAGAAAAATTCGGCGTCGAGGACTTCGGCGAGTCCTGCGACATGGGGTGGAACGCCGGCCCAGGTTTCCGCTGGTTCATGTCGCCTCACTGGAACCTCCGCGTGGATGGCCGATACGTTCATACGAACGTCGGCGACGAGGTCGACGAGTCGCAGAACAACATGGAACTGACGTTAGGCCTCGGATGGGTCATCGGCGGTCGCAAGGCTGAAGAGCCGCGCGAGGAAATACGGAGCGAAGCACCTGCGAACCAGGCGCCGACGGTGAGCTGTGCGAGCGATCGCTCCGAGATATTACCGGGTGAGAACGTGAACATCCGAGCCACCGCGTCCGATCCGGAAGGCGACCGGCTGACCTATGCCTGGAGCACGACCGCCGGTCAGGTGACCGGCACGGGGGCGACAGCCACCTTCGATTTCACCGGCGCGACCCCGCCTTCGGCTGCCACCATTACGGTTCGGGTGTCGGATGATCACGGCAATAGCGCGTCGTGTGACAACGAGGTGCGGCTGCGCGAGCCGGTGCGGCCGGCCGAAGCGGTCTCCTGTATCTCCGGCGGATTCCCGCTCAATCAGTCTCTGGTTGGCAACGTCGACAAGGCTTGCCTTGACGATGTCGCCCAGCGGCTCAACGCCGATCCGCGGGCGCGCGTGATCGTCATCGGTCATGCGGATCGCCGCGAGAGATCTTCTGAGATTGGCGAGCAGCGTGCCGAAGCCGTGAAGAGCTATCTGGTGAGAGAGCGAAACATCGACGGTTCGCGGATTACGACTCGCTCGGCCGGATCAACGAAGCCGATGGACACCGGATCAGATTCCGCGGCGCGGGCTCGCAACCGTCGCGTCGAGGTGTGGTTCGTGCCGGAAGGTGCGACGGTCCCGGACTAGGACGGGCTGAGTCCAAGACTCCGAACACGTCGGACTGACACTTCGGGGCGGGCCCGAGAGGGTTCGCCCCGTTTGCTTCATCCGCCACCAAGGGATGGATGTCGAACATGGGTTGTCCCAATGCGTGATTTCTTCCTCTTCGTCGTCGCGTTCCTCGTCCTGTCCGGAATTTCCGCAGTGGCACCGGCGCAAGCACAGAGTTGGATCCCCGTGGGAGCGCCGGGCGGCAACGTCCGAACCCTCACTTCGGACCCACGCGACCCGCAGCGGATCTACCTCGGCACGGCCGATGGCATGCTCTATCGATCGGATGACGGCGGCATTCTCTGGCGCCGGTTGGGGCCCTGGTTCCCGCGCGGCTGCAGCCTGGACGATATCGCCGTAGACGCGTTCGGCGTCGTGTTCGTCGGGTACCGGGAGGTTCACGGAGAGGGGGGCGGTGTCGCCCGTAGCACCGATGGCGGAAAGACCTTCGTGACCCTGAAGGGCGTCGACGGCGAGTCCGTACGAGCGTTGGTCGTGGCGCCCTCGGACCCACAGGTGATCGCTGCGGGAACGCGCACCGGTGTGTTCCTCTCCAAAAATGGCGGAGAGGGCTGGAAACGCGTCACGCCGAAGGGTCACGCCGACCTGCGAAACATCGAGTCCCTGGCGTTCGACCCGACCGATCCCCAAGTCCTCTACGCCGGCACATGGCACCTTGTCTGGAAGACAAACGACGGCGGCGCCACGTGGGTGCCGGTCCACGAGGGCATGATCGACGACTCGGACGTGATGACGCTGACCATCGATCCCCGGCATCCACGAACGATTTACTCCACCGCGTGCACCGGCATCTACCGCTCGACCGAAGCAGCCATGCGGTGGACGAAGCTGGGTGACATCCCATTCTCGAGCCGCCGCACGCGCGCCTTCTCTCAGGGCGACGACGTGAACCTGCTCCTGGCGGGGACGACGCAGGGACTTTGGATCAGCGAAGACACCGGCGGCACCTGGTGGCGGGCGACGCCAGTGGAACTCGTCGTAAACACGCTGATCGTTCAGCCCGACGGAACCATTCTCCTCGGCACCGAGGGAGCGGGTGTGCTCCGAAGCACGGATCGCGGCCGGACCTGGATCGCCAGCAACACCGGCTTCTCGGAGCGGTTCGTCTCCAGGCTGCTGTTCGACGATGCGGGACGGCGCTTGCTGGCCGCGGTGTGGGGCACGGCTCGCTATAGCGGCGTTTTCGTTTCTCAGGGCGTGCGCGAGCCGTGGGTTCGTCTTGGAAACGGTTTGGACCAGCGCCAGGTGCTGTCGTTGGCCCTCCTGGACGGCACGATCCTCGCGGGGACCGACGACGGGATCTTCGCACGGGGCCCGAAGGCCACGGCTTGGACGCGCCTACGGACGTGGCTCGACGGCCGGGAGGTGCACCCGCGTGTCGCCGAGCTGCTGGCGCTGCCGCCCCGCCGGCTTCTTGCTGCGACGTCCAACGGGGTCCTCCGTAGTGACGATGGGGGCCGTACCTGGACACAGCCGATCCTCGAGAGTGCCGGCGAGGTCTCCTCGTTTGCAGTCTCCAACGACCACGCCGACCTGGTAGTCGCCGCGACCCGATCCGGATTCTTCCGGAGCAAGGACGGCGGCGACACCTGGAAGCGCGTATCGCCCGAGTTGGTTGGCGTGACTCCCCACGCCATCGTCTTCATGCCATCCGATGACCGTGTCCTTTTCGTAACGACCTCGGGCGGGCTGTTCCGCTCCGACGACCAGGGCTCCACGTGGGGGCGCGTGGACGGCGGGATTCCGCACTCGGATCTCACCGGAATCGTGCTCGCTCCGGACGGTCGCACGATCTACGCGAGCGATTTCACGTGGGGTGGCATCTTCCGAAGTGTCGACGGTGGTTTGTCGTGGGCTCGGATGCCCACCGGCGGATTGGGGTCCGACCGCGTGTGGACGCTGGGCCTCGATCCTGCCGCACCGAACCGATTGCTGGCGTCGTCGGCAGCAGGTGGCCTGCACTTGTTTGTGCCGGCACCCATCGCCAAGGAAAGCAACGCAGGGCTCGTGATCAAGTAGCGGATCCGGAGTTTGAACCCAAAAGGAGGCCAAGCAAATGGCTAACGAGACTGGTAACAGCAGCGGCCCGAACACCACGATCATCGTCGTCGTCGCTCTTCTGTTGGTCGCCGGCATCGCATTCTGGGCCATGACGAGAAATCACCCGGCCGAGAAGCGTGACGGCACGACGATCTCCGGCACCACGACGGCCGGAGACAAGGAAGCGGACGTAAGCCTGAAGGTGGACCTGCCCGACTCGGTCACGATCGACGCGCACTAAGGCGGGCCGCCACACGCGATTCTGGTGCCGGACTTTTAGCGGGAGGTATCCAAAGGGGATCGGTATTCTCAACGGATGCGGTATCTCGTCAGAGCCGTCATAGGCGTGCTTCTTGTTGTCGTGGTTACCTTGCTGTGGCAACGCATCAATGAGAGCTATCCCCTGCTCCGCGCGGAACGCAGCCGCGAATCTCAGCGCCTCGTAAACCTTCGTGCCTACGCGGCCCGGGAGAGCCTGGGATCGATTTTGCCCCGTGACGACGTCCAGCTCGCCATACGCGAATCGCTGCTGCAGGACGTCCTCGCCCGATCGCTCCCCATCCGTCAGGAATTCGAGGGGGGACGTTTCGAGGCGCGCCTCGAGCATGCGATCCTCGATATCGGTGATGGGCTCGCATCGATCACGCTCCTCGGCCACGGCCGCATGCTCGGTCTGAAGGCGTCGCCCTTGGAAGTGTATCTGCGGCTCCAGACCCACATCGACGTGGTTGAGTTTCGACCGGATGTGGGGACGCTTCGTGCGGGACTCGCGATTACGGCCGCGCATGTCGTTCGGTCGGGCGGCGGCCCCGGAGCCTTCGCAGCCCCAGCGGCGCGCTTCTTCAGCAGCCTCAAAGTCGAAGACTGGAACCGGCAGCGACCGAGTCTCGAGATTCCCATCCGAGTGGAGCAACAAGTCACCCTGCCCGCCATCGAGGGCGACCTCTCACTCGACTCGTGTCGCATTCCGCTCGTCGTCGGTGTCTCCGCGCTCACGGTACTCCAAGATCGGCTCGTCCTTAGCTTGTCGCTCGCGCAGGACGCGCAGACTGGCGAGAGGGTGTGGATGCGCGGCCCCGACAGGGCGGCGTTGAAGCCCGCGGATCGAACGCGGGCCGACCGAGGACGTGGCCGCATCCACCGCGGCCGCGGACGACGCTCCGGGCGGTCCGCACTCCCCGGTCGGGTCCGGGCGCTCGCCGCGGGCGACTCCCTTTGGCAGGGCCTCCTGGCGTCCGACCGCGACGTGGTTGCGATCGTGCCGTTGCCGGTGCTCCAGACGCTGTGCAACCGGGTCGCGCGGGGTTACGTCCAGGGAGCGCAGCTCGACTTCGATCCCAACATACGGACTCACTTCGACCAGGAGGTCCGGTTCAAGCTCTTGGGTGGAACTGCTGGTGCAGGGCGCATCGTGGGCGACGTCCAGGTCCAGCACCTGCGCGGACAGTTCAGCCTGGCGGAGGATCCCAAACTGGAGCTCCTCCCTCCCGACGGCCTCCAGCTCACGACGCCCATTCGCGTCCTGCGCGGCTCGGGTCGTGTGAACCTGGACATGAGGTGGGACCCGAGCTTTCTCGTGGCGATCGTGTGTCGCGGTTTTGGGTTCCGAGAGACGCTCACCGGTGAAGTACCTCCCTTCTCGCACGTTCTCCAGACGCGGATTCGATTCGATGCGGAGGATTCCCTGTTGGTTGGCCGCCCGCAAGTGCGTCGAGATCGGATCTCGGTGCCGTGCGAGTTCACCCCGTCGTCGCTGGTCAAGGTGCGGAGAGCGCTCCTGGAGCAGGACAAGTTCTTGAAGTGCGGCACCGTGATGAACGCCGACTCGGTCTTGACGCGGCTTCGGACTCTGGTTCGCCGGGAGGTCGAGTTTGGCCTGCCGCGGACCCTGTTCAAACCGTTCTCGTTGCCCGTGAGCCTGCTGCAGGAATATGACGCCGGAGACTTTCGCGTCACCGCGCGGATGCAGGATCCCGAGGTCGTAGTCCGGCCGGACTACTTGCGCTTCGGGTTTCGGGCCGCCCTGGTGGTGCAGCCATTGCCGTCACCCGGCCGAATCGTAGAAGGGCGCGAGTCTAGGAGACGATCGGACTGAGGCGCCGAACCAGGATCTCCCCCGTGCTGCCATCCATCTCGATTTCGTCTCCGCTCTCGATCCGGTCCGTCGCGCCGTCCACCCCGACGATCGTGGGAATTCCAAGCTCGCGGCCGATGATCGCCGTGTGGGACAGCACGCTCCCTCGTTCCACGATCAGCCCCTTCGCCGCAAGCATTAGGAACATCCAACCGGGGTCCGTGACGGGCGCGACGAGAATCTCGCCCTCGATCCGCACGCCGGCGGAGGCGGCCCGAATCACCCGGGCGACACCGCGCACGCGGCCGGCCGAGCAAGGCACGCCGCGGAGTGTCGTTTCGCCCGTACAGACTTCGCGCGCGGCGGGTGGCTCCGGTCGGCGGGGCGGCCAGCGCCGGTAGACCGAGCCCGTGCAACGAATCCGGTGCGGGGGCTCTAGGCCTTCGTAGCCCGCATAACGAGCCCGGCGGAGCGCCACGAGTCCTTCGAACCCGCATTCGGGAAGCGCGCCCCTCGCGTACGCCTGGAGTTCTTCAATCCTGAGATAGAAGACGTCGTCCGCGCGGCGTAGCGCACCCTCCCGCCCGAGCGACTCGCCCATCGCCCGGAACAGACGACGGAGCAGCGCGTGCGAGCGCGTGCGGACGAGGGCGAGATTTTCTCGATCGGTCAACGTACGTCGCGCGCTCTCTAGGATCCAGCGCGCGAGCAACCCCCGAAGCGGAGCGTGCCGGAATCGGCGACGAAACTCCCGCTCCGCCTCGGCGCGTCGCTCCCGTCCCCGAAGCGCCATCGCCTCCGGCTCGAGACCGAGGCCCACGTAGTTGCGTACGATGCCGACGAGCATCCACGGCGCCTCGTGGAGTGAACGCGCTTCAAACTTCAGCTCGTCGATCACGCGGTGCCCGTGGACGCGGACATGCTCGAGCGCCATCGCGCGAAACGTCGCGGCGCCGGGAGTGACCATGATCTGCGTCCAGATTTCCTCGTCCGGGCGCCGCGAGCGCAGCAACGAAGCGACCTCGCTGTGCGCTTGCGCTTCGTGGGCGAGCGTCAAGACCGAGCGAAGAGGAGCGACGCTCTCCATGCGCGCTTCCCCGCGGAGGAGGCGCTCGTGAAGGCCCGCTGACGGCGCCGGTCGATCGCCCGTTGATTCGCCCTCACGGCAGAGGCGCGCGAGACGCTCCGAGAAGTAGGTCGCGTAGAGATCGTTGAAGAGCACGAGCGCCCAGCCGTCGAGGAAGCGACGCTGCATCTCCTCGAACCGATCGAGCAATTCCTCGAAGCGGAGGCCCGCCAGGGGCTCGTCCTCGAAGCGCCGGAGCAACTCCGTCATCCGGAGGTTCAGGCGGCGCACGTCTCGGCCGCGCGTCAAGAAGCGGAACGCCAGGATCGAACGTGTCCGAAGGCCCGCGAGGGCGTCGGGAGCAGGGTCGCGGAGACGGAGTTCCCCATCATCCGGCCGGACCCCAAACGCGTCCTCCCAGCGCCGAACGGCGGGCTCGAGGCCCGGGACCAGCGCATAGAGCCGGTAGAGCTCCAATACGTTCAAGTACAGTCTGCCGGCGATCGTTCCGACCAGCTGTCCGAGCGAGGTCGAGGCTTCCTCGATCACGGTCCGCGATACGCCCACCTGCCGGAGCGCGCGGATGAAGACGCGTTCGTAGACCAGCCGCACGTAGGAGTAGGTGAGCGGAAGCGTGATCCCCGGATAGCTCTCGCCGATATTGCCGTCGTCCCAGAGCCCGCGCCGTCCCTCCGGAGGGGCGGTGATCGGCCGCGCCTGGAGGATGTGGAGGGCCCCACGTTCGTCGATCGCCCACTCGACATCCTGCGGCTGCCCGGCCGCCGTCTCGATCTGAGCGAGGTAAGTGGCGAGCGCGTCGAGCTCGGCCTGGGTGGCGGCGGGTCGATCCTGGATCTCGATGGGCACCGGCAAGAGTTCGGTCCCGGGCCCGCCGTCGCGACGTTGCGCGGATCGCAGCGTCTTGCGCCGTACGGTTGCGCACCAATTCTCATGCGGCGCGCGTCGAACGAACTCGTCTGTTTCGACCTGATCGGAGACGATCCCGTCTCCGAGGCCGTAGCCCGCGACCACGAACGCCGCGGGAGCACCGGTCAACGGGTCCGCCGTAAACGCCACGCCGGCGACCCGACTCTCGACCATCTCCTGAACGATGACGGCGATCCCAAGCCCCGTGGACGGCATGTGGCGCGCCTGCCGGTAGAGGATGGCGCGATCGGTCCACGTGCTCGCCCAGCACTCGCGCACGGCCGATTCCACGGCATCGGGACGGACATAGAGAATGGACGCGAGTTGCCCCGCGTAACTGCTTCGCGCTCCGTCCTCGTCGGCCGCGCTCGAGCGGACCGCGAACCCGGAGTCGCCGCGGAGTCCGCGGAGCCGCTCTCGCAGTTCGTCCCGGAGGTCGCGCGGCCAGGGGGCGCCCCGGATCAGCCCCGCGATTCGCTCGGATGCCGCGCGCGCCGCGTTCGTGTCACCGCGTGGAACCGCATCGACGATGCACCCGATTTCCTCCTCCACGTGTCGCAGAACGGCTCGGGCCGCCTCCGTGGTGAGCACGAACCAGGGCGGAACGGGCATGCCGTGCTCGGTAAGATCACGAAGGCGCGC
>Ga0070699_100001348_pt1 | contig 22638 bp, 13 predicted proteins | sample KBSK1503metaG_FD_65473 | JGI IMG/M metagenome (GOLD analysis project Ga0070699, IMG submission 65473) | Corn, switchgrass and miscanthus rhizosphere microbial communities from Kellogg Biological Station, Michigan, USA - KBS K1-50-3 metaG | ecosystem: Host-associated > Plants > Roots >...
GCGTCGCCCACCGCGAGCGCTTCGTCGATAATCAATATTTGCGGCGCGACTGCAATCGCGACCGCAAACGCGAGCCTGACGTACATGCCGCTCGAATAGGTTTTCAATGGCTGGTAGATGAAGTCGCCGATCTCGGCGAAGCTCGCGATCTCGGGGAGCAACGCTTCTGTCTCGGCTCTTGAAAGACCGAGCAAAGAGGCGTTCATGAAGACGTTTTCGATGCCGGTGAACTCCGCATTGAAGCCGGCGCCGAGCTCGAGCAGTGCGGCGACGCGGCCTTCGAGCCAAACGCGACCGTGAGTCGGTTCGAGTGTTCCGGTGATGATCTGGAGGAGCGTGGACTTGCCGGAGCCGTTTGGTCCAATGATGCCGGTAGTGGTGCCGGCCTCGATTTCGAAACTGACGTCTTTCAGCGCCCAGAATTCACGATGAGCTTTCCAGCGTCCGCGCGTGACCGTCTCTTTCAACCGGTCGGAGGGACGGTTGTAGATCCGGTATTGCTTGGAGAGCGATTCAACGCGGAGTGCAGCAGGCATAACGAAATATTTCACGCAAAGGCGCAAAGTTCACGCAAAGACGCAAAGAGAGCCAAGGGTGCAGAGAATCACGCTTCCCCTTGCGCCTTTGCTCTCTTTGCGCCTTTGCGTGAAACATCTTCTGTGTTGACGGCCAGGTCAGACGTCACCATCTCTTTGATCAGATCGGGGAACGTGTAGGTCGGCTCCCAGCCAAGTACACGGCGCGCTTTCGACGCGTCGCCAACCAGCAGATCGATCTCTGACGGCCGGTAATACCTTTCGTCAACTTTCACAAACTCACGATAATCCAAATCAGCCTCGGCAAACGCGAGCCCACACAACTCACGAACACTATGAGTCTGCCCAGTCGCAATCACAAAATCATCCGCTTCCGGCAACTGAAGCATCGCATGCATCGCGCGCACGTAATCTTTCGCGTGACCCCAGTCGCGCTTCGCCTCGAGATTTCCGATCCGTAGCTCCGACGCCAGCCCCGCTTTAATGCGCGCGACCGTGCTGGTCGTCTTGCGTGTGACAAACTCAAACCCGCGCCGCGGACTTTCATGGTTGAACATGATCCCGCTGACGCAGTACAGCCCATACGCCTCGCGATAGTTTCTGGTTAAGTGAAACCCGGCAACCTTGCTGATTCCGTACGGACTGCGCGGCTGAAACGTCGTGCTCTCGGTTTGCGGCACTTCGCTGACGTTGCCAAACATCTCACTCGACCCGGCAAAGTAAAACCGGCAACCGGGCCGCAACTCGCGCAGCGCCGCCAGCACGTAATGTGTCCCGTTGATGTTTGTGTTCATGGTCGAGAAGCCATCAGTAAAACTCTCGGCCACGAAACTCTGCGCCGCCAGGTGATAACATTCCTGGAAATCGTGTTTGCTGAAGATATGGAAAATGCTGGCGTAACTCTCGAGATTCGCCGGATGCAGGGTGACGCGGTCCAACAAATGACTGATGCGGCTGAACCTCGTTTCGGGAGTTTCGAGGGCCACGCGACGCACGAGGCCATGAACCTCATAGCCCAGGTCCAGCAGGTATTCAGCCAGATAACTGCCATCCTGCCCCGTTATTCCGGTAATCAACGCCCGCTTCGTCACACCCCGGTCCTCATTGCATTGGTTTCAGCCAGCGACATTACCAGAATACCTCTCTGCTTGCGAACCGTTGGGGTTCTGCTAAAATGGCCGTTCTTTATCGCCGGTTGCGGCAATAATCTTTCACCTGTGTTGACGCTGCTCAGCTCCCCGAGGGCATCTAATCTGCTCGTATCTGCGTCTTTATTGCGGAGGAATTCGTGAAACAAGGTTTCTCGTTGTGCGCCATCATCGTGGCTGTGCTAGTCAGTGGCTCGCTTAGCTATGTTGCGGCCCAAACCTCGAGTCCAACTCCGGACCCATTCACCGCCCAGATCACTTCGACTACGACCTTTTTCGACTCGGTCGTGAACGACATCAGCGCCAACGGCCGCTTCGTCGTCTTCACTTCGAACGGTGATGTGTCCACGGAAAAGACGCCGGCGAGAAATAACGCCGATGGCAATCGCGAGATTTTTCTGCTCGACTACGCGCAACGGCGCATCTTCCAGATCACGAATACAAAAAACGTTGCCAATCCGGCAGCGTCGCCCAGTCCAACGCCAACTCCGAGTCCGACACCAACGCCCAGCCCAACACCGACGCCAGCTCCAACTCCTGCCGATCCGACTACGGTAAAGATCGAGATCGACAATCGCGCGCCGATGATCTCGCTGGCGCCGGCTTTGTCAGGCGGGATGCGTGTTTACACGATCGTCTTCAGCTCAAACGCTCCCAGTCCAGCAAACTTCGACGGCACTGAAGGCAATCTTGCCAATGACGGCAACTCCGAGGTCTGGATCTTCAAGTTGCCGGCCGTCGCCGACGTTGATTTAACTCTTGGTAGTGAATTGCCGTTGCAGGATCTGGCACTCGGAACATTTCAACAGGTCACGAATACGACCGCCAGCCGTGTACCGCGTGCGGGCTCGAGTACGCTCACGCCGTTTTTTGCCGACGACAACCGCGACGCGTCGATCTCCGACGATGGGAACGTGCTCGCGTTTATCTCCACGCGCGATCTCGTACCCGGTGTCGGTAACACTGACGGCAATCCCGAACTCTTCTTTTTCAACGTCCTGACCGGCTCCTTTACTCAGGCGACGCATACACAGGATGCAACTCCCGGCATCGGCCTGGTTTTTCAGGCCAGTCCCTCTTTGTCTTCAGATGGGACGGTAGTGTCTTTTATTTCGAGCGCGAATCTCGCCGGCAGTAACGCAGACGCTAATGCGGAGATCTATGTCGCGAATTTTGGTGGCGGAGCTGTCAGCAATATTCGCCAGGTGACGCGAACACAGAACGGTCCCAACAATACAAATGTACTCAGCACCGGCCGCCGGTTGAGCCGCAACGGAGCGCTGATCGCTTTCGAGTCAAGGGCCACCGATCCGAAAGCGAATGCAGTGGCTACCAGTCAGACTCTCGGACTCTTCGTCTACACAATCTCGACGGACACGTTTGCAGAGGTTGGCACTCGTTCGCCGCTTACCGACATCGGCCGCCACCCGATGTTTACCGACTACAACGCGTCGCTGGCGCCGTCGAGCCTGGTGTTTGCTTCGTTCCTGAACTTCCGTCCTGACGGAACGTTTCCGACGTCGTTGGCGACAGCCGGCGAGGGTATAAATACCGACAATTCACCCGACATTTTCCTGACGCAGATTCCGGTATCGTCGTCGAATACGTTTATTCGTCTGACCAACATGCCGGTATTCAATGCTCAAGGCACGCGACCGTTTGCCAGCGAAACTCGCAAGCGGATCGCGTTTACGGTGGGCGCCGAGGAACTGGGCGGTAACAACGCCGACGGCTCGCCGGAAGTTTTCTATTTACTGACGCCGCTAATCACTGCGCAGGGAACGACAACACTCTCGTTCTTTACCGGCGCGAGCAACATGCCGGTCACTGCGGCCACACCAGCTCCGAGTCCGGCAGCTTCGCCAACCCCGACACCGAGCCCCGCACCGGGCGCTCCAATTGGTTTGGGGGCGGGCGAGTTGAGCATTGTTCGTTCCACCGTAGCGCTCGCGCCTTCAGATGCAACGGCGGGCGGAGCGTCGGAAACGACGCGTGCTCCGGCGTTGCCTATCGAACTTAACGGCGTGTCGCTGAGTGTTAACGGCGCCGCGGCTGGACTCTACTTCGTAGGCGGCGCCAGCAAGCAGATCAACTTCGTCATGCCGATCGGTTTGCCGGTTGGCCTTGGCAATGTCGCGATCAACGTGCTGGACACTGGCGCGAATACCGACACGCTTTATCGCGGGCTCGTGCAAGTGTTGTTTGCGCAACCTGATATCTTTACCACCACCAACGCCGCCGGCGGACGTGCGGTTGCTTTCAACGTTACCAATCCCAGTATGCGGACACCGGAGCCGTTTAACGTGACGTCCACTGACGCTGCTAACGCTACGGTTCCGACTGTTATCGAACTAAGCGTGACGGGAATGCGTTTTGCCGCGCCTTTGGAAATCACAGTCACAGTGGGCACAACCGCCATCACCGGGGCTGGGATAATCGCCGTGCGTCCAAATCCGGAGATGCCGGGTTTTGACATCATAAACTTCGCTTTGCCGTCGTCTCTGGCCGGCGCTGGAGACGTGCCGATTCAGGTAACGCACGCCAGAGGTATCACGACCGTCAGCCGGCCTGCTGATACCGCGCCACACATAACGATCAATTAGGTAAGCGCAAGCTAGGTTTCACGCAAAGGCGCAAAGTTTACGCAAAGGCGCAAAGAGGAGTTAGGCTTCCTTTGCGCCTTCGGTGTTCTTTGCGTCTTTGCGTGAAAACCTTCCCCCGAAGCTAAGATTTTGGTACGATGCCGCGGCTGGCAGCTCCCCCGGTTCCAGCGTTCCAACGGTCTTAAAACTCGTCCTCGCCAGGAAAGCTCTGATGCAGTATCCAGTTGCCCTCATCGTTAGTGTGGCAATGTTTTTCTCTCTCGGTTCCCGAGAGCGGCTGGAGATCCGCGATTCCTTCGAGTTTGAACCTTCAGCGCAAACAGTTCGCAGAATTCATTGGCCCCGCAAGACCATCGAGGTCGCGCTTTCGAACTCACTGCTCACGCCCGGCTCCAATATCAAGCCCGATAGTGATGTAGTCGGTGCCGCGCGTCGCGCCCTCACGCGCTGGTCCAACCTGTCAAACATTAACTTCGTCGTCACGTGGTCGAGTGCGACTTCGATTAGTCCGGCAGATGCCGGCGATGGCGTCAGCCTGTTGACGATTGCCGACACTACTGAAAACGAAGCCTTCAACTCCGAAGCGACCACCGGCCGCACGCGTGTCTTCTTCGATCCCGAAACCGGCAACATCGCCGAAGCTGACATCAGTATTAATCCGCGCCCGCGCGCCGAGGACGGCACGCAGTTGCAGTTCTCCACCGACGGCACACCCGGCACCTACGACCTCGAAGCCACTTTCACCCACGAGATCGGTCACCTGCTTGGGTTGGACCACTCCGCTGTGTTGTCATCAACGATGCAGGGCCGGCAGGCTTTCAACGGCACCTTCGGTTTACCGGCGTTGACCGAGCGCACCTTGAGTGAAGACGACCGCCAGAAAGTGCGCAGTCTTTATGGACCAAAGGTCAGGCTCGGTCGCGTCGAAGGAAAGTTGGCTGACAACCGCATTGCCGGAATCCTGACGCCACTCAACGGCGTGAACGTTTGGGCTGAGAGCGTTGCGAATGGACGAGTGATCGCGAGTGATGTGACGGCCGAAGACGGCAGTTACAAGTTGGAAGGACTCGCGCCTGGCCAGTATCGCGTCATCGTTGCGGCCGGTTCTGACACGCAGAAGTTTCGCAGTTTCGAGTTGTCGAACCAGGTATCGGTCAAGGCAGATGTCGCGACACCTTTGAACTCGAGCCTGGTGTCGCCACAACCATCGATACTCAATCCGAGAGCAATCGGATTGAACGCGGAGCTTTCGACCGTCGCTTTGCCGCTCGCGCCCGGCAAGCGCGTGAAGATTTATCTTGGTGGAGAAGGAGTCGATCAGGTTCCGGGTACCAGCATTGCCGTCAACTCGCCGTTCTTTACCGTTGACCCGGCAAGCCTCACTCGCGAACAGATTACGGCGCCGTTTCCGATCGTGAGCATCGAGTTGCAAGTGGCTGCTAACGTGCCGTTCGGCGATTACACGTTGCGACTTCAATCGAACTCAGGTGAGACAGCTTACGTGCCCGGCGCAATCACGATCGATCCGGGCGTGGCTTCAACCGGTTCCAATCCCGTCGACGACTTTCGTTTCTTTATCACGCAGCAATACTCGGATCTCACCGGCCGCGAGCCGGATCAAGCCACGATGGAACGGCTGACCGCGCAACTCAACTCGTGCGGTCCGCGCAACGATTGTTTGCGCACGCGTCGCGTCGATATCTCGACGAATCTCCTCGTCGAAAATGAATTGCCGAACACGGGCGTGTTTCTCTACGGGCTTTACGCTGCCGGACTCGGCCGCCAGCCACGCTACAACGAGTTTGAGACTGACCACGCGTTGATCGCGAATCAGAAAGGCGAGCTGGAAGCGACGCGGATGGCGCTCACGAATGCGTTTGTCGAACGAGTTGAGTTCAAACGTAAGTTCCCGGCGACGATGAAGCCGGCGGAGTTTGTTGACTCAATCCTCACGTTGTTGGCGCAAAGCTCGGGTGTCGATCTGGGTTCGGAGCGAGGTCTCCTGATCAGTCTGTTGGACGATGCTGCCAACGGTCGCGCCGCGTTGCTTGCCCGGCTTGCATCCGATCAGCGTGTAGTTGACGCCAATTACAATCAGGCCCTCGTGCTGTTCCAGTATTTCAGTCACCTGCGGCGCAATCCTGATGAAGCCAGTTATGGTGCGTGGGTGAACACGCTCAAGAGTAAACCCCTCCGCGATCCCGATGCCGCGCGCCTGCTCGTCTGCAATTTCCTGCACTCCGCTGAGTATCAAAACCGCTTTGGCATGGTAGCCACTCACTACAGCCGCGAATGCAATTAGCGTATATTTGCTGCGCTTGAAGCAGAAGCTACTCTCGTATCTGATTTGTCCAACGTGTGAAGGTTCTCTGGATCTCGCTGTCGCTCGATCGGAGGCGGAAGAGATTATGGAGGGCGAGTTGCGCTGTTTGGCGTGCGCGAGTTCGTTTCCAATCACCGGCGGCATACCGCGCTTCGCGAACCTCGAACAGGTTGAGAGCGAAAAACGCGCGACTGCCGAGGGTTTCGGTTGGCAATGGCAACACTTCACGCAGGAAGACGAGCGTTACGCGGAGCAGTTCCTTGGCTGGATTACACCCGTGACGCCGGATTTTTTTCGCGACAAGGTGGTGCTCGAAGGTGGTTGCGGCAAAGGACGCCATACGCTACTCGCGGCGCGTTGGGGAGCGCGCGAGGTTATCGGGATCGATCTGAGTGTGGCAGTTGAGACGGCGTTTGCGGCGACCCGTTCGGTTCCGAATGCGCACATCATCCAGGCCGACATTTACCATCTGCCACTCGCGCGCACGTTTGACTATGCGTTCTCAGTGGGCGTGTTGCATCACTTGCCCGATCCGCGTGGCGGATTTTTGTCGCTTGCAGCGAAGGTCAAACCAGGCGGACACGTGTCAGCGTGGATCTATGGCGCTGAGAACAATGAGTGGATCACGCGTTGGGTGAATCCGGTGCGGGAAAAGGTTACGTCGCGCATCGATCAGCGCGTGCTGCTGCAACTATCGAAGTTGCCGGCGGCGTGTTTGTATCTGGCGACGAAATTGGTCTATGGACCGCTCAACCGAAACGGGTCGACCCTGGGGAAGCATCTTTTTTATAACGACTACCTGAGCGCGCTGGCGAAGTTTGGATGGCGTGAGCAGCACACGATCGTCTTCGACCATCTGGTGGCGCCGACCGCGTTCTATATCTCGCGTGACGAGTTTGAGACGTGGTGGCGCGACATTCACGCGACCGGCGTGGAGATCAGTTGGCACAATAAGAATAGCTGGTGTGGGCTCGGAGTCGTGGAGTAGGTTTTCACGCAAAGGCGCAAAGCCGCAAAGAAAAGCGCGAAGAAGGACGCCAAATATACTTTGCAGCCTCTCCTTTGCGCCTTGGCGTGAAATATTCTTAACCGCATGCAGACAGCACATCACACCATCTGGCGCCCCTTGTGGCAACTACCCTCGCGCGCGGAGTTGATCTTTTCCTTCGCGAAAAGGGAACTGCTGGGACGCTACAAAGGCTCCGTGCTCGGCATCACCTGGGCGGTGCTGACGCCCGTGGTGATGATCGCCATCTTCACCTTTATCTTTGCCGGCATCTTCGGCGCCCGCTTCGGCGCCAACGACTCACACTGGGACTACGCCCTCTATCTCTTTTGCGCCCTGCTGCCCTGGTCCATGTTTCAGGAGTCGTTGCAGCAATCAGCCAACACGATCGTCGTTCACTCGAACCTCGTGAAGCGCGTAGTCTTCCCACTGGAAACACTACCCGCGGCTCAGGTCCTGGCCGCCCTCGGTAACCAACTCTTCGCCACGATCGCCTTGCTGATCGCAACCATCATTATCCGGCAGCGCCTCGAGCTGACCGCACTCTGGCTGCCGGTGCTTCTAATCCCGCAGTTGTTGTTTGCGCTCGGCGCCTCCTGGCTCATTGCCTCACTCGGCGTTTTCCTGCGCGACATCACGCAGGGCATCACCTTGCTTTTGATGGCGTGGATGTATCTCACTCCAATCATTTACCCGGAATCGATCGTTCCCGACCGTTATCGCCCATTGCTGAACTTCAATCCGTTTACGGCTCTGGTGCGCAGTTACCGGCGCATCTTTCTGGAGGGCGCCGCGCCCGACTGGAATGGTCTGCTTTACTTCACAGCCTTCGCCGTCGTCGTTTTCGTCTTTGGCTACTGGTGGTTCGCCCGCACGCGCAAGAGCTTCGCCGACGTCGTTTAAGGCCACAAAAAGGCACATAAATCTGGTCCCTGTTTTCGGAGAACTTTTCATGCTTCTTGTGCTTTTTTGTGGCCAAGATTTATGATCCTCGTCCCATGAGATTCACATCCCTCGCAATCATATTGCTGCTCGCCGCCAGCGCCGCGAGCGCGCAGGAATGGACGCAGTGGCGCGGGCCGGCTCGTGATGGCTCCGTCTCCGCGAAAAATGCTCCCGCGGTGTGGCCGGAAGCGCTGAAACGAAGCTGGCGTATCGAGATCGGCGAAGGATACTCGTCGCCCGTGGTCGCCGGCGGTCACGTCTTTATTCACGGTCGCAAGGATCCCGAAGAGATCGTGGAGAGTATTAATCTCGCCGACGGCAAGGTGCTGTGGCAGCAGAAATACCAGGCAACATTCCAGAAGAATCAGTACGCGGTCGAGATGGCGAAAGGTCCGAATGCGACTCCGCTCGTCGCCGGTAATCGCCTCTTTACGCTCGGAGTCACCGGCGTTCTCAATGCGTGGGACACTGCCACAGGCAAACTGCTCTGGACTCGCGACTTCTCCAAAGTAATCGACACCTCCAAATTGTTTTGCGGCACCGCCGCATCGCCACTCATCGTTGACGGACGCCTGGTGGTCCAGGTCGGTAGCGACATTCACGGCGGGCAGGTACTCGCGCTCAATCCGGCAACTGGAGCCACTGAATGGGAATGGAAAGGTCTTGGGCCAGGTTACGCTTCGCCGGTTCTGATCGAGCTCGACGGCAGCAGGCAGATCGTGTCGATGACTGAAGGTTCGATCGTTGGTCTCGACGGTAAGACCGGCAAAGAGTTGTGGAACCTCGCGTTTCCTGACGAATGGCACGAGAATATCGCGACGCCACTCTGGACTGGCACGAACCTGATCGTCTCCGGCACGAGGCAAGGCACACACGCTTACTCGTTGAAGCAAACCGGCGGCAAGTGGGAAGCGACCGAGGTTTGGAAAAACCCGAACATCGCGATGTACATGAGCTCGCCCGTGTTTGGCGACGGCTTGATCTACGGTCACTCGTCGAAAAAGAAGGGACAGTTTTTTGCGCTGGACGCGAAGACCGGCGTCGTGCGTTGGACCACTGAAGGTCGAGAAGGTGAGCACGCTTCGTTGTTGCTCACGCCGCAACACGTCGTCTTTCTGACCAACGGCGCGGATCTGATCGTCGCGAAGCGCGATACGCCGGCATTTGCGGTCGAGCGCCGTTACGAAGTGGCGGAGGCATCGACCTTCGCGACGCCGGTACTGCTGGGCTCGAATATTCTGGTGCGCGACGCGACCGGATTGATTATGCTCACAGGGAAGTAATCCACAGATTACGCAGATATTCACCAACTGAATCAAAGCCTCAACAGTGATTCCTTTGAAGTAAATGTTGTCTGTGTAATCGGTGGATAAAGTATTGGACATAAACACTACATTCCTGTTTACCAGACTGATCGACGCGAGCGTCGATGGTATCTTCGCGTTTGATCGCGACTGCAAGATCGTCGCGTGGAATCGCGCGATGCAGCGCATCTCCGGTCTCAGTCGTGACGACGTCCTCGGCAAACGCGTGGTCGATCTTTTTCCGTTCCTGCGTGAGCGCGGCACGGACGACTGTTTCGCGGCCGCGCTTGCCGGTAAAGGATCGGTTTCAGAAAATCACCCTTACGGTCCCGGCGTCTTCGAAAGTCATTATTCTCCGCTGCTCGACGAAGCCGACCGCATCGCCGGTGGCATCGCCGTCATCACCGACATCACCGCGCGCAAACAAGCGGAGGATGCGGCGCACACTGCTTACCGGCAGTTATCATTTCACGTTGAGAGCTCGCCGCTGGCAGTGGTTGAGTGGGACAGCGACTTTCGCGTCTCGCGCTGGTCTGAGTCGGCGGAGCGACTGTATGGCTGGAAGGCTGAAGAAGTAATCGGTAAGCACGTCAACGAGTGGCGCTTTGTTTTTGCCGACGACGTTGACGCAGTGGCGCTCGTAACCAATCGGCAGCGCGAAGGCGTCGAAGTGCAGGGCGTGCAGCGGAACCGCAATTACACGCGCGACGGAACGGTGCTGTTTTGCGAGTGGTACAACTCGGTGCTGCGCGACGATCGCGGCAAACTGGTTTCAGTATTGTCACTCGTGCTCGACGTGACAGCGCGACAGAGTGCGGAAGAAGAACGAGCCGCTTCGTTGTTGCGTGAGCGCGACGCGCGTCGCCATGCGGAAGAAGCTGATCGACTCAAAGACGAATTTCTCGCGACACTCTCACACGAGCTGCGCACGCCTTTGACTTCGATTCTCGGTTGGGCCTCGATGATCCGCAACGGCGAAGTTGAAGGCTCGAACGCGTCGCGCGCGATCGAGACGATCGAGCGCAATGCTCGCTCGCAGGCGCGACTCATCGACGACCTACTCGACGTTTCGCGAATCATCACCGGCAATCTCCGGCTCGATCTACATCCACTCAATCTCGCGCCGATTGTTGAGGCCGCGCTCGACGCCCTGCGTCCGACGGCCGACGTGAAAGGCATCAAACTGCAAACGCATTTCGTGCAGGAAGAGTGTTTGGTCAAGGGCGACTCGAATCGTCTGCGACAAGTGATCTGGAATTTGCTTTCGAACGCGATCAAGTTCACGCAACGCGGCGGCAGCGTGAGTATCGATCTCAACTGCGTCGAAACAACCGCGCGTCTGACTGTCAGCGACACCGGCGACGGCATCTCGCCGGGTTTCCTGCCGTACGTGTTCGATCGTTTTCGTCAGGCCGAAGGCTCGATTTCACGCAAGCAGGGTGGACTCGGATTGGGCCTCGCAGTCGCACGCCATCTCGTCGAGTTGCATGGCGGAACGATCACCGCCGAAAGCGAAGGTGTGGGAAAGGGTTCAGTCTTCACAGTCGATCTGCCGCTCGCTCAGGAACGAAGAGATCCGGCGCGCGCCGAGGAGCGCCGGCGTGAACTTGAGCGGCGGCGTAGTCGCAGCGGCGTGGTCAGGCTTGACGACGTACACGTGCTGCTGGTTGAAGACGACGACGATTCACGCAAACTACTCGGTACGATGCTCAAGCGTTACGGCGCCCGCGTGACTTCGACAAAATCCGCCGCGGAGGCGTTGGACGCACTAGAGAACGACATCCCTGACGTGCTGATCAGCGACATCGGCATGCCCGACCAGGATGGGTACGAGTTGATTCGCAAGCTGCGTGCTTTGCCGGTTGAGAAAGGCGGCAGCATTCCGGCGATCGCGTTGACTGGATACGCCTCGCGCAAGGATCGCGAGCGCGCGCTAAGCTCGGGTTACCACCAGCACATGGCGAAACCGATCGAACAGATAGACCTGATCAGTACGATCGCCGCACTGATCGGACGCGGCGATTGAACAAGACTTACATGATGTTGCAAGATTAACCAGATAAATCCTGAAAATCTTGTAAATCCTGTCTAAATATTTTCTTTAGAGGTAAAGCATGAAACGACGAACTCAATTTCTTATTATCCCGATTTTTCTGCTCTTGCTGGTTCCAGCGTTTGCGCAAGATCCATCGCGGCTCACGGTCGACTCGCTTTTCACCTATCGCACGCGCTTTCTTGGACCAGTGCAGTGGCAGACGGACGGCAGCGGCTATCTCGCGCTCGAACCGTCGCCCACCAAAAAAGAGTTCGTCGACATCGTTCGTTACGACGTGAACAACGGCACGCGCACAGTGAAAGTCTCAGCGGAACAACTCACGCCCAGCGGCGCGACCGCCCCGCTCTCAGTCGAGGAATTCACTTTCACTTCCGACGAGCAGAAACTTCTGATCTTCACCAACTCCGCGCGCGTTTGGCGCAGTAACACGCGCGGTGACTTCTGGGTGCTCGATCTCAAGGCCAACAGGTTGCGCAAACTCGGTGGTCCCGATGCGAAACCCTCGAGCTTGATGTTTGCGAAGTTCTCGCCTGACGGCCAGCGCGTTGGTTACGTGCGCGAGAACAACATCTACGTCGAAAATCTCTCCGGCGACTCGAAGATCACGAAGCTCACTACCGACGGTTCGCGCAACATCGTCAACGGCACCTTCGACTGGGTCTACGAAGAAGAGCTGTTCTGCCGCGACGGTTTTCGCTGGAGTCCGGACAGCAAACAGATCGCCTACTGGCAGCTCAACTCCGAAGGTGTGAAGGAGATGTTGCTGCTGAATAACACCGCGGGCTTGTATCCGGTTGTCACTGCGTTTCCGTATCCGAAGGCCGGTGAGACAAACTCGGCCGCGCGCGTCGGTGTCGTGGATGCGGATGGTGGTCCAACTCGCTGGATCGAGATTCCCGGCGATCCGCGCGACAACTATCTGCCGCGTATGGAGTGGGCCGCGAGCTCGACCGAGTTGGTTATTCAGCAACTCAACCGCCGCCAGGACACGAACGTCGTAATGCTCGGCGACGCGCGCAGCGGCAAAGTGCGACCCGTGCTGACTGAAAAAGACGAAGCCTGGGTTGACATCGCGTGGGGCGATATCGACTGGGACAAGACCGGCATCGCACGCGGCGACGTGGAATGGATCGATCAGGGTAAACGTTTTCTCTGGGCCAGCGAACGCGACAGCTGGCGTCATCTCTATTCAGTGTCGCGCGACGGCAGCGAAGTGAAGCTAATCACGCCGGGCAACTACGACGTGATCAGCGTCGAGCGGGTCGATGCGCAGAATGGCTGGATCTACTTTCTCGCTTCGCCTGAAAACGCTACGCAGCGTTACTTGTATCGTGTCCGCATCGATGGTGGGAGTAAAGAAGAGCGAGTTACGCCGGCGAGTGTTCCCGGGGTGCACAGTTACAACATTTCGCCACGCGGGGAAGTCGCGATTCATGTTTACTCGAGCTTCAACAAGGTTCCGGTCACGGAAGTGGTGCGCTTGCCGCAACACACCGTGGCGCGAACTCTGATCGATAACAAGGAAACTCAGGATCGTCTGGCTCAGTTGAAACAAACGCCGTCGGAGTTCTTCAAGGTTGATATCGGCGACGGCGTGCAGCTCGACGGTTGGATGATGAAGCCGCCCGACTTCGATCCGCAAAAACATTATCCGGTGCTGTTCTACGTTTATGGCGAACCGTGGGGCCAGACCGTGATGGATAGCTGGGGCGGTCGTAATCGACTGTGGCACGCACTGCTGGCGCAGCAGGGTTATCTCGTGATGAGCGTCGATAATCGCGGGACACCGGCGCCGCGTGGACGCGCGTGGCGCAAGATCATCTATCGCAAAATGGGAATCGTGAATTCAGGCGATCAGGCAGCGGCGGCGCGCGCGATCGCGAAGTGGCCGTTTGTCGATCCGGCGCGCATCGGTATCTGGGGTTGGAGCGGTGGTGGCTCGTCGACCTTGAACGCGATGTTCCGCTATCCCGACACTTACGCGACTGGTCTGGCAGTCGCGCCGGTTGCCGATCTTCATTACTACGACACGATTTACCAGGAGCGTTATTGCGGCCTGCCGAAAGATCATCCTGAGGAGTGGAAGCAGAGTTCGCCCATCACGTTTGCGAAAAATTTGAAGGGCAATCTGATGATCATTCACGGCACGGGTGACGACAACGTGCACTACCAAGCGACTGAGGCGCTGATCAATACACTGATCGCGGCGAACAAGCAGTTCTCGATCTTCCCGTATCCAAATCGATCACACGGGATCTACGAGGGACCGGGCACTCAGCGTCACTTGTTCGGGCAGATGACGAAATACATCAATGAAAAGCTGCCCGCCGGACCCGCGCCGGCCACGACCAGCTCCGTGCGCTAACGAACATTTTTGTAGGGACGGCACTCCGTGGCCGCCCCTACAAATAATTCCATTGAAAACGCCTCCCCAACTCTGTTAGCCTACTTTGCGGGTTGACGGCCAACCCGCTTGCCTAATCCTTCCTCTCGGTATCAGCGAAATCACTCTATGTACTCCAAAGTCGATGCAGCCCTGCGGCATTTAGTCGCTACCAATCTCGTCGCCATCCTATTCACCGATCTGGCCGGAAACATCTTGAACGCAGATGAGAGTTTCCTGAACCTGCTCGGTTACAGCGCCGAAAATTTACCGCCTAACCTTCACGATCTGACTCCGCCCGAGCATCACCGGCTCGACGAAGAAGCGTTTGAAAAGTTGATGGCCTTCGGCGCGTGCGCGCCGTTCGAGAAAGATCTTCTGAAACCGGACGGCACTCCCGTGCCGGTGTTGTTTGGCGCTGCGTTGCACGAAGAAGAAATCGTGTGCTTCGTCGTCGACCTTTCGCAAAACAAGCAGACACAGGACAAACTGAATCATCTCGCCTATCACGATGCACTCACGGATCTTCCGAACCAGGTGTTGTTCAAAGATCGGCTGAAGCAGGCGATCGCACTCTCGCGTCGCAGCGATCAGTTACAGGCCGTGCTGTTGCTCAACCTGGATCGCTTCAAGACAATCAACGACTCACTCGGCTACGTCGCGGGCGACCGGCTGTTGCAGTTAGTGGCCCAACGTCTTACGAGCTGTGTGCGCGAGAGCGACACCGTGGCGCGTTTCGGCGGCGATGAGTTTGCGATCCTGTTGACACAAATCCCGCGCGCGCAGGATGCGGCCAACGTAGCGCGCGCGATCAAGCAGACGCTGGACCAGGCTTTTCTCTTTGAAGATCAGGAGATCTTTGTTTCGAGCAGCATCGGCATCAGTCTCTACCCACACGACGGCCGCGACACCGGCGGATTGTTGAAGACAGCCGGCGCGGCGCTCGATCGCGCGAAGGTGCGGGGCGGTAATAATTTTCAGTTCTACACCGCGGGCGGCACCACCCGTGCGCTCAAACAACTCGTGCTTGAAAGCAATTTTCGTCCGGGCCTCGAACGCTCGGAGTTTGTCGTTCACTACCAGCCGCAAGTTGACGTGCATGGTTTTCATCTGGTGGGAATGGAAGCGCTCGTGCGCTGGCAGCATCCGAGTCTGGGTTTACTGTATCCAAGCGAGTTCATTCCGCTGGCGGAAGACAGTGGGCTGATCATCCTGCTTGGTGATTTTGTGATGCGCACAGCCTGCGCGCAAAACATGATGTGGCAGGATGCGGGACTAACGCCGTTAACGATATCCGTTAACTTTTCGGCGCGTCAGTTTCAGCAACCGACGTTCATCACTGACGTTGCTCAAATATTGAAAGACACGAATCTCGATCCGCGCTGGCTCGAACTGGAGCTGACCGAGAGTTCGATCATGAAAGACCCGGAAGAAGCGATCGAGAAGTTGCACGAATTGAAGTTGATGGGAATCAAGGTTGCGATCGACGACTTCGGCACCGGTTATTCTTCGCTCAACTATTTGAAACGTTTTCCGATCGATACGTTGAAGATCGATAAGAGCTTCGTCTCTGACGTTTGCAAAGATCCGCATGACACGGCGATCGTGCGCGCGATCATCAACCTCGGCCACGCGCTCGATCTCACGGTGATTGCGGAAGGTGTGGAGACGAAGGAGCAGCTTCAATATCTCAGCGCGCTCGAGTGTGATGTGGTGCAGGGATTTCTGTTCAGCAAGGCGCTTTCGGCGGCGGCCTTCGAGGAGCTTTTGGTAGAACAGCGTCGCGTGACCTCAGGCGACGTATCGCCGACCGTGCCGTTGACAGCGATTGAGTCGCTCGTACCTGTAACTTAAGCCGCAGATAAACGCCGATGAACGCGGATCAGAATCCGCGTTTTATCTGCGTTCATCTGTGGCTAAAAAACTGGCGGCGTCCTTATCGAACATCCATAGCAACTGCCCGTGCGTGGGTTGGATGAACTGCGCGGGATATGTTTTTGGACCTTCGATTACTGCCTTCACGATCTCGGCCTTCTCCGCACCACTAACCAGAAACAGCACCGACGCACCGTTGTTCAGCAGCGGCAAGGTCATCGTGATGCGATAACTGTTGAATTGTTCAACCCACGGTGCTGCCACGAGTCGCTGTGTCTCGTGCAGCACTTCCGAGCCGGGAAAGATTGACGCCGTGTGACCGTCGGGTCCAAGTCCAAGCAGGATCAAATCGAGTTGTGGCACGGTTTGCTTAGTTAACTGCAACAGCGTCTGCTCGTATTCGTTGGCAACTTCGCCGGCGTTTGGATTCTCACTGTGAACGCGATGAACGTTGCTCTCGGGAACGGGCACATGCGAGAGCATCGCTTCGTGCGTCATCCGATAGTTGCTGTCAGGATGATCCGGAGGCACGTGCCGCTCGTCGGACCAGAAGAAGTGAGTTTTGGACCAGGGAACCTGGGCGCTAAAAGGCTCGCTGGCGAGGATCTGATACAGGACTTTCGGTGTCGATCCGCCTGAAAGTGCTACGGTGAAAGTGCCTTTTCGCGCCACCGCTTCGCCGCTCCGCGCGACGAAGTGTTCGGCAGCCCCGCGTGCGAGCGCTTGAGCATTGGAAAAAAGTTCGATCATAGAATTGCGACGATCCGCAGCGGTCCACCACTGCCGCCCTTGATCTTCATCGGCAGCGCGATCACCGAAAACCCTTTGGCCGGCAGTTGCTCGAGATTCGCGACGTTCTCAAACGCCGGAATATTCTTCTCAAACAAAATCCGGTGACTCTCGAATAAAGTCGATTGACCGTAATCGATGCTCGCCGTGTCTAACCCGATCGCTTTGATCGCACGATTCTGAGTGAGCCAGCGCGCCGCTGCCGGATCGAGTCCGGGAAAGTGAAGTTTTGCAACTGCCTCGGCGCCGCGTTCCTCCGTTCCCAGATACTTCTTCCGATCCGGGTAAAACTTGCCGAAGCCTGTTCGCAGCAGCACGATCGCGCCGTTCGCGATCTTTCCGTTGCGCTTTTCCCAATCTTCAAAATCCTTCACGCTTACCAGGTAGTCCGCATTCGTCGCGCACTGCTTCGTCACGTCGATAACGATCGCCGCACCCATGAGCTGGTCCAACGGGATCTGGTCCACCGTGTTATGACCTTTCGCAAAGTGAACGGGCGAGTCGAGGTGCGTGCCGCCGTGCTCCGCAGCCGAATAACGATAAGCGGAGTAGAAATAACCCTTGTCAGTCACGCCTTCAAAGTCGGTCTCCAGCTTGAACTGTTCCGCAGTGGGCCAGTAAACACTATTCGAGTCGAAGGCATGGGTAAGATCGACGATGTGACCGACAGTAAAGTCGCCGCGCCGCTGCGCCAAGACGGGAATTGCCAGTAACAGGACAAGAAGCAGGTGCAAACGCTTCATACGGATTGCTCCTTCGGGTTAGGTTTCTGTTATCTTCGGGTAAACAACAAGAGTTAGCAAGGGAGTGTTAAATGCAAATCGGAATGATTGGACTTGGCCGTATGGGCGCCAATATGGTCAAGCGCCTTTTGCACGGCGGGCACGAGTGTGTCGTTAACGATCGCAATCCTGAGGCCGTGCAGGCGCTGGTAGCGGAGGGCGCGATTGGCGCGGCGTCGCTCGACGATTTCATAGCCAAACTAAAACCACCGCGTGCGATCTGGTTGATGATACCGGCGGCGCTGGTGGACACAATTCTCGAGCAACTGCTCAAGGTTGTAGAGCAGGGCGATGTGATCATCGACGGCGGCAATTCTTATTACATCGACGACATTCGTCGCGCCCAGGCGTTGCAAGCGAAAGGCATCCATTATGTTGACGTTGGGACGAGCGGCGGCGTGTGGGGCCTGGAACGTGGTTATTGTCAGATGATCGGCGGCGAGAAAGACGTGGTCGATTTTCTCGATCCGATCTTCAAGACACTCGCGCCCGGACGTGACACAGTTTCGCCAACGCCGGGACGCACTGACAAAGCAGGCACAGCAGCAGAGGGTTACTTGCACTGTGGACCAGCGGGCGCGGGTCACTTCGTCAAGATGATTCACAACGGCATCGAGTATGGCCTGATGGCGGCGTACGCTGAAGGTTTGAACGTGTTGCATCATGCCAACGAAGGAAAGCAGGAACGGACTGCCGACGCCGAGACGTCGCCACTGCGCAATCCGGAGCACTATCAGTATGATTTCGACCTCGCGGAGATCACGGAGCTCTGGCGCCGTGGCAGTGTGATCGCGTCGTGGTTGTTGGATCTGACGGCGATCTCGTTTGCGGAACATCCGCAGCTCGAAGGTTTTTCAGGACGTGTTTCCGACTCGGGCGAAGGACGTTGGACCATCAACGCCGCGGTCGAAGAAGGTGTGCCGGTGCCGGTGCTGAGCGCGGCGTTGTTTCAGCGGTTTAGCTCGCGCGGCGAGGCGGATTTTGCGAATAAGATTTTGTCGGCGATGCGGTTTCAGTTTGGTGGGCACGTGGAGCGCAAGTAAAGTTTCACAGGATTAACAAGCCTATTCAAGCTGAACAAGTAGCTTGTAAATCTTGGGCATCTTCTTAATCCTGTCTAAAATAACGCACCAAATAAATAGGTAACATCATGTCAGCAGTAGTCGTAGAACCAAATCCAGTTCAGTATCAGCAACCCACACTGCCGCAGGCGGAACCGTGTGTGGTAGTGATCTTTGGCGCCACGGGCGATCTCACCAAACGTAAATTGATGCCGGCGTTGTGCCGTCTGTTGAACCAGGGCTGCCTCGAGAGCGTGCGCATTCTCGGCGTCGGCCGCAACCCGATGACTGAAGACGCTTTTCAGACTCTGGTACGCGAAGCGCTGAAGGATTCAAAGAAGCTCGAGCAGCTCGACGAGCAGCAGTGGAGCAAGTTTGCGGGGCGTCTGCACTACCTGGCCGGTGAGCTTGACGATCAAAACACGTATCGACAGGTCATGACGCGTCTCGAAGAACTCGCGCACGAGGGCGCCAGCCGGAATCGTCTTTTCTATCTCGCGACCCCGCCCTCGCTGTTCTCGCTGATCGTGAAACAGTTGGGCGAATCAGGTCTCGCGAACGAAGACGAGCAGTGGAGTCGCATCGTGATCGAGAAACCCTTCGGACACGATCTCGAATCGGCCAAAGCCCTCAATGCCGAAGTCCTGCAAGTGTTCAAGGAGAGTCAGGTCTATCGCATCGACCACTATCTCGGCAAAGAGACGGTGCAGAATATCCTCGTGTTTCGTTTCGGCAACTCCATGTTCGAGCCGATCTGGAATCGCAACTATGTCGATTACGTCGAGATCACCGCCGCTGAGACTGTCGGTGTCGGCTCTCGCGCCGGATACTACGAAGATGCAGGCGCTTTGCGCGACATGGTCGCCAACCACTTGTTGCAACTCGTGACACTCACTGCGATGGAACCGCCCGTCGTTTTTGACGCGGACAACGTGCGCGAAGAGAAAGTACAGGTGTTGCGATCCATCCGTCGCCTGAAACCAGAGCAGATCGCCGAGCGCACGGTGCGAGCCCAATATGGACCGGGCGAGATCGACGGCGAGAAGGTCAAGGGTTACAAGGAAGATGAGGGAGTCAAAGCTGATTCGCAGACCGAGACTTATACTGCCATCGAGTTTCAGATCTCAAACTGGCGCTGGTCGGGCGTGCCATTCTATGTCCGCACCGGAAAGAGTCTCGGACGTCACCTCACGGAGATTGCAGTACATCTGAAGCGCACGCCGCAAGCGTTGTTTGCACGCACGCCTGACGAGGAGGTCGATCCGAATGTGATCGTGCTGCGTTTGCAACCGAATGAGGGGATCATGGTGTCGTTTGGCGCCAAGCGACCGGGGTTTGAGATGCAAACTTCCACGGTCCACATGGATTTCTGTTACAAGTCGGGCTTTGGCGTCGAGTCGCCTGATGCTTACGAGATGTTGTTGCTGGACGTGATGCAGGGCGATGCGACCTTGTTCATTCGCAGCGACGAAGTGGAAGCGCAGTGGCGCCTGATCACGCCGATTGAAGAAGCGTGGGCCAACCAGCGCGAACCGAAGGTGACGACTTACGAAGCGGGCAGTGATGGACCAGTCGAGGCTGACGAACTACCCGCGCGCAATGGCCACCGCTGGAGACGACTCGCAGAGACTAGTGACGGGTGCGACTAATCCGTAAATAATCCGTGTTATCTGTGGCCAAGGCTGGTTATGACCGCCGCCAGCTCGAGGCGATCGACCGGCTTCGCGAGATGTACCTGATAGCCTTCGGAAAGCGCGCGCACACGATCTTCGGTACGTGCATAAGCGGTCAAGGCGAGCGCCGGTGTTTGGCCACCGCGTTCCTTCGGCAAAGCGCGCACTTTCTTGATCAAGCCGTACCCGTCCTCCACCGGCATCCCGATGTCGGCGATCAGCACGTCGGGTTGCCACGACTCAACCGATTCCAAACCTTCACGCGCCGAACCGACGGCGACGACCTGAGCGCCGCAGCGCTCGAGCATCGTCGTCAGGAGCGAGCGTGCGTCGATCTCATCATCGACAACCAGAACGCGCAGTCCCGCGAGTGATGAAGGTTGATGTTCGCGCGCTTCGACGGTTGCAACTGCCGGTTGCCTGAGATCCTCAGGCAGGTGAGGTTCAGCCGCATTCAGCGCCGGTAATCGGACAATAAATTTCGAACCCTGATTATCGCCGCCACTCTCGGCCCACGCGGTGCCGCCGTGCAGCTCAACCAGGTGGCGGACAATCGCGAGACCGAGTCCGAGACCACCGTAGTTTCTCGTGGTCGAGCCGTCCGCCTGGCGGAAACGATCGAAGACGTGCGGCAGAAAGTCGGACCTGATGCCCACGCCGGTATCGTTCACCACGATCTCCACGTGCGAGTTGATTCGTTGCAGCGTCACCTGGACCAGCCCGCCTTTGTGCGTAAACTTCACGCCATTCGACAGCAGGTTCCAAACCACTTGTTGCAACCGCTCATGGTCGCCAAAAACTAGTCCCACGTGCGGCTCGAGCAGTACTTGCAGGCGTACACCCTTTGCTTCCGCCGTGGGCCTGATACTCTGAGCCGCTGCTTCGATCACTGAATGCAGCTCACACGCGACGAATTCGAGTCGCAGCTTGCCGGTGATGATGCGTGAGACTTCGAGCAGATCGTTGATTAACTGGCACTGCGAGTTGGCATTGCGAAAGATCGTTTCGAGCGCCTGGCGCCGGTTCTTCTGCTCGACTTCATCGTGCAGCAGCAGATCGGCCCAACCCATGATCGCGGTGAGTGGCGTGCGCAGCTCGTGCGAGAGTGTCGAGAGAAATTCATCTTTGACGCGGTTGGCAGCCTCAGCTTCCATGCGCGCTTCTTTCTCTCGTTTCAGGGCGTGGCGCCGCTCAGTTGCGTCGTGGGCCATGCCGCGGACGATCGGTTTCTCGACGCCCTCGGTGCGCAGCGTGTTGTAGTACTCCCAAAGACGCGTTTCGCCGGTTGCCGTTTTAACTTTCATCACTCCACGCGCGGAACCTTCGGTGATGACCGTGCGCAGGTATTCGTCAAACTGCTCGCGGTATTCGGGCAACAGACCGTCACGAATATTGATGCCGACGAGTGAGTCCTGCGGATAACCCAACATCCTCGCGGCCCACGGATTGACTGACAATACGCGGCCCTGGAGGTCGTGAGTGCAAATGAGCTCGTGACTGTTGTCCACTAGATCGCGATAACGATCTTCACTGATGCGCAGCGCCTGCTCTGCTTTCTTACGCTCGGTGACGTCAGTGACGAGGACAAACTCCGCGGGCCTGCCGCCAAACGTCAAGCGACTCGATCGGATATCGACGTTGATGACAGTGCCGTCCTTCGTGCGGTGCCGCCACTCGCCTGCCTGTTCAACCGAAGCGTCGTCGGAAGCAAGATACTCTTCCAACAGTTTCACATCATCGGCCGGACGAATGTCTTTAATCGTCATCTCGAGAAACTCTGCACGCGAGTAACCATAGTGGCGCACCGCCGCGTCGTTCACCGCCAGGAAGCGAAGCGTCGTCAGGTCATAAACCCACATTGCCTGCGGATTTGATTCGAACAGCAGCCGATACTGCGCTTCCGATTTTCGTAACGCTTCCTCGATGCGCGTGGCGACCGTCACGTCGAGCACGAGCGAGAGCACGGAGATCAATTTGCCGGCTTCGTTGTAGAGCGCGGAGTTGTACCACTCGCAGTTGAGAACCGTGCCCAGCTTCGTGTAATTGCGATTGCGCGAGATACCGTGATGTTCCTGGCCTTCGTTCTGACGATGGCCCACCTGATTGACTGCGTCGATATCGTCAGGAACTACAAACTCCCAGTCGCTGTAACGT
>Ga0070699_100001350_pt1 | contig 22629 bp, 18 predicted proteins | sample KBSK1503metaG_FD_65473 | JGI IMG/M metagenome (GOLD analysis project Ga0070699, IMG submission 65473) | Corn, switchgrass and miscanthus rhizosphere microbial communities from Kellogg Biological Station, Michigan, USA - KBS K1-50-3 metaG | ecosystem: Host-associated > Plants > Roots >...
CCAACATCGCCACCGCGATCACGCCGGACGGCGACGGCTACGTGATCAACGGCCGCAAGTGGTGGTCGAGCGGCGCGATGAGCTCGGACTGCAAGATCTTCATCGTGATGGGGGTGACCGGCGAGCCGGGCACCGCCGGCGACAGGAGCCATGGCCGTCACTCCATGATCCTGGTGCCGCGCGACACGCCGGGGATCACGGTCAAGCGCGGCATGAGGGTGTTCGGCTACACCGACGGGACACACGGCGGCCACGCCGAGGTCGTCTTCGACAACGTCCGGGTGCCCCGGGAGAACCTGATCTCCGGCGAGGGCACAGGGTTCGCGATCGCGCAGGCCCGGCTCGGTCCCGGCCGCATCCATCACTGCATGCGGCAGATCGGCGCGGCCGAGCGCGCCCTGGAGCTCATGTGCCGCCGGGCCGTCAGCCGGACCGCGTTCGGCAAGCCCCTGGCCGAGCAGGGCGTCGTCCAGGACTGGATCGCCGAGTCCAGGGTGCGGATCGAGCAGGCGCGGCTGCTCGTGCTCAAGACCGCGTGGCTGATGGACACGGTCGGCAACAAGGGGGCGCACGGCGAGATCCAGGCGATCAAGATCGTCACTCCGGCGATGGCGCAGTGGGTGATCGACCGGGCGATCCAGGCGCACGGCGGCGGCGGCGTCAGCCAGGACTTCCCGCTGGCCCACCTGTGGGCCAGCGCCCGCACGCTGCGCTTCGCCGACGGCCCCGACGAGGTGCACAAGAGGTCCCTGGCCCGCCGCGAGCTGCGGAAAGCCACCACCTGAGCCGAGTAGGACATCATCGGCACGCCGCCCTCACGAGCGCAGCGGTGGCACCGGTGCGCCCCCGGGCTCGTTAGGGAGTTAAAGGAGAGGAACCTAGGTGACAGAGAGAATCGCGATCGTGACCGGCTCGGCCCGCGGCATCGGTGCCGCCACCGCGCGCCGGCTGGCCACGGACGGGATGGCCGTGGCAGTCCTTGATCTGGACGAGGCCGCGTGCGCCGGGACGGTGAAGGAGATCGCCGACGCGGGCGGCCGCGCGCTCGCGGTGGGCGCCGATGTGAGCGACGGCGCCCAAGTCCAAGCCGCGGTCGAGTGGGTGGCCGCGGAACTGGGCGAGCCGACCGTGCTGGTGAACAACGCCGGCGTGATCCGCGACAACCTGCTGTTCAAGATGACCGACGACGACTGGGACACGGTCATGGGCGTGCACCTGCGCGGTGCGTTCCAGATGACCAGGGCCGTGCAGAAGTACATGGTCGCCCAGCGGTTCGGGCGCGTCGTCAACCTGTCCTCTTCTTCCGCGCTCGGCAACCGCGGCCAGGTCAACTACTCCGCGGCCAAGGCCGGCCTGCAGGGTTTCACCAAGACGCTGGCCATCGAGCTCGGCCAGTTCGGAATTACCGCCAACGCGGTCGCGCCCGGGTTCATCGCCACCGACATGACCGCGGCCACCGCGGAGCGCGTCGGCGTCTCGTTCGACGTTTTCGCCAAAGCCGCCGCCGAGCGCATACCCGTCCGCAGGATCGGGCAGCCCAGTGATGTGGCCCATACCATCTCATTCCTGGTCAGCGAGGACGCGGGCTTCGTCTCCGGCCAGGTCATCTACGTAGCGGGCGGCCCCCTATGCTGACCGAGAGCGAAAGCACCCCCGACGCCATCCGCGACCGGGTCCGCGCCTTCCTGGCCGAACACGATCCGGCCGAGATGGCCAAGCAGGACTTCAACAATGCCCGGTTCGACGCGGGCCTGGCCTGGGTGCACTACCCGGAAGGGCTCGGCGGCCTGGGTGTCTCCCGGACGCTGCAGAACGTCGTCGACGCCGAGTTCGCCGCCGCCGGCGCGCCGTCCAACGACCCGGAGCGCAACGGCATCGGCCTGGGCATGGCCGCCCCGACCATCCTCGCCTACGGCACCGACGAGCAGCAGAAACGCTGGCTGCGCAAGCTCTGGACGGCCGAGGAGATCTGGTGCCAGCTGTTCAGCGAGCCGGGCGCGGGCAGCGACCTGGCCGCGCTGGCCACCCGGGCCGTCCGCGACGGTGAGGAGTGGATCGTCAGCGGACAGAAGGTATGGACCTCGCAGGCGCACCAGGCCCGGCGCGCGCTGCTGGTCACCAGGACCAACCCCGACCTGCCCAAGCACGCGGGGCTCACCTACTTCGCGGTGGACATGACCACGCCCGGCGTCGAGGTCAGGCCGTTGCGCCAGATCACCGGCGAGGCCGAGTTCAACGAGGTCTTCCTGACCGACGTGCGGATCCCCGACGCCGACCGGATCGGACAGGTCGGCGAGGGCTGGAAGGTGGCCAACGCCACGCTGATGAGCGAGCGGGTGAGCATCGGCGCCTCGCGCGCGGCGGGCCGGGAGAGCGGCATGATCGCCTCGGCCGCCCGGACCTGGCGCTCCCGGCCCGAACTGCGCACGCCGGGCCTGCACGACCGGATGCTGCGGCTGTGGACCGAGGCCGAGGTGGCCCGGCTGGCGGGGGAGCGACTGCGCCAGCAGCTGGCCGCGGGTAAGCCGGGCCCGGAGGGCTCGGCCGCCAAGCTGGTCTTCGCCCGGCTCAACCAGGAGATCTCCGGCTTCGAGGTCGAGCTCGCCGGGGGTGACGGGCTGCGCTACGACGACTGGAGCATGCGCCGCCCCGAGCACGCCAACTTCTACGGCCGCGGCCCCGGCTACCGTTACCTGCGCGCCCGCGGCAACTCCATCGAGGGCGGGACCTCGGAGATCCTGCGCAACATCGTCGCCGAGCGGGTGCTCGGCCTCCCCGGCGAACCCCGCGTCGACAAGGACGTGCCATGGAAGGATCTACCGCGATGAGCGAGCCGAAGGGGCGCGGCGCCGCCTGGACTGAGGAGCGAGGGACGAGCGACGAGGGAAGGCGGCGCCTCGAAGGCGCCCCGGAGGCGAGCGAGGTAGAGCAGTGAGCGACGAGATCCCGGATCTCCTCTATTCAGATGCCGAACGGGCGCTGTCAGACGCCCTGGCGTCCCTGCTCGCCGACCGTGGCGGGCTGGACAAGACGCTCGCGCGTACCGAGTCGGCGCAGACCTACGACGACAAGCTCTGGCAGGCCGTAGCCGCGGACCTGGGCTGCGCCGGGCTGCTGATCCCCGAGCGCGACGGCGGGGCCGGCGCGTCTTACCGGGAGGCCGCGGTCGCCGCCGAGGTGCTGGGCAGCTACGTCGCGCCTGTGCCGTTCCTCGGCAGCTCGGTCGTGGCCACCGCCGCCCTGCTGAGCGTGGGGTCACAGGGTGGCCTGCTGGCCAAGATGGCGGACGGCGGCGTGACCGCGGCGCTGGCGGTCCCGTTCGCCAGCGCGCCGGGATCGGCCTTCCCGGCCTCGATCCGGGTGGCCGGGCCAAAGCCCGGCGACGCCACGACCGGGGTGGCCCGGCTGCGCGGGATGGTCACCGGGGTGGCCGACGCGCTGCCCGCCGGAGTGCTGCTGGTCCCGGCCGACGGCGTGCCTCAGGCGCTCTACCTGGTCGACATGGCCGCCGAGGGCGTGGGCAAGGCGCCGGTCACCTCGCTCGACATGACCAGGCAGCTGTGTGACCTGTCGTTCGACGATGCGCCGGGCACGCTGATAGCGTCCGGGCCGGCCGCCTCGCGGGCAGTGGATGCGGCACTGACCGCCGGGGCCGGCATCCTGGCCGCCGAGCAGACCGGGCTGGCCCAGCGCTGCCTGGACATGACGGTCGCGTACGTGAAGGAGCGCAAGCAGTTCGCCCGGCCGGTCGGGTCGTTCCAGGGCCTCAAGCACCGGCTGGCCGACCTGTGGGTGGCGGTCACCCAGGCCCGCGCGGCGTCCAGGTACGCGGCGGCGTGCCTGGCGACCGCTTCGGCCGATACCAAGGTCGCGGTCGCGCTGGCCAAGGCCTACTGCTCGGAGGTCGCGGTGCTCGCCGCGCAGGAGTGCGTGCAGATGCACGGCGGCATCGGTTTCACCTGGGAGCACCCGGCGCACCTGTTCCTCAAACGGGCCAAGGCGGACTCGATCGCGTTGGGTACCGCGGACGCGCACCGCGCGGCGCTGGCGTCCCTGGTCGACCTGCCGACGCCATGACGGCCCCGGACGAGGTGGACCTGCGGAGCCGGGTCGCCCGGCTGTCCCTCGAGCAGAAGGTCCGGCTGCTGACCGGCGCGGACTTCTGGGCGCTGTACCCCGAACCCGACGCCGGACTGCGCCGGGTCGTGCTCTCCGACGGCCCGGCCGGGGTCCGCGGCCAGACCTGGGACGAGCGGGATACCTCGGCGAACGTGCCGTCGCCGACCGCGCTGGCCGCCACCTGGGACTGCGACCGGGTGGAGGCGATCGGCAGGCTGCTGGCCGCCGAGGCGCGGCGCAAGGGCGTGGACGTGCTGCTCGCCCCCACGGTGAACCTGCACCGGTCCCCGTACGGCGGCAGGCACTTCGAGTGCTTCTCGGAGGACCCGCTGCTCACCGCGCGGATCGGGGTCGCCTACGTGCGCGGCCTGCAGAGCCAGGGGGTCGGCGCCACGGTCAAGCACTTCATCTGCAACGACTCAGAAACCGAGCGGATGTCCGCGGACGTCCGCATCGACGAGCGGACGCTGCGTGAGCTCTACCTGGCGCCGTTCGAGGCGATACTCCGTCCTAAGGGAGGGGCCGAGGCGGGTGCCTGGGCGGTGATGGCCTCCTACAACGGGGTCAACGGGTCGACGATGACGGAAAGCCCGCTGCTGCGCTCCATCCTGCACGACGAGTGGGGCTACGACGGCCTGGTCGTGTCGGACTGGACGGCCACCAGATCCACCGAGGCGGCCGCCCGCGCCGCGCTGGACCTGGCCATGCCGGGGCCAGCCGAGCGGTTCGGGCCGTGGGGCGACGCCCTGGCCGAGGCGGTCCGGGCCGGGCAGGTCGACGAGGCCCTCATCGACGACAAGGTGCTGCGCATCCTGCGGCTGGCCGCCCGGGCCGGCGGGCTGGACGGTGCCGTTCCGGTCGCCTCGGTGCCGGCCGACATCCCGCGCGAGCTGCGCGCCACGGCGGCGGCCAGCTTCGTGCTGGCCCGCAACGAGCATGCGGTGCTCCCGCTGGCCCGTGCCGGGCTCGGCCGCGTCGCGGTCATCGGCCCGAACGCCGATGTCGCCCGCACCCTCGGCGGCGGCAGCGCCACGGTCTTCCCGCCCTACACGGTCTCCCCGCTCGACGGCCTGCGCGCCGCCGGGCTCGACGTGGCGTTCGCACCGGGCGCGCTCGGGCACCTGCGGACCGCAGCCGCCCGGGCGCCCTGGCTGCTGCGGCCCGACGGCTCCGCCCCCGGGGTGGAGGTCCGGTTCTTCTCGGCCTCCGGCGAGCAGATCGGCGCCGAGCAGCGCGACGGCGCGGTGCTCCGCTGGATGAACGGATTCGACGCGGTGGGCGCGGCGGGCCAGATCGCCCGGCTGGAGGTCAGCTGCGCGATCCGGGCCACCACGGCCGGTGCCTACCAGCTCGGCGTCTCCGGGCTCGGCCGCTTCCGCCTCGTCGTCGACGGGGCCGAGGTCTTCGACGAGACGCTGGCCATGCGGGCAGGCGCGGACGTGGGGGAGACCCTGATGGCCCCGCCGCAGCGGCTGGCCCCGGTCGACCTGGCCGCCGGCCAGTCGGTGACGGTCCTCGTCGAGCACGACGTGAACTCCTCGCCGATGGCGGGCTTCGGCACGTTCTTCCAGCTGAACCTGGAGGTGCCGCACGGCACCGACGACGAGGAGATCGCCGCGGCGGTTTCCCTCGCGGCCGAGAGCGACGTGGCCGTGGTCGTGGTCGGCACCACCGCGCAGGTGGAGAGCGAGGGCTTCGACCGCACCTCGCTCGCGCTGCCCGGACGCCAGGACGAGCTGGTCCGCGCGGTGGCGGCGGCCAACCCGCGGACCGTCGTAGTGGTCAACTCCGGCGCCCCGGTCTTGTTGCCCTGGGCCGGCGAGGTGGCCGCGGTCCTGCTGACCTGGTTCGGCGGGCAGGAGTTCGGGAACGCCCTGGCCGACGTGCTGCTCGGCGAGGCCGAACCAGGTGGCCGGCTGCCCACCACCTGGCCCGCGAGCGAGGACGGCCTGCTGTCCACCCAGCCGGAGGACGGCGTGCTCAGCTACACCGAGGGCCTGTTCATCGGCTACCGCGCCTTCGACCGCGACGGGCGCGAGCCGCTGTACCCGTTCGGCCACGGGCACGGCTACACCGCCTGGTCCTACGACTCGATCACCGTGGATTGCGACGAGGCGAACCCGGCGGGCGCCCTGCTGGCTCCGGGGATCGCGGTGTGCGTGGAGGTGCGGAACACCGGCGCCCGGCCGGGCCGTGAGGTCGTCCAGGTCTACGCGTCGCGCCCGGACTCGGCGGTCGAGCGCCCGGCCAGATGGCTGGCCGGCTTCGCCGCCGTGGCCGCGGACCCCGGCGAGGCGGTGACCGTCGGGATCCTGCTGCCCGAACGCGCCTTCCAGCACTGGGCCGACGGCGGCTGGACGCTCGAGGCGGGCACCTTCACCCTCGCGGCGGGCTCGTCCTCGGCATCCCTCCCGCTCACCGCCGGCGTCACGCTCAAGTAGGAATGCGGCTCACTGCCCGGCGGCTCAACCGCGCCACGCTGGCCCGGCAGCTGCTGCTGGGCCGTGAGCCGCTGGAGGTGACCGAGGGCGTCCGGCGCGTGGTGGCGCTGCAGGCCCAGGAGGCGGCGTCGCCGTACCTGGCCCTGTGGAACCGGCTCGCGTCGTTCGACCCGGCCGGCCTCGACGCCGCGTTCGCCGGTCACGCGGTGATCAAGGCGACGCTGATGCGGATCACCCTGCACGCCGTGACCACGGCGGACTACCCGTCGTTCCGCCGCGCGATGGCGGAATCGCTGCGAGCCTCCCGGCTGTTCGACCGGCGCTACTCCGAAACCGGGCTGTCCGCCGCAGACACCGACGCCCTGATCCCGCATCTGGTGGAGTACATGGCCGAACGCCGCACCAACGCGGAGTGCGAGGCCTGGGTGAACGCGCGGCTCGGGGCGGCCCAGCCGAGGGCGTGGTGGGCGCTGCGGACGTTCGCACCGGTAGTGCACGCTGTGACCGGCGGGCCGTGGTCCTTCGGCTACCGGCCGTCCTACCTCGCCGCACCCCTCCCGGACCACGCGCCGGACGGCCGGGACGCCTGCGTCCAGTGGCTGGCCTGGCGCTACCTGGAGGGGTTCGGCCCGGCCTCGGCGGCCGACCTCGCCCAGTTCACCCTGCTCACCCGGTCCGCGGCCAGAGACGCCCTGGACGCCATGCGCGGGCGTCTCGAACGGCTGGAGGGGCCCGGCGGCAGCGTGCTGTTCGACGTGCCCGGCGCGCCGCTGCCCGGCGAGGACACCCCGTGCCCGCCGCGGCTGATGGCGATGTGGGACAGCGTCCTGCTGGCCTACGCCGACCGCGGCCGCGTCATCCCGCCCGCGTACCGCGCGCTGGTCATCCGGCGGAACGGTGACGTCCTGCCCACCCTGCTGGTCGACGGGCACGTCGCCGGGGTCTGGCGGCCGGCCGGCGACGGCATCGAGGCGACGGCGTTCCGCGAGCTACCCGAACGGGCCTGGCTTGGGCTCGCCGACGAGGCCCGCGCCCTGGTGTCGTTCCTGGCCGCGCGCGATCCCGCGGTCTACCGCCGCTACGCGCACTGGTGGAAAGAACTCCCGGCCGCCGAGGTCCGCGTGCTGCCCGGATAGGCGCCCAACGTAGCTGGCTCAGCGCAGCCGGCCGGCCGCGCTGAGATCGTCGAACAGCAGCCGGTCGACCGGCGGCACCCGCGGCCGGTCGGCGTAGCCGAACCAGACCAGCTCGTCGATCTCGCTGCTGGCGGCCAGCGTGCCGGAGTACTCCCCGGTGTAGCAGCTCATCCGCACCACGGTGCCGTCCGGGTGATCCGCCTGGTAGGTGCCTGCGTGCCGGACCGTCTCCGGCCGCAGGGCGACGGTCAGTTCCTCGGCGATCTCGCGCAGCAGGGTCTGCAGGTCGCTCTCGGCGCCCTCGCGTTTCCCGCCCGGGACGTAGAAGACGTCCTTGCCCCGCGGCCGCGCGCACAGGATCCTCCCGTGCTCCAGGTGGACCCACGCCACCGTGTCGATCACGGACGCACCCGCAGGTGAAGGGGCAGGTCGGCCGATGACCGGCCGACTCGGACGGTGAACTCGCCCGGTGGGCGGCGCCATGTCCCGGCGGCCTCGTCGTAGCGGGCGAACGCCCGGGCCGGCACGGTGAGCCTGGCCTCGGCGCACTCGCCCGGCGCCGCGGTGACGGCCGTGAACGCGGCCAGGACCCGCACCGGGCGGCCGGGGTCGTCGGCGGGCGGCTCCAGGTAGGCCTGGACCACCTCCCGTCCGGTCCGCGGCCCGGCGTTGCGGAGCACGACGGTCACGTCCAGGCCGCCGTCCGGCGTCGGCCTGGCCGCCGCCGACTCATAGACCCACGTGGTGTAGCCCAGGCCGTGGCCGAACGGGAACCGCGGCCTGGTCCCGGCGCGGTCGTATCCGCGGTAGCCGACCAGCAGCCCCTCCCGGTACTCCAGCCGGCCCGCGTCCGGCGCCGCGTGCAGGACCGGGCAGTCGGCCTCGGCCGCCGGGATCGTGACCGGGAGCCGGCCGGCCGGCTCAGCCTGCCCGAGTAGCACCTCGGCGAGCGCGACGCCCATCGCCTGGCCGGGCAGCCACGCGTAGCCCACCGCCGCCACCCGGTCCGCCCACGGCATGAGCACCGGCATGCCCGCGTTCACCACCACGATCGTCCGCGGGTTCACCGCCGCCACCCGCCGCACCAGTTCGTCCTGCCGACCGGGCAGGGCGAGCCCGGGGCGGTCGAACCCCTCGCTTTCGGCGGCGGGCGAGGACCCGACCACCACGACGGCGGCGTCGGCGGCCCGTGCCGCGTCGACGGCCTGGCGCAGCAGCGCGTCCTCGTCCGGCGCGGGCACCAGGCCCAGCCGGATCGCTACCGGGCCCTGCGGCCAGTCATCTGGCCGCAGGCAGACCCCGATCTCCGTCTCGCGGCCGGCCGCCAGGGACGCGGTCGCCCTGATCTCACCGGGCCTGACCATGGCCTCCACCGGGTCGGCGGGCGCGCCAGTGCGGCCGGCCGCCGCCACGGCGCCGTCCACGGTCAGCGTCAGCCGGCCCACCCCGCCCGCGCCGATCACGTGCGGGCCGTCCTGGGCGGCTAGGTAGCAGGTGCGCAGCACGATGCTGCCGCGGCCCCGGCCGATGCCCCCGGGCAGCCCGTCCCACCAGGTGAACATCGTGGCGCCGCGGTGCTCGGCGCTGATCAGCGTGCCGTCCTCGGCGCGGAACTCGATCCGGACGCCGGGCTCCCCGGTGGCCGGGTCGCGGAGCGCGTACCGCGGCGGCTCAGGGACGATGGTCCAGGTGACGCAGCCCGGCCGCACGATCACCCGGGCCTGGCCGTCCAGCGCCTCGGTCAGCGCGACCGCCGGGGTGGACACGCCGGCCTGCGGCACGGTCGCGCTGCCGCCGCCCTGCGTGACCGGGTTGACCGCGTTCGGCCCGATCACCGCGAGCCGGCGGACGGTGCCGGGATCCAGCGGCAGCGCCCCGCCCTCGTTGCGGAGTAGCGTGAACGCGGCCCCGGCGCACCGCCGGAGCAGTGCCGGATCGGCAAGGGCAGGACCCCTCCCGGTCCGGTCGTCAGGCGAGCCTTCCTGGCCGCCGCCGAGCGCCCCGACGCGGCGGGCCAGGCGCAGGATGCGCAGTACCTTGCCGTCGACGACATCCTCGTCCATCTCCCCGGCCCGCACCGCCGCGGCCAGCTTCGCGCCCCACGGCCCGTCCGGGCCCGGCATCGCCAGGTCGAGCCCGGCGAGGGCGGTCGCGACCGTGCTGCGGGCGGCGTGCCAGTCCGATAGGGCCACGCCGCCGAAGCCCCACTCCTGTTTCAGGATGCGCCCGAGCAGCGGGCCATGCTCGGTCATGGTGACGCCGTTGACCTTGTTGTAGCCGGTCATCACCAGGTCCGCGTCCGCCTCCCGGACGCAGGCCTCGAACGGGACCAGGTACAGCTCGCGCAGCACGTGCTCGGCGATTCTCGCGTCGTAGGTCCAGCGCCCGGTCTCCGAGTCGTTGGCCACGAAGTGCTTGACCGCCGCGGCGACGCCGGCCTGGTGCAGGCCGCGGACGAACGCCACGGCCAGGCGGGCGATCAGCACCGGGTCCTCGCCGAACGACTCGAAGCCGCGACCGCCCAGCGGCGTGCGCATGACGTTGATGGTCGGGGCCAGCAGGACGTCGACGCCCTTGCTCCTGGCCTCCGCGCCGAGCGCGGCGGCGAGCGCCTGGACCAGGGCGGGATCCCAGGTGGCGCCTAGCGCCGACGGGCAGGGCAGGCTGGAGGCCGGGTTGCGCTCGTCCATGGTGACGCCGCGGACCCCGGCCGGGCCGTCGGACACCACCATGGCCCGCAGCCCGATGGCCGGCAGCGCGCGGGTACGCCAGTTGTCCGCGCCGGTCAGCAGGCTCACCTTGTCGTCCAGGCTGAGCGCGGCGAGCAGGGCGCGATCGCCGGGCTCGCGGGCGTGCTGGGCTGGCGCCTCGCGTGGCGTGTTCATCCGGCGCTGCGGCTCACGCGGCCGCCCCCTCAGATCCGGTATAGCCGGGTGTAGGCGGGCCCGGCCGGATCCGCGCAGCCGCAGCTCTCCCGGCGGATCAGCTCGGTGGGCAGCACGATGTCGCGGGTCGGCAGGCTCTCGCGGTTGAGCATCGAGTGGAGCACGTCGAAGGCTATCGTTCCCATCTCCCGGATCGGCTGGCGGACGGTGGTCAGGCTGATGGCCAGGTGGCGCGCCATCGGGATGTCGTCGAAACCGGTCACCGCGACCCGCCCGGGCACGCTGACGCCGTGCTCGCGCAGCGCGGACATCACGCCGAGCGCGGTCTGGTCGTTGGCGCACACGATGGCGCGGGGGAGCGCGCGGCCCGCGGCGAGCAGCCGGCTGATCACCTTGGCGCCGCCGGAGGCGAAATAGTAGCCCTGCCACTCAGCTCCGCTGTCGAGCGTCGCGCCGGCCTGGGCCGCCTCGGCCGCCAGCACGTGGCGGCGCGCGAGGTTGTCCGGGCTGTCGGCGTAGCCGCCCAGGTAGGCCAGCGTGGGGTAGCCGTGATCGCGGAGCAGGTGCCTGGCCAGCGCGCGCATGCCCGCCTCGTTGTCGCCGTGCACGTTGGCGGTGGTCGCGGTGGCATACCCGGCCAGCGTGACGATCGGCAGCTGACGGGACAGCCGGTCCAGCTCGCCGGGCTCGAGCACCCGGTCGTGCAGGATGACCCCGTCGCTCTTGCGGGCCAGCGCCAGAATCCGGCGGCCGGCGTCGTGCTCGGTGATGCTCACCGACCTGATCAGCAGGTCGAAGCCGCGGCGCTGCGCCGCCGCCTCGATACCGCGGTTGATCAGGTCGGGGTACTGCAGGCTCTCGGCCTCCGCCGAGAACAGGTCCTCGTCCAGATCGACCCGCCACGGCCTGCGCACGACCACCCCGACGACTTCCTTGAGCCGCGCGCTCAGCGCCCGGGCCGCCCCGTCCGGCGCGAAGCCGAGCTCCGCCACGGCGGCCAGCACGCGGACCCTGGTCTCCTGCCGCGGGTTGCGCTGCCCGTTGAGCACCCGGGAGACCGAGGCGATGGACACCCCCGCGGCCCGGGCCACGTCGTAGATCGTCGGCGCGCCCCTGGTGGCCCCCGGCCCGGCCACCCCGGCCACCCCGGCCACCCCGTCCGCCACGTCCCCGCCTATCCCGTCCGCCACGTCCCAGCCTGCCTCACCCACGTCCCGCCTGCCCGGTCCACCCCGTCGCTCCTCGCCGTCGCCGCTAGCCGGGCGCGGTAAGCGCTTACCCAGCTGGCCCGGAAGGGTGCCGCTCGTCGCGGCACCCAGTTCCGGCCCCCGTCCAGGCCTCGAATCCGCCGTCTCGCCCCGGCCCCGTTCCGCGGTAAGCGCTTACCGGATTCGTATGCCAGCAGAGTACGACGTTCGGACGATTCATCTCAAGGACCGATGTCTGCACTGTTACGTGAACGTGACGCCGGCCGGCGGATCGGGCACGCGTCAGTTCCCGCGCCCGCCGCGGGCCGGCCCGGCCGGACGCGGCTGACCAGGCGATCGTCCGCGACATCTCCAGGTAACGTCCCGCGCACTCGTTACCGGCCGCGTAACAACTGGGAAATACTCCCGAAACCCGAGCGTGGGACACATTCCTTGCAGGAATTACGGAGCGGCCGGGGTAAAGCCAGCCAGCAAGTTGGACCCCAGAAGGCCCGATAGCCCCCTGGAGGCGTAGTGGTCCCATATCCCAGCTATCTTGGCGCAGGGGATAACGCCTGGCAGATGACCGCTGCCACGCTGGTCGGCCTGATGTCTATCCCGGCCCTGGCCGTCCTGTACGGCGGCCTCGTACAGAAGAAGTGGGCCATGAACACCGTGATGATGGTGTTCACGACGTTCTGCCTGGTCCTGATCACCTGGGTGCTCTGGGCCTACAAGATGGGCTTCGGGACGCCGCTGATTAGCACGTTCGTCGGCGATCCGAGATCGGTGCTCGGGCATAACGCGCTGCAGGGCCAGGCGAACATCCCGCTGCTGAACGGCCTGATGCCGAGCTTCAAGTTGCCCTCCGCGTCGGTGATCTACTTCCAGTTCGTGTTCGCGGCGATCACCCCGATCCTGTTCATCGGCAGCGTCCTCGGCCGGATCAGCTTCAAGGTCTGGATGGTCTTCGTGCCGCTCTGGATCACCTTCGCCTACGCGGTGAACGCCTTCCTTCTGTGGGGCGGCGGCTACTGGGCCGGCAAGGGCGCGCTGGACTTCTCCGGCGGCTACGTCATCCACCTGGCCGCGGGAACGTCCGGCTTCGTCGCCGCCGCGGTGATCGGCCCGAGGCTCAAGCGCGACCGCGAGCGCGCCATCCCGAACAACCTCATGTTCGTCGCCGTCGGCGCCGGCATCCTGTGGCTCGGCTGGAACGGCTTCAACGGCGGTGACCCGTACTTCGCTGGCGCGGACGCCGCCGCTGCGATCGTCAACACCAACCTGGCCACCGCGGTGGCCATGATGACCTGGATCATCATGGACATGGCGTTCAGCCACGAAAAGAAGCCGACCTTCCTGGGCGGCCTGAACGGCATGATCTGCGGCCTGGTCGGCATTACCCCGGCGGCCGGCTACGTGAACGGCCTCGGCGCCATCGTGATCGGCCTGGTCTGCTCCGCGATCGTCTGGGCGGCCTGGTACTACCTGCCGAAGTACGTGTGGCCGTTCACCAAGGTCGACGACGCGCTGGGCGTGGTGTACACGCACGGCATCGCCGGGCTGTTCGGCGGCCTGCTGACCGGCCTGCTCGCCGACCCGAACATGATCGTGTACCTCGGCCTCGGCAAGAACCCGTCGATCTCAGGGACCGGCCTGTTCTACGGCCACGGCAAGCAGCTGGCCATCCAGGCCGGTGCCGCGCTCACGATCATCGTCTGGGACGCGGTCGTCACGTTCGTCATCCTCATGGTCATCAAGCACGTGTTCAGGATGAAGCTCCGGCTGTCCGACGCGCAGCTCGAGATCGGCGACGTCGCGGTGCACGGCGAGGAGGCGTACCCGTCCGACGAGCTGGTCGGCGTGGGGGCCGCCTCACGCGCCGACGAGGCCACATCCGCCCCGGCGGCCCGGGCAGATGGGAAGGTCCCTGAGAACGCGGTCAAGTCATCCCGCGACGAGGTCTGACTGGCGCAACACCAGGCCTGCGCTGCGCGTCCGGGCACCCCGGTAACGGGTGTGCCCGGGCGCGCTCCGGCTCAGTGCCCGCGGAAGGCCTCCTCCAGCCACCACGAACCGTGCGCGGAGGTGACCTTGGCGTCGATGAGCAGCGGGCGCTCGCGGGCGCCGTCCAGCCAGGCGCGCACCGGCGCCAGGTCCGCCGCGTCGCGTACGGTTACCCCGTCGAACCCGAACCCGCGGCCGATCGCGGCGATGTCGGTCGGCGGGAACCGAACGATGTCGAGCGGATCGCCGTCCGGCCCGAAGTGGTGCACCTCCGCGCCGTAGGCCTCGTCGTCGTAGACGACCACCACCATCGGCAGCCCCAGCCGCGCGACGGTTTCCAGTTCGCTGACGCCCATCAGCGCGCCGCCGTCGCCGAGCGCGGCCACCGCCAGCCGGTCGGGCCGGGCGACCGCGGCCCCGATGGCCGTGGCCAGGCCGAGCCCGATCGACTGGAACGCCTGCGTGAAGCAGAAGCCCGTCTCGTCGGGAACGGACAGGAACATGCTCGGGTAGCCCATGAAGTTGCCCGAATCCACCGCCACGGTCCGCTCCGCGGGCAGCAGGTCGTCCAGCGCGATGGACAGCGTGCGCGGGTCGATCCGCTCCCCGTCGCTCTCGTCCTTGTACGCCACGTCCCGCCAGCGCCCCTGGCCGGCGATCCGGGCCTGCACCTCCGCGGACCGGTACCCGGCCGCGCCAGGCGACCCGCCCGGCGATCCGCCGAGCGCGTCCGTGACGGCGCGCGCGGTCTCGGCCACGTCCCCGGGCACGCCGAGGTGCACCGGCCGGTGCGCGCCGATCGCGGCGGGATCGTCGTCCACCTGCACCAGCGTGGCCTGCGGCGGGATCAGCTTGCCGTGCCGCGTCGTCCACATGTTCAGCGAGCAGCCCCAGCCCACGATGACGTCGGCGTCGCCGATCAGCTCGGCCGCCAGCGGGGTGGCGAACCCGCCGCTCACGTCCAGGTTCCACGGGCTGCCGCGGAACAGCCCCTTGGCCACCGCGGAGGTGGCCAGCAGCGCCCCGCACGCGCCGGCCAGCCGTTCGAGCTCGGCCGCCCGGCCCCGGGCGCCACGGCCCGCGATGAACACCGGCCGGTGCGCTCCGCGCAGCACCTCGGCCAGGGCGGTGACCGCCTCGGCGGCCGGGGCGGTCGGGTAGGCCCGCCGCAGCGCCGGCACCGGCCCCGGTTCGCCCTGTGCCGGCTGATACTGCGCCGGCTGATACTGGGCACCCTGGACGTTCAGCGGCAGGGCCAGGATCACGGTCCGGCGGCCGAGCGCCGTGGCGTAGGCGCGGTGCGCGTCGGCCAGCGCCGAGGCGGGGGAGTAGAGCCGCTCGCCCGCCGCGCCGACCGCGGCCGCCAGCCCGGCCACGTCGACGTGGAAGTTGGACCGGACCTCGGGGGCCTCGGCCGCCAGGACCAGCAGCGGGGTGCGGCTCTTGGCGGCCTCGGCGATACCGGTCATCGCGTTGGTCAGCCCGGGGCCCTGGTGCACGGTGACCACGCCGGGAACCCCGGTGGTCCTGGCCCAGGCGTCGGCCATGACGGTGGCGCCGCCCTCGTGCCGGGCCGCGACGAACCTGGCCCCGCCGGCTACCAGCGCGTTGGTGACGTGAAAGTTGCCGCTGCCGACCACGCCGAACACGGTGTTCACCCCGAGCCCGGCCAGCCCGCGGCCGACCGCCTCCGCGACCCGCATGCTCAGGAACGCTCGACCAGCGCCAGCGCGCGGCACGGGGACCCTGAACCGCTCACGATGGGCAGCGGGCCCGCGATCACGACCGCGCCGGTGACCGGCAGCCGGGCCAGGTTCTGCAGCTGCGTGAGGCCGTACTTGCCCGCGCCGAGCAGCATCGAGTGGCACGGGAACGGCGGCTCGAAGGAGTGCGCGGCGCCCGCGTCGGTGCCGACGGTCTCGGTGCCGAGCCCGATCACCGGCGACTCCTCGGCCAGCCATTTCGCGCAGGCGACGCTGATACCCGGGGTATGCGGGCCGGTCTCGTTCGCGTTGAGGAACGCGGCCTGGTTATCGGACCGGGTGTCCCAGCCGGTCCGGTACAGCAGCCAGCCCTCGGGCAGCGGCCCGTGCTCGGCTTCCCACTGCTTGACGTGCTCGATCTCGAGCAGGAAGTCGGGGTCCGCCGCCGCCTCGGCGCTGAAGTCGAGCACGACCGCCGGGGCGATCAGCCGCGTCACCGGGACCCGCGCGACGTCCTCGCGGTCCTTGCCGGTCACCCAGTGCACCGGGGCGTCGAAGTGGGTGCCGGTGTGCTCGCCGGTCACGATGTCGTTCCAGTACCAGGCGGGGCCGCGGTCGTCGTAATGGCTGATCTCGGTCAGCCCGAAGCGGGCCGTGTTGCCGAACGGCTCGGGCAGCTGGATTATCGGCGTCTCGGAGCTCAGCGGCGCGGTGAGATCGATCACCTCGACGGAGCTGTCACGGATGGCGTCGGTCAGGGCCTGCAGCACGGACATGGTGCTCCTTCTCTCAAGCGTTCTCAGCTACCCGAAGCTTTCCCCATGATCGCCCTGGCCGGCTAGTCCCCGCGCCGATCTTGCCGGGACCGGATTGATACTGTTCCCGGCGTGGTTACTGCTGGGGGAGCTTGCAGGACCTGACGCTCGGAGTGACAGAATGACCAAGCCCGTCGTGACGGCAACGACCCTGGTCACGGAGGACGGCGTACCGATCGACGCCATCCACCTGCCCAGTAAGAGGGACCTGGCGATCGTGGTCGCGCACGGGTTCACGCTGTCATGGCAGCGGCCCAACGTCTGGCGCATCGCCAACCGGCTCAACCGGATGGCCGGCGTGCTCAGCTTCGACTTCCGCGGCCACGGGCGCTCCGGCGGCCTGTCCACGCTGGGCGACCGCGAGATCAGGGACCTCGACGTGGTGGTGCGCTGGGCCCGCGAGCTCGGCTACCAGCGGGTCGCCGCGGTCGGGTTCTCGATGGGCGCCTCCATCGTGCTCCGGCACGCGGGCCTGATCGGCGGGCTGGACGCGGTGGTCTCCGTCAGCGGTCCCGGCCGCTGGTACTACCGCGAAACCGAACCCATGCGGCGGGTGCACTTCGCGGTGGAACACCGGCTTGGCCGGTTCGTCACCCGGCGCTGGCTGAAGACCAGGATCAACCCGGAGGGCTGGAAGCTGATTCCGGTCCCGCCGGCCGAGGCGGCGGCGCAGATCTCGCCGGTGCCGCTGCTGATCGTGCACGGTGAGGAGGACCATTACTTCCCGCCGGAGCACGCCCGCCAGCTGTACATGGCGGCCGGGGAACCCAGGGAGCTCTGGCTCATGCCCGGCATGGGTCACGCCGAGGCCGCTTGCGGCCAGGAGCTCGTCGACCGCATCGGCCGCTGGATCGGCCAGGCCACATCCCCGGCCCGCCCCGCCGGCGGCCGGGACGACGCCGCGGCGCAGACCCCCAACGCCGCCGCTTAGCCGCGCGTGAGCGTGGCGGGGAACCCGGTCAGGATCAGGACCGCGCGGCCGTACGACGCCGCGGCGTTCCTCGACCTGAAACGCCAGCTGGACGAGGAGACCGCGTTCATGATGTATGAACCGGGCGAACGCGACAGCTCGGTTCAGGACCTGGCGCGGGAGCTGGCCGGCGTAGCCCGGTCGCCGAACTCGGTCGTCCTGCTGGCCGAACTCGGCGACCAGCTGGCCGGCTACGTGGAGCTGACCGGCGGCTCGTTCCGCCGCAGCCGGGCCACCGCCTACGTGGTGATCGGCGTCCGCGCCCATGCGGCCGGCCGGGGGATCGGTGCCACCCTGCTCGGGCACGCGAAGGACTGGGCCGCCGCGCACGGCCTGCACCGCCTCGAGCTCACGGTGATGGCCCACAACACCCGTGCCATCCGCCTCTACGAGCGCATGGGCTTCTCGGTGGAAGGGCGCCGCTCCGAGTGCCTCCTCATCGAGGGCCAGTTCGTCGACGAGCTCACCATGGCCGCCATCCTCCCCAGCCGACCACCCGATGAGGATGCGGCCGAAGCTTAATCCAAACGTTTCTTATCATTGATCAGGGCGGCGTACCGGGCCAGGTAGAGCGGCCATCCCTGGTCGCCGTCGACGCCGTCGCTGACCGACTGCCAACCGGGACCGTGCCGGTCGAGGTGGCGGTGCTCCAGTTCGACCCGGGTGCGGTCCGGCCCCTCGGCCACGAACCGGACCTCGACCTCGCTGGTCAGCTCCGGGTCGGTCTCGACCTGCCATTGCGGGCTGATGTCCCAGCTGAATACCACGCGGGACGGCGGCTCGTAGGCCAGGATCCGTGCCCACCGGCACTCGCTGCCGTCGACGGCGCGGTCGTAGATGTGCCCGCCGGCGTGGGGCTCGAAGACTGTCTCGGCGATCGCGGCCGCGAGCAGGTTGTGCTCCGGCGGCTTGAAGTCGCCGAACCTCTGGGTGAACACCGTGAAGGCCTGCTCGGCCGGCGCGTTGACCACCACCTGCTTGCGGACAACGGGGACCTCGGTTCGGGTCATGGACTCTCCTCCGTCGTTTGTTCGGCAACATCTGCGTAGCTGGCCAGGGCCCTCTGCCAGAAGGTGTCGAGCTGATCGCGCAACGCGGCCACTGCCGCCGGATTTAGCCGGTAGACACGTCTGGTGCCGGCCGCGCGTTCACTGACAAGGCCGGCGTCCTTGAGGATCTTTAGGTGCTGGGAGACCGCCGACCGGCTGACCGGCAGCTCCGCGGCCAGTTGTCCCACCGCCTGCGGCCCCTCGGCCAGGCGGCTGACGATGGCGCGCCGGGTGCCGTCCGCCAGCACGCTCCAGCCGTCACTCGCTCGGTTAGGATCCACTAACGGTTAGTTTTACCTAACGGAGTGGCGGACGTCAAGACCCTGCACGAGGCGGGCGCGGGAAGGCCCTGGGCCGGAGCGCCCGGGCCTGTCGCCCTCGGGCTGGGCGGGGACTGCGTGGTCGGCATCGCAGTGGTCCGCGCGGAGCCGCCGTGGCCCCTGCGGTGACCTCCATTCCTGAAAACCGTGAAAGAAAGTCGACTTTAGTTCGTTAACAGATTTTTGATGGCCGGGCATTGATGTTAATGGCGCGTTAACGTGGTCACCGCTAGGTTAAGAGCCGATGTCGTTTCGGGGATATCGTCGGAAAGCTGCGTAATTCACGAACCGGTTTCGGTCAAGACGTCCGCGATCGCTGTTCATGCTGACGTTATTGACCTTGGCATAGGGCTCCTTCGAGCGTAATGAACAAAGAATGGCTAACGGATCTCGAGACACCTTGGGGGGACGCCCGTCATAAGGGCTGAGGAGCGAAGGTAACACTAATGAACAGGATCACCAGAGGTTTTATCCCCCGCTGGCGGTGGCGCCCGGTCATGGTTGTGGCGGCCCTGGTCGCCGGGGCCGGGTTCGCGGCGGTGCCTGCCCAGGTAGCCGCAGCGGACCCGTCGATCTGCCCCGGGGCGAACGTGGCTGCCTTCGGCCCGAACGTCTGCGTCTTCAACGACACGATGAGCCAGGCGACCATCCAGGCCGACCTCAACAACATCGCCAACCAGCAGGTGCCCAACCAGTTCGGAACCCAGCGCTACGCCATCCTCTTCGAGCCCGGGACCTACGGTTCAGCCACGGACCCGCTCGTCTTCACGGTCGGCTATTACACCAGCGTCGCGGGCCTCGGGCTGAACCCCGGCGGTGTCGTCATCAACGGCGCGATCGACTCCCTCAACCAGTGCTCCGGCGGCAGCTGCACCGCGCTCGTCAACTTCTGGCGCTCGGTATCGAACCTCACGATCAACGTGACCGGCGGGACCGGTTGCCACGCAAACGCGGAGTTCTGGGCGGTGTCGCAGGCCTCGCCGCTACGGCGAGTACACATCAACGGCAACGTGACCCTGTTTGATTACTGCAGCAATCCGGGCTACTCCAGCGGCGGGTTCATCGCCGACTCCCAGTTCACCGGCGGGACCGTCATCAACGGTTCCCAGCAGCAGTTCATGACGAGGAACAGCGACCTGGACGGCTGGACCAACTCGGTATGGAACCAGGTGTTCTGCGGGACCAACGGCGCTCCCCCCCAGGATTTCGTCATGGGGGGAAACCAGTACACCACACTGGCCAGCTGCCCGGTGACCGAGGAAGAGCCGTTCCTCTTCACCGACTCGCAGGGCAACTACAACGTGTTCGTCCCCGCGGTCCGGCAGAATTCCGCTGGCCCGTCCTGGGCCAGCGGAACGGCAGCCGGCACCTCCATCCCGCTGTCGAAGTTCTTCGTGGCCAGCCCGGGCATGTCGGGCTCGGCCATCACCGCCGCGCTGGCCCGGGGCAAGGACCTAATCCTCAGCCCTGGCGTCTACAACCTCGACCAGCCCATCGTGGTACCGCATCCGGACACCGTGATCCTGGGCCTGGGCCTCGCCACTCTGGTCCCGCAGCACGGCAACGCCGCCATGGTGATCGTGCGGAACAGCGGGGTCAAGCTGTCCGGCCTGATCATCGACGCCGGCCCGGTCAACTCGCCGGTCCTGCTCTCGGTCGGGACCCCCGGACCCAGCTCCGCCAGCAACCCCGACCTCATCCAAGACGTCTACTTCCGCATCGGCGGCGCCGAGACCACACCCGTCTCGGCGACCGTCAGCCTGCTGGACAACGCCGGAAACTCGATCATCGACAACGTGTGGGCCTGGCGCGCCGACCACGGCAACGCGGTGGGCTGGACCGTCAACACCGCAGGCACGGGCGTCGTGGTGACCGGAGACGACGTGACCGCGTACGGCCTGTTCGTGGAGCACTACCAGAAGAACGAGGTGATCTGGAGCGGCCAGGGCGGCACCGACATCTTCTTCCAGAACGAGCTGCCCTACGACCCGCCCAGCCAGTCGGCCTGGATGGCCAGCCCGACCCAGAACGGTTACCCGGCATTCCTCGTCACCCGCAACGTCAGGACCTTCCAGGGTTACGGGATGGGCAGCTACGTCGTCTTCATCCAGACCAGCGCGACGCTGCACGACGCCGAGGCGTTCCAGGCGCCCAAGACGCCGGGCGTGCAGTTCCACGACATCCTCGGCGTATGGATCGTTGGCTCCGGCGGCCTCGACTCGATCATCAACGGTACTGGCGGCCCGGTGACCTCCACGAATCCGGGAACGGTCAAACCCGTCGACCTGACCAGCTACCCCTAACCGCAACATCGCGGGTCGCTGCACCCCCCTACGGCGGATGCAGCGACCCGCAACCATGAAAACCTCACGCCCGCCGGACCCGGCGTCGGCGCCCCGCGCACATCCGCACCATCAGCCCCATCCGCCCCGCGGTGCAGGATCCAGAATTCGATGAGTGTGGGGCGTCATGCCCGGCCCGGCTCGGAATGGACCACGACCCAGATCGCGCGCACGACCTCGCCGGTTTTGTTGAGGTATTCGTGCGGCGTCGAGGAATCGAACGCGATCGAGTCGCCCGGGCCTAGCTCGTAGCTCTCGAAGCCCACGTTGGCCGTCAGCGTGCCGCTGATGACCAGGCCGTACTCGCGCCCGTCGTGCCGCAGCGGGCGCCGCTCGTCGGTGGAGTGGCCGCCGGGGGAGTAGATCACCTCGAGGAAGTCGGTCGTGGCCTCGGACTGCGGGGTGAGGCGCTCCCACCGCACGCCGCTGGCCAGGTCGATGATCCTGCGACCCCAGCCCCGCTGCACGATCGCGGGCGGCGGTACGGCCGCCCGGGCCCCGGGCGCTTCCGCCGCCCCGTCCGGTCCGGCTCCCGACCCGAACAGCAGGTAGTCGAGCGAGCTGCCCAGCTCGGTGGCCAGCGAGTACAGCACGCCCACCGACGGCACGGACACCCCGCGCTCGATCTGCGAGATCAGGCTGGCCGAGCATCCCACCCGCCGGGCCAGTTCCCGGACGGACAGCTGGCGCGAGGTCCGGACCAGCCGCAGCCGCGGCCCGAGCCCGGTGCCCGGATCGAAGTCAGCCATAATGTAAACCTACACTGCACACTATGACCGGGCAGGCTTGACAGTCATACTGCACAAGACCTTGGATTGTGCTGCACGAGCAGAGGAGTCCGCATGCCTGATCGCGCCGTTCCCGCCGTTCCCGCCGTCCCCGCTGGTCCCGCTCTTCCCCTCGCCCCGGCGCCGGGCCGGATGAACGTCGATTTCGAGGAGCGGGTCGACTTCGCCCGGCTCCGCCGGTACCGCCTGGACCGGGCGAAGCAGGCCATGGAACAAGCCGGCCTTGGCGCGCTGCTCGTCTTCGACAACAACAACATCAGGTACCTGACCGGCGTCGCGATCGGCGAGTGGACCAGGGACAAGCTATGCCGGTACGCGCTGTACACCCGCACCGGCGAGCTGGTCCTGTGGGACTTCGGCTCGGCCGCCGTGCACCACCGGCTGTACTGCCCGTGGCTCAAGCCGGAGAACTGCATCGCCTCCTACACCACGATGCGCGGCGCCGCCCCGCCCGCGTCCGGGCTCACCGCCAGGCAGGTCGCCGAGATCAAGGACCGCCTAGAGCAGGCTGGCGTAGGAAACGAGCCTGTCGGCGTGGACTTCGCCGAGGTCCCCACCTTCTTCGAGCTGCAAAAACAGCAGATCGATATCAGGGACGGCCAGCAGGTGATGCTGGACGCCAGGCAGCTCAAGTCGAGGGACGAGATCGCCCTGCTGTCCACCGCCGCCGCTATGGTCGACGGTACCTACGCCGACATCGCCGAGGCCCTGAGGCCCGGGGTGCGGGAGAACGAGATCGTCGCGCTGGCGAACAAGCGCCTGTACGAGATGGGCTCGGACGACGTCGAGTCGGTCAACGCGGTCTCCGGCGAGCGGTGCAACCCGCACCCGCACAACTTCTCCGACCGCATGATCAGGCCGGGCGAG
>Ga0070699_100001352_pt1 | contig 22611 bp, 20 predicted proteins | sample KBSK1503metaG_FD_65473 | JGI IMG/M metagenome (GOLD analysis project Ga0070699, IMG submission 65473) | Corn, switchgrass and miscanthus rhizosphere microbial communities from Kellogg Biological Station, Michigan, USA - KBS K1-50-3 metaG | ecosystem: Host-associated > Plants > Roots >...
GTCTGCGCACTAAGACACGCTGTTACGACGCTAGTAGATGTGATCTACATGACTACGTTCTGTTCTGTGCGGGAGTACAGTTCACCAGGTCACGGCACAATCGGCAGGTTGATCAGAGCCGAACAGCAGGCCGCCGAGCGCGGTGATCGCCGCACCGAACAGGACATGGCGGCGGACGGTGCCTGACGGCAGCGGCACGGCAGGTGCTGGCCCGCTGGCCCCGGTCACGGTGCCTTTTGCTGGCCCGCGAAGTTGCATTGCCGTCTCCTGGCGCGTGGTAGTGGAGTCCCACCGTGGCCCGGGCTCGTCCCTCAGCCACGGTGGGGGTTATCACCCACGATCGCCGATCAGCATGGCTGCGTCTTCACCGCAGACGGCCAATTCCACTACCGGCTAGCAGCAATTCGGGGACTGAAGCCTGCATGGGTTTCGGGACCCCGCTGGCAACAATGACGGCTTCACGAGTGGCGTGGGATCGTTGGTGTGTCACAGGAACTTGAGCCGAGGGCCTAAAGGTGCCGATATGCGCGGAATAAGCCACGGGGGCGATTCGGCTCTCATGCGCTCAACAATGCGGGAGGGTATTTGATGGCTGTGAAGACCTGGTTCATTACCGGTACGTCGCGGGGCTTCGGCCGTGAGTGGGCGATTGCGGCGCTGGACCGCGGCGACCAGGTGGCGACGACGGCCCGGGACATCGCTAGCCTCGATGACCTGGTGGCCAAGTACGGGGAGGCGATCTTGCCGATCCGGCTGGACGTCACCGACCGGGACGCCGACTTCGCCGCGGTGAAGCTGGCGCGCGATTACTTCGGGCGGCTGGACGTGATCGTGAACAACGCCGGGTACGGGCAGTTCGGCATGGTGGAGGAGATCAGCGAGGCCGAGATCCGGGCGCAGCTGGAAACGAACCTGCTCGGCGCGCTGTGGGTCACCCAGGCGGCCCTCCCTTACCTGCGCGAGCAGGGCAGCGGGCACGTCGTGCAGGTGTCCTCTATCGGCGGGATCTCGGCGTTCATGAACACCGGCGCTTACCACGCCTCCAAGTGGGCGCTGGAAGGGCTGAGCCAGAGCCTGGCCGCGGAAGTGGCCGGGTTCGGCATCAAGGTCACGCTGATCGAGCCGACCGGCTACTCCACGGACTGGGCCGGCTCCTCCGCGAAGCACGCGACGCCGCTGCCGACCTACGAGTCGGTCCGGGAGCAGGCCGCGCAGGCCCGCGCCCGGCGGTTCACGCCCGGTGACCCGGGCGCGACTCGCGACGCGGTGCTGAGGCTGGTGGACACCCCGAACCCGCCGCTGCGTCTGTTCCTCGGCGAGGCGCCGCTGGGCATCGCGACCGCGGACTACGAGTCCCGGCTGGCCACCTGGAGGGAATGGCAGCCCGTCGCCGCCGCCGCCCAGGGCAACGGGAAATAAGGGGCTCGAACTGTTGCCATGTTGCAGCTGGCCGGAATCGGGCCAGTTGGGCTAGCGGGGGCGCTTAATGGCCGCTGGCAGCGATGACGGCGGCACGGTCGATGTGTAATTGTTGATGTCATAGGAATGTAAAGCCGAAGGGCGAAAGAAAACGGCCCGTGCTATAAGCCTGGACTATTTCGGGTCATATCCACCAGCGTCCGTAACGCTTTCTCGTGACCAGCGATAAGGAAAACGACGATGAATACTTCTTTGCCTACGGCCCGGCTGGGCTGGACTGACATGTTTTTGACCCGGGTCGGGTTCGGGGCCTGGGCAGCCGGCGGGGGCGGCTGGGCGTACGCCTGGGGCGACCAGGACGACGCCGAATCCATCGCCGCGATCCGGCACGCGGTGGAGTCCGGGGTCAACTGGATCGACACTGCCGCGGTCTACGGGCTCGGGCACTCCGAGCAGGTGGTGGCGGCCGCGCTGGCCGTGCTGCCCGAGGCGGACCGGCCGTACGTGTTCACCAAGGGCGGCCTGGTCTGGGACCCGGCCAACCGCACCGCGGCGCCGCGGCGGACCGGAAATCCGGCGAGCCTGCGGGCGGAAGTCGAGGCGTCGCTGCGCCGCCTGAACGTGGAGCGGATCGATCTGTACCAGATGCACTGGCCCGCCGCAGACGGGACGCCCGTGGAGGACTACTGGCAGGCGTTCGTGGACCTCAAGCGCGAGGGCAAGGTCCGCGCGATCGGGCTATCCAACCACGACATCTTCCAACTGGAAGCGGCCGCAGGCATCGGGAACGTTGATGCCATCCAGCCGCCGTTCAACCTGATCCACCGGGAGGCGGCCGATGATGTGCTGCTGTGGGCCCGCGAGCATGAGGCCGGGGTGATCGTCTACAGCCCGATGGCCTCGGGCCTGCTGTCCGGGGCGTTCACCGCAGGGCGGGCGGCCCGCCTGGATCCGGGTGACTGGCGGGCCGGGCACCCCGACTTTGCCGGGCTGGCCCTGCCGGCCAACCTGGCCCTGGCCGACGCACTGCGCCCGGTAGCCGAGCGGCACGGCGTGACGCCGGCCGCCGTGGCCATCGCCTGGACGCTGGCCTTCCCCGGGGTGACCGGGGCCATCGTGGGAGCCCGGCGGCCCGGCCAGGTCGACGGGTGGCTGCCCGCGGCGAACCTGGAACTGAAGGACGACGACCTAGCCGACATCGCCGCCGCCATCCGCGCCACCGGAGCCGGCACCGGACCAGCATCGCCCCCTTCCTCGTGAACTGAGCCAGTTGGCTCCTGCGACCTAGCCAGTCCAGCCGGCATGGGAGACGAAACGATGAAGCCGACGCAGGCGTCCGCCCGCCCTGAGACTATTGAGCGCGACGAGCGGCCCGTGCACCAATGGCGCATGGCACAGCTAGCGCGTCTGGGCATCCCGAGGCCGCTGGCCGACGTCGTCGCCGACCATGTCGACTGGCACGAGATCGCTGCGCTCGTGCAGCGTGGCTGCCCCCCGCGCCTCGCCCTCCGCATCGTCCGCTGATGCAGTGGAACAGCAGACCGCGGCTGACATCCCGCTTCGATCCGCGCGGCCATGCGGGGCCCGGGCAACCGGTCCGGCATGGCCGCGACGCCGCACGACGGTTATGCCCTCGTGTGCCGGGCGGGGGCGGAATCCCGGATGGTGAGCAGGCCGTTGCGCATGATGGCGGTCCGCTGGGCCCTGCGTGCCACCGAGGAGTCGTGTGTGACGGTCACGAGCGTGAGGCCGCGTTCGCGCCACAGGTCTCCCAAGAGCGTCATGATCTCGTCGCGGGTGCCTCGTCGAGGTTGCCGGTGGGCTCGTCGGCGAGGAGAACTCCCGGTTTCTTGACCAGGGCCCGCGCGATCGCTACCCGCTGCTGCTGGCCGCCGGAGAGTTCGGAGGGCAGATGCCGGGTCCGGTCCCTCAGCCCGACCTCGGCTAGCGCCTGCGTGGCGCGCTCCTTCCGCTGCCCGGCATCCACGTCGAGCGGGACCAACGCGGCCTCGACGTTCTCCTGGGCGGACAAGGTGGGGATGAGGTTGAAGGCCTGGAAGATGAAGCCGATCGAGGTCGCGCGTACCTTGGTGAGCTGGCTTTCCCGCAGGCCGGTCAGGCCCTGGCCGTCCAGTTTCACAGTGCCTGAAGTGGGGCGGTCGAGGGCGCCGAGGATCTGCAGCAGGGTGCTTTTGCCGTGGCCGGTCGGGCCCTGGATGGCCAGCCAGTTGCCGTCCCCGATGACCACGTTCACGCCCCGCAGGGCGTGTACGACTCCGCGGCCCTTCGAATAATCCTTGGTGACATCAGTAAGCCGGTACATGGGATGTCCCGGCTGGCGACATGGCGCGAATGGCAGCCTGTGGCCGCCGCCGCCCAAGGCAGCGGGAACTAAGCCGAAGGCAACGCGGGTTACGGCAAACCCAGGGCGCGCCGTTCACCTAGCCAAAAGGCGCGCCGGGCTAGGCCGTTCACGAGCCTGGGCGGACGCGCTGGGCCGGTGCGGCTTCGGCGGCGACGTGCACGCTCCCGGCCATGACATCAGCGGCAGCGTCCGCGGCCTCTTGGGCCACCTCTCCACCCTGACCCGTAACGCCATCACCATCGGCGGCACCAGCTTCGACAAGATCAGCGACCCGCCCCGCCCAGCGCTGCGCCTTCGACCTCATCAAGGCGCCCATCCCGCTGAGTCTCACCCTGAAGTAGACAGGATCCCGGCACCTCCCGGCGGCAAACCCGCAGGTCCTCCAGCACGCTCGCCAGCCCCTCGGCCACGTGCGCCAGCTCGCCCTCGAGCTCGCCGGCCTGCGGCGGGACGGCCGCCTGCGCCGCTCGCAGCGCGAGGCCGAGGGAGATGAGCCGCTGCTGAGCGCCATCGTGCAGGTCGCGCTCGATCCGCCTGCGGGCCTCATCCGCGGCGGCCACCACGCGGGCCCGGGAAGCCGTCAGCTCCGCCAGGTTCTCCGCGTTGGAGATCGCGGTCGCCACAAGCTCGGTGAACGAGGCCAGGCGCTCCTCGGAGTCTGGTGGCAGCGGCCGCTCATCGACCGAGGCGGCAACCATGGCGCCCCAGAGGCGGCCCTGGACGATGATCGGCGTCCCAACGCGGGAGCGTAGACCCCCGTCGCGGATGACCTCGGCGAGGGCGCCGGAGCGGTCCGCGTTGTCCATCCGCTGCGGACGGCGGGTCTGCGCGATTAGCGTCGTGAGGTTCTTCCCTCCGAGCTTTGGCCGCGCGCCAACGGGGACGGCGTCGCCCATCCTGCTCCAGCCAGCGACGATGGTCACCGTGCCGTCGGACTCGTAGCGGCTCATCGTCGTTTGGTCGGCGTGAAGCAGTCGCCCGACCTTCTCGGGAACCGCCGCGAACAGCTCGTCCGCAGGAACCGCACGCGCCACGAGCGTCGCGACTCGGTGCAGCGCCGCCTCGACCCGCCGGGACGACGCCTGCTCCTCGGCGAGCTGAACGAGCTCGCCGATCAGGATCGCGACGGTAGCTCCGATGATCACGAACACGACCAGCCTGACACTATCGGGCCCCAGGTCAGCGAGCAGGCGTTCATTGTAGAACGCTGTCGCCACAGCGCTGACAACGACGGTCAGGAGCGCCGGCCGCACGCCACCGATTGTCGCGATCACGATGATAACCAGCAGCATGCAAAGTAGGACGGCGCCTATCACGAGGGACGACCGGAACGGGATCAAAGCGAGCGCTACGAGCGCGGGGCCAACGACTGAGAGGACCCACGTCACCACCCGGCGGGCGGCGACGGCTGCCTCAACCACGCGCCAGCCAGACCTCCCATCACGCTCACAAACCTGAGGATAACCAGGCGCCGTTTCGGCCGTCCCCGAGGGTGACCATTGCCGTTCTCCTTCGGGTTGGGGTCTCGGCGGTCAGCTGCTGGCCAGTCCGAGTTCGACGGCGTAGCTGTAGTCGTCGTCGATCAAAATCACGTCGCACCCGGCGCGGTCGAGCAGGCTCGCGGCGATCGATGCGCGGAAGCCGCTGGCGCAGTGCACCCACAACCGGCCGGGAGGCAGGTCAGCTAGCCGGGTGAGCAGCTGGTGCAGCGGCACGTGGGCAGAGCCGGGAAGGTGGCCGACGGCGCGTTCGTCATCGCGACGCACATCCAGCACGATGTCGTGGGGGCCTATGTCGCGGATCGCGGCGAAGGTGACCCGCGGGTAGTGGCGGCGGTCCTGGTTCGGTGCGGTGAGCGTGTCCAGGTCGCCGGCGGCCGCGCCGACGGGCCGGTCGATGCCGATGCGGACCAGCTGCCGCTGCGCGGCGGCGACCTGCCCGGGGCTCTCGCCGATCAGCGTGAGCGGGGTGTCCCAGGGCATGAGCCAGCCGAGGTAGGTGGCGAACTGGGTACTGAGCATGATGCCGATGCTTCCGGCCAGGTGGTCGGCTGCGAACTGGGCGCGGTCACGCAGATCGACCACCCACTCGCCTGCGGCGATGCGCTTGGTCAGCTCGGCGGCGTCAGCGGCAGATGGTGCGGACAGGTCAACGGGCTGGGGGCCCTGCAGGTTCCGCGGCGCGATGTGTGCGTAGTAGGCCGGGTAGGCGGTCAGGTTATGGACCAGGGTGTCGACGAAGCTCTGCTCGCCGGGCGCGGTGAGCGCGTCGTTGCGGGCCCGTTCGATGCCCATGGTGCTGGCGTCCTCGCCGGTGGCCGGGCCCGCCGAGCAGAAGCTGCCGAACCCGTGCGTCGGGTAGATGCAGGCCTCATCGGGCAGCGCGTCGGCCAGCCGGTGCGCGGAGCGGAACTGGGCCCGGGTGAGCTCGTCGGTGCGCGCCACGTCGACCAGGTCGGTGCGGCCCACGCTGCCGTAGAGCAGCGAGCCGCCGGTGAATACCGCTGGCGGCTCACCGGGGGCTGAGGTGTCGGTGACCACGTAGGCCAGGTGGGTGTCGGTGTGACCGGGCGTGGCCATCACCCGCACCCGGAGACTGCCCGCCGTCAGCATGTCGCCGTCGCGGAGCGGCAGCCGGTCGAAGGCGACCGGGTCGGCCGCGTTCACTCCGTACCGGGCGCCGGTGCGCTGCACGAGCTGGTAACCGCCGGTGACGTAGTCGTTGTGGATGTGGGTCTCGAGGATCAAGGTGGCGGCTACGCCGGCGGCGGTGAGGTACCGCTCGACCCGGTCGATGTCGCGCTGCGGGTCGACGACCACCGCCACGCTGCCGTCGTGAACCACGTAACTGCGGTCACCGAGCTCGTCGGTGCTCAGAACCTCCACCTGCATGACTTCCCCCGGTCCTCTGCTGCGGCCATCTCGGCGAGGATCTCTGCGCCGAGACTGTAGCTCGGTGTAGGCGGCGCTGATCCGCTCTGCCGCCGGGCCAGGCGCGGCGCCCCCCGGCTGGCCAGCCCGGGGGCGGTCATGACCGCACCCGGGCCATCAAGGCCCGCACGTCCTCCAGGGCCCCGGCCGGGAAGCCGACCGCGCCGCCCAGCGGCGCGGCGGCCAGTTCGGCTTCGGCTGCCTCTTCAAGGACGGTCAGCAGGGCTGCTGCCTCCCGGGGCGCGGGGCCGAAGACGAGCACCCCGTGGTTGCCCAGCAGCACCGCCTGGGTGCCAGGCTGCCTGGCCAGCGCGTCGATGATGCCGCTGACCGAGCGCTCGGAGCCCCGCGGCGCCCACGGGACGACCGGGACGTCCTCGGCCTGCCCGAACCGCAGCAGCGCCTCATACCGGCCAGGGAGCGGCCGGTTGGCCATGGCGAACGCGAGCAGGTGCGGGGAGTGGGTGTGGATGATGCCGCCCACCTCCGGCCGCGCCTTGTAGACCTCCGAGTGCATGGTGATGATCTCGGCGTTGCCCGGGTCGAGCGTGTCCTCGAGTACGGTCCCGTCCAGGCGCACCAGCGCCAGGCCGTCCGGCTGGAGCCCCCGGATGTGGCCCTCTACCGTCAGGAGCATCGAGGTGCCGCCGACGCGGGCGGACAGGTTGGCATGCCCGGAATGCGACATCACCCCGTTGGTGAACAGCGCACGTGCCGCCTCCACGACCGCGGCGCGGGCTTCGGGGTTGCTAAGAGCGGTACCGCCCATGACGGGCTCCTTCCTGGTTGAGAACTCGTATTCAAATCCGTAATCACAACTGCGCCGTTCGGCCTGCGTCCTTGTGCTCTCCAAGGACGGTCCGGTGGTCCGGTCCGTCCCCGCCATTGCTGAGTGCCCGCAGGTATGAGTTATAGGCGGCGAGGTGCGCGTCCTCGTTGCTGTCGGCCCGGCCGCCCGGCCGGGGCACCCCGGCTGCCGCCATCTGGCGGGACAGGGTGCTTTCGCGGTAGGCGCCGGTTCCTCCGGCGCCGTCCCGGGCCTGGCCGCTGGCCCGGAGGAACTGCACGGCGAGGCCGACGGCGACGGCGGTCATGGCGATGTCGCTGCCGATGATCATCGCGTAGCCGCCCAGATGCAGGTCGGTGATCAGGCTCGGCCCCCACGTCCGCCCGGTGCGGGCATAGGGCGGGAACACCTCGCGGGCCTGGAAGGTGAACGCGATGCCGGTGAAGCTGTCGGCCATCATGGCCGCCAGCAGCATCAGGTACCGGCCGGCGATCGAGGTCCGCCACCGGATCGGCTCCGAGCCGGCCACCGGCAGGAAGAACAGGTAGCCGGTGACCAGGTACAGGGCATGCTCGAGGTCGTGAACCGCGCCGTTGGCCAGCACCAGGTCCATGAAGGGCGGCGTATGCATGCCGCTGACCACCACGCAGTACAGCACTGTGGCGCCGGGCGGCCAGGTCAGCGCCGCGACCACGGGTGACCGCACGGCCCGCTTGACCAGGGTGTGCATCGGGTTACGCGCGTGCATCAGCAACGTGACCGGGGCGCCCAGGACCAGCAGCGGTGGGGCCACCATGATGAGCAGCACATGCTGGACCATGTGGCTACTGAACAGCACGTCGTCATAGGCCCCGATGCTGCCCTGCGTCGCCATCGCGATCACCGCGAGCCCGGCACAGAACGCCAGCACCCGCCCGGCCGACCACGGCCGCGCCGGGTGCCTGCGGCGGACCCGCGCGACGCACAGCAGGTAACCAGCCGCGAGCACGATCAGCGGCACGCTGACCTGCGGCGCGAACTGCCACATGACCAGCGAGGCATGTGGCGTCAGCAGCACGAGAACCAGTGCCGCCGCAAGGGCCGCGCTCGTCACCTCCATCACCCTCCCAGCGCGTCCCGTCGGGCGGCTTTCTCCCGGCGGCGCGCGGCGGCTTCCAGGCCGACCGCGGCGATGAACGGCACGGCCGCGACCATCATGAGCCACGCGCCGAACGTGAAGCCGAGCCATGCCAGCGTTACTGCCACGGCGAACAGGACGACACTGCCGACGCGGGTGGGCTGCCGCAGGTAGCCGCGGTCCGGCCGCAGCCGCCGGTCCAGCCACACGGCGCCGGCCAGCAGGAAGACGAAGCCGGCCGAGGAGCCGGATACCTCCAGGACGACCGTGTTGTTGCTGAACCCGGCGTCCAGGACGACCAGCAGGCCGAGCATTGCCGCCCAGAGGGCTACGACGGTCCAGGGCCGCAGCGTCGCCCGTGGCCTGTCCGGCTCGGCTGGCCGCCGCGGCTGGGTCTCGTCCTGGCCCGGGCGCGGCCCGGCGGAGACAGGGGCTGTCATCGCTTCACCCTTCATCCCGGTAAGCCCGGGTATCTGTTGTCACCGTGTCCGTCACCGGCCGCCCTGCACGCTGGGAGGGTGTCACCCGCTGCCGTTCGCGCTGCCGTTCCCGCAGGTCGAGGGCGGGCGTGAAGCTGCGGATCCGCGGGATCGGGAACTGCGCGTCGTAGTTGAACCGGGGCGGCGGGGAGGAGGTCAGCCACTCCAGCGAGTGCCCGCCCCACGGGTCCGCCGTCGCCGGTTTCTTCTGACGGGCGGAGATGTAGATGTTGTAAAGGAAGGCCATCATCGCCAGGCCGATGACGCCGGCGCCGATGCTGGAGATCAGGCTCAGCGCGCTGAACCCGGCGCCGGCCGGGTAGGTCACGACCCACCGGGGCATCCCCTTGATCCCGAGGCCGAACATCGGCAGGTAGGTGACGTTCGCCCCGATGACCATCAGGACAAAGTGCAGCCGGCCGGCGCGCTCGTCAAGCAGGAACCCGGTGGCCTTCGGCCACCAGAAGTACACCCCGGCGAAGAAGCCGAACACGCTGCCCGCGAACAGCGTGTAGTGGAAGTGGGCGACGACGAAGTAGCTGTTGTTGACCGCGTAGTCGACCGACGGGGTGCCGAGCATGATCCCGGTCAGGCCGCCGATGAGGAACTGCGGGATGAATGCCAGCGCGAACAGCATCGCCGTGGGGTAGCGCAGCCGCCCGCCGGCGATCGTCCCCAGCAGGCCGAAGTATTCCATCCCGGCCGGGATGGTCAGCAGGATGGAGGTCAGGGAGAAGTAGTCGTTGACCTGCTGGCCGCTGATGAACAGGTGGTGGCCCCACACCGCCATCGACAGCGCCGCGAAGGCGAGCAGGGAGAACGCGGTGCCGGTGTAGTTGAAGAAGCGGCGGCCGGAGAAGACCGCGAGCACCTCGGCGACGCAGCCGACGAACGGGAAGAACATCACGTAGACGACCGGATGGCCGTAGAACCAGAATAGGTTCTCATAGGCCAGGTTCCACGCGTTGCTGGCCAGCAGGCCGGGGTCGATGCGGGCGGCGGTGATCACGCCCATGGCGGTCAGCAGCGACGGGAACGAGGCCAGTGTCATCAGGCAGGTCACGACCATGGTCCAGGCGAACACCGGAATCCGCAGCATGGTCACTCCGGGCGCGCGCATCCGCAGGATGGTCCACAGCACCGTGGCGCCCTGAAGGATCATCCCGGACGCGGCCAGGAACACCCCCGCGACCCACAGGCTCATCCCGGGGCCGGGCGAGTAGATGCTGCTGGACAGCGGGGTGTACCCCCACCAGCCCGCGGCTGCCCCGCCCGGCGTCAGGAACGCCCAGACCAGCGTGACCGCGCCGAGCACATAGCACCAGTAGCCGAGCAGGGTGACGCGGGGCGCGGCGATCCGCGGGGCGCCCACCTGCAACGGGATCAGGTACACCCCCAGCCCCAGCGCGAACGGGGTGATCGCGAGCCCGATCATGCCGGTGCCATGGATCGTGAAGACCTGGTTGTACTGCTGCGCGCTGAGGATGTGCTGGCCGGGCCGGGCAAGCTGGGCGCGCATGGTCAGCCCGAGCATGCCGTCGAACAAGAACAGGACGAACGCGGCGCCCAGGGTAAGGATCCCGATCCGCTTGTGATCCGTGGTCTGCAGCCAGACGACCAGGCCGTCAGTTTCCTCCTGGCCGGGTGCCGCGGTCACCACCGGCTCCGCCGTCACCGGCCGCTCACCGCCGCCGTGCCTGCCCTTGCATGCAGCCACCGGCCGAACTGGGCCTGGGGGACCACCTGGAGGTAGAAGTCCATCTCGTAGTGGTACAGGCCGCACAACTGCGCGCAGCGGCCGATCCAGCGGCCGTCCCGGGGCAGGGTGACGATGAACCGGTCGACGTGACCGGGGAAGGCGTCCATCTTGTAATCCAGGTACGGCACCCAGAACGCGTGCACCACGTCGACGGAGGTCAGGTCGATCTCGACCGGCCGGCCGGCGGGCAGCACCAGGACCGGATAGTCACCGTCGGCGCATGAGCCCGTGACGGTCACCGGCTGCCCCACGTACCGGAAACGCCAGCACCACTGGAACGCCGTCACCTGCACTCGCATCGTCGGCTTCGGGTCCTGGCGCGGGAAGTCCTGGCCGTTGGCGGAGAAGCTCACCACCACCAGGAACGCCGCCATCACGGCCAGGGCAAGCCCGAAGGCCGCCTCCAGCAGGCGCAGGTGCTCACGCCGGGCCGCAGGCGCGCCCCGGCGCCGCTTACGCCAGCTCACGAGCATCACGGCAGCCATCGCCGCCAGGACAAGCCCGAAGACAACCCCGGCGATAACCGACTCCAGCAGGAAGATCCCGCTGTAAACGTGTCGGAACGGCACACCTCCTCCTCTCGACGCCGAACCCGCATTTCGCCGCCTGCCATCTCGCCTCCGTTGCGAATGCCTGTGTTCGCCCCAAGGATTTCGCGTACGCGAGCCGCGGTCATCCTTGCCAGCGCCAGACTCCGCCCCCAGGTAGCGGCACCTGCCAGATCCCGGCTAGCTGCAATGTGCTCCGCAGGCTTCGCGGCCGCGCTGGAGGCGTAACGGACCAGATCCGACACCTGGTGCAGCACCTGACCCTGGCACACGAGCGCGACCAGGTCGGCGGTCAGCTGCGCCCCGGGTGCCCGTCAGGTACGCCGGCCCGACGGCATCAGGCTGGGCCGGGCCGGCGGGACGGCCGATCGCGGCCGGGTCCGGGGTAAGCAGTTTCCGCTTCAAGCCTGGTTTCCGTGGCATGTGCTTGTTCTCCTTCGGGCCTGTGAACCCCGTAAGGCTCGGTCAGGCTGAGATGCCGGGGCTCGCCTTTGTTTCCGCTTTCCTCACGCTGGTGGTCTGGGGGCCCGGCGCGCCCCTGAGCACGAGCGGCTCGCGGCGGAGCAGGATGCCGCCGAGGACGGCACCGCCCGCGAAGGTGCCGGCCGTCCACCAGAACGCGGTGTCATACCCGTGCAACTAGGCCAGCCCCTCCGAGGCGGCGTGCGCGGTCCACGGGGCAGCCTCACCAAGCCGTCCCATGGCTGCGTCCATCTCGACATCGGCAGCGCCCGGTACTACAACGAACATCTGCCGGTCGGCGCCGAGGTTGTCGTCTTCTGACCCCCCGCGCAAGCTATGCGCGGCCGCCGAGCATAGCTTGCGCGGCCCGGTACCTCCATGCTTAGCTTGCGGAGCCCACGCGCGGCGCGGGGACGCGCGGACGCTTATGGCCGAAGCGCAGGTACAGGGCCGGAAGGACGAACAGGTTCAGCAGCGTGGATGTCGTCAGCCCGCCGAGGATGACGATCGCCATCGGGTACTCGATCTCCTGGCCGGGCTGGTTGCCGTAAATGACGAGCGGCGCCAGCGCCAGCGCGGTGGCGAGCGCGGTCATCAGGATCGGCGACAGCCGCTCGCCGGCGCCCCGCACGACCAGGGCGGGACCGAAGGGCACTCCCTCGCTGCGCTCCAGGTGCCGGAAGTGGCTGATCAGGAGGATCCCGTTACGCGCGGCGATGCCTAGCACGGTAAAGAAACCGACGAGGGCGCCGAGGGTGATCGTGCCCAGGCCGGCCCACGCGGCGATCACCCCGCCGACGAGCGCCGTCGGCAGCGTGACGAGCAGCAGCGCGGTCAGCCGCCAGCTCTGGAAGGCCGCCTGGAGCAGGAGGAGGATCGCGAGCGCGGCGGCGATGCCGTACTCGATCAGGCGCCGCTGGGCACCCGCCCGCTCGACGGCCTCCCCCTGCAGATCGGCGTGGTACCCGGGCGGGAGCTTGAGCCTGTCCAGCACGCCCTGGACGTCGGCGGCCACCGAGCTGAGGCTACGGCCGCTCACGTTCGCGTCGACCTCGGTCATCCGGGAGCCGTTCTCGCGGGTGATCTGGCTGGGGCTGGGGCCGACCTGGATGCTGGCGACGGTCCCCAGCGCGACATGCCCGCCGGACGGCGTGTCGATGGGCAGGTCGCGCAGGTCGGTGAGGTTCTGCCGGGTGGCCGGCGTGCTCCATGCCGCCACCGTGTAGAGCTTCCCTCCGGAGGAGATCTCCGACATCGGCTCGCTCGCCATCATGATGGCGGCGGCCCTGCGGACGTCGCCGGGCGTCAGGCCGTACCGTTTGGCGGCATCCAGATTCACCTGGACATCGGCCTCGGGGATGGACTCCAGCGGTGCGGGCTGCACGTCCGTCAGGCCGGGCACGTGCGACAGCACCGAGGCCACCTGGCCGCCGAGCCGCTGGAGGACCGTGAGGTCATCGCCGTAGATGTGCACCGCCACGTCCTCGGTGGTGCCGTTGGTGAGCACCTCGTCGATCCGCTCGTGCAGGTAGGTCTGGACGTCGCTGTAGGCGCCCGGGTAGGAGCCGGCGATCCCACGCAGCGCGGCAAGCACGCGCCGGTAGTCGGCCCCCGGCGACAGGCTGAGCCAGGTCTCGGAGAAGTTCACCCCGGCGACCTCCTCGCCCAGCGGCGCCTGCCCGATGTGGCTGCCTGCCTGGCTCAGCCCCGGGATCGCGAGCACCTGGTTCTGGAGCCCGGCGACCTCGCGGTCTTCGTCCTGCACCGACGTGCCCGGCTTGGTCACGAAGTGGACCAGGAAGTCCGGTTCCTTGAAGGTCGGGAACAGGTCCTGGCCGAGCCGCGGGTAGGTCACGACGCCTGCGATGATCGCGACGCCGACCGCGAGGAACGTCCACCTCGGCGCGCGCAGGACGGGCGTCAGCAGCGCGGCGTAACCCCGCTTGAGGATGCGGATCAGCGGCGGGTCGCGCGGGGCGAGACTGGCGCGCTGGAGCAGGATCAGGCCGAGCGCGGGCGTCACGGTGAGCGCGACCGCCATCGACGCCAGCACGGCGAGCCCGTACGCGATCGCGAGCGGCTCGAAGAAGGCGCCGGTGAGGCCGCCGACCAGCATGACCGGGATCACCGCGACGATGTTGATCAGCGTCGCGTAGAAGATCGCCACGCGGACCTCGAGCGACGCGGCGAGCACCAGGTGGAGGGGCGTGGTCCGCCTGCCCTCGGCGCGCCACGCGCGAAGGCGGCGCACGATGTTCTCCATGTCGATGATCGCGTCGTCGACCACGACGCCGACGGCCACCGCGAGGCCCGCGAGGATCATCGTGTTGATCGTCGCGCCAGTCTCCTCCAACACGATACCCGCCGCGGCCAGCGACAGCGGGATCGCCAGCAGGCTCACCAGCGCGGCCCGCCACTGGAACAGGAACGCGATGAGCACGAAGACGACCAGGATGCAGCCGATGATCACCGACTGGCTGAGGTTGTGGATCGCCGTCTCGATGAACGTCGCCTGGCGGAAGATCTGCGAGTCGACGTGAACGCCGGGCAGCCCGGGCTCCAGCGCGGTGAGCGCGTGGTCGATGCCCGCCGTCACCTGGAGCGTGTTCGCTCCGGGGAACTTCTCGATGACGAGCATCAGGCCGGGGCCGCCGCCGATGACCGCGTCGCCGGTCAGCGGCGGATATCCCCAGTCTACCTGGGCGACCTGACCGACCCGCAGTATCCGGCCTCCCTGCACCGCGAGCGGGACCTGGGCCATCTGCTGCGGCGTCGCGATCGGCTGGATGCTGTGTACGTCCACCCGCTGCTGCGGGGTCTCCACCCAGCCGAGCGATCCGACCGCGGAGCCGGTGGTGAAGCCGAGTTCGCCGGTGTCCACGGCGTCCGCCGAGGCCATCATCAGCTGGTCCAGCGTCACGCCGTGGGCCGCCATCAGCGCGGGGTCGCCCTCCACCATGATCTGCTTCGGGCGCTGGCCCCAGATCGCGACGTTCGCGACGCCGGGCACCTGCATCAGGCGCGGCCTGATTGTCCACTGCGCGATCATCGACAGGTCCTCCGGCGAGACCGTCCTGGACGTCAGCCCCACCTGCATCACCCGGCTCGTCGCGGAGACGATCGGGTACATCTGCGGCGGGTCGCACCATGTCGGCAGCGTGGGCGCGGTAGCCTGCAGCTTTTCCTGGACGAGCTGGCGGGCGCGCAGCACGTCGGTGCCCGAGCGGAAGTACAGGTAGATCGCCGAGAGCTCGGGCTCGGAAGCGGAGCGGACGTAGTAGACGCCGGGGACTCCGTGCAGCGCGGCCTCGAGCGGCACGGTGGTGAGAGCCTCAACCTCCGAGGGTGACAGGCCGAGGCACGCGGTCTGGATCTCGACCGATACCGGCGCGAACTCGGGGAAGACGTCGATCTTCTGGTGGCCGATCAGCTGGCCGCCGAAGAAGAGCAGGGCGAACGCCAAGCCAGCCACCACGTACCGGAACCGCAGGCTCGTCGCGACGATCCAGCGCATCTGTCACCTGCCTCGCCCCGGGCGGCTCACGTCTCGACTCCGACGCCGTTCTGCACGCCGAGCAGTTCTTCGGCGCCGGTGGTCACCACGCGCATGCCGGGCGTCAGGCCCTTGCTGACGTAGACGCGGTCGCCCGCGATGTCCTGCACCGACACGTCGTAGCGGCTGTAGACGAGCGGAGCCGTGTTCACGTAGACGGCGGTGCTGCTGTCAGGCTCGTACAGCAGCGCCGCATACGGGATCCAGGTCACCGGGCTGCCGGCCTGCACCACGGCCGCGGCCGTGGTCTGGATACCGATCCGCCGCGCGCCCGTGGGCGTCAGGACGACGCTCGGCACCGGGCTGTGCCCGATGCGCTCCATTTTCGCCTGCGGGCCTGGCTGGGCCTGGGCCGGAGGCGGGCCGCCGCAGCCGGCCACGGCCCCCGCGGTCGCCGTTGCCGCCGCGATCAGGAGGGCGGCGAACGCTCTTCGTTTCTCCGCGTGCACGAACGCTCTACCTTTCGTCAGGGCCCGCTTCCTCAGCGGCCGCGGAAGCCGCTTCCTCATGACGGCACTCCAGCCGACGGCGGCACCCGGCCCGGATCGGCCGCACGGTCCCCGTTCTGCCCCCCGGGCTCTTCGCCGGGCGGTACCCCGGGCGGCGACCCAAGCGGTGGCCCCGCGGGGGAAGGCGCCGCGGCGGGACTGAGCCGCAGGAACGGGACGGGCAGCGCGTAGAGGCTCACCAGCGCGGTGGTGATCAGGCCGCCGCAGATCACCGCCGCGGCGGTGTGCAGGAGCTCGGTGCCGGCCGCGTCGCCTATCACTATGAAGGGCAGCATCACGGCGACCGTCACCGCGGCGATGCAGGCCAGCTGCCCGGCGCCGGCCGCCGCCGCGAGGCGGACGCGCTGGGCCCGCTCGCCGTCACCGGCGCGGGCAGCGGCCTGAGCGCCGTCACCGGTGGCCTGCGCTGCGCCACCGGCGGCTTGCGCGGCGCGGATCCGTGCGGTGACGCCGATGGCCTGCCGTACCGCGATGCCGAAGACCGCCAGCAGGCCGGCCGCCGCGCCGAGCGAGCCCGCGGCGCCGATCGCGAGCGCGGTGAGCACGCCGCCGGCCAGCGACACCGGAAGCGACCCGAACGCGAGCAGCGCGAGCCGCCAGCTGCCGAGCGCGGCCTGGGCGAGCAGCAGGATGCCGGCGAGCGCCGCGACTACGTAGCTGATGAACTCGGCGCGCGAGATCCCGCCCTGCGATGTTCCGCCGGGAGCCGGGCTGCTGAGGACCTCCGCGCGATACTCCAGCGGGAAGGACATCGCGCGCAGCCGGCTCGCGATATCCGCGCTCACCGCGCTGGGGCTGCGCCCCGTCGCGGTCGCAGTGACGTCGAGGTACCGGGACATCGCCTCGTGCTGGATGTCGGCCGGCTCGGGGTTGACGGCGACCTGCGCGACGTCGCCGAGCCGGATGTGGCCGCCGCTGGGGGTGTCGAGCAGCAGGCTGTCGACGTCGGACTCGCTGCCCCGGGTCCCCGGGGCGCCCAGCACGACCACGTCGAAGACCTTCTGGTCCTGGAAGAAGTTACCGACCGTGAGCCCGGACAGGAGCGTTCCTGCCTCGCGGCGGATATCACCCGGCTTGACGTCGTTGCGCTGCGCGTTGTCGAGGTTCACCTCGACGTCGAGCGTCGGCTGCTCGACGGGAAGCTGCACCTGCGGCTGCCGCACACCGCTGACGCGGGACATGACCGCCCGTACCTGCCCGGCGAGCTGCGCCAGCTCGGCGTAGGACGATCCGTACACGCGCGTGACAACCTCGCCGGGCGGCGCGGTGAGCACGCCGGCCATGCTGTCGCTCTCGTACGTACTCACGACGCCGTTCATGCCTGGCGTGCCACCGACGATCGCGCGCACCGCGGCGACCGCCTGGCCATAGTCGGCGTCCGGCTTGATCGCGACCCAGATCTCCCCTGAGTTCGTGTTGACCACCTGATCGGAGGTCACGGCGCGGCCCAGCGTGGCACCCACGTCCTGCACTGCGGGCAGCGCCTGGAGCTCGGAGCTGGCGAGCGCGGTGATTCGGTCCATCTCCGTCAGCGACATTCCGGGCGCGCCGGTCCAGCGGACGACGAGGTTCCGGTCCTGGAACTGCGGCGGCCCAGGATGCAGCAGGGGCAGCAGGGCAAGGGCGGCCACGCCCGCGGCCACGCCCAGCGCGAGCAGCGCGAAGCGCGGCACGCGGACCACCCACTCGAGCGACCTGAGGTAGGCAGCCTGGAGGCGCCGCCTCAGCCGCGCGCCCCGTGACCGGCGCCGCCCGGCGCCGAGCAGCAGCACCGCCAGCGCCGGGGTGACAGTGACCGCGATGACCATCGAGACTGCCACCGCGAGGCCGAATGCCAGTACCATCGGGCGCAGGAAGGACGCGGTCAGCCCGGTGGCGAAGTACAGCGGGGCGACCGACAGCAGAATCGCGAGCGCTGCGCTGGCCAGCGCGCCGCGGAACTCGCTACAGACCGCCGGCACCAGCCGCGCCGCCGGCTGGCCCGGTTGTTCACCGAGCCTGGTCATCAGGCTGTGCGCGTCGCCGGCGGCGTCGGCGACGACGATCGCGAGCGCGAGCAGCAGGCCGAGCGTGACCAGCGCGTTGAACGAGTAGCCGAGCAGATCGATCACCAGCGTCGCCGCGGTCAGTGAAATCGCGATTGCCGCCAGGGCGGTGAACGCCAGGCGCAGCTGCAGCAGCAGCGCGATCAGCGCGAGGGCCGCCAGCAGCGCGGCGATGATGAGCGCGAGCCGCAGGTTGCCGAACGCGCTCTGCACGTAGGTTGCCTGCCGGAACACCGACGCGTCGATGCTGACGCCGGACAGGCCCGGCCTGAGCGCCGCCAGCGCCTGGTCCACCTCGTGCGTCACCGACAGCACGCTGGCCGACGGCAGCTTCTGCACGACCAGCACGAGGCCGGGAGCCCCGCGCACGTGGCCATCGCCGATCAGCGGCTGATGGCTCTGGACGATTTGCGCCACGCTGCCCAGCAGCAGGCCTCCGGTGGCATCGGTGACAGGCAGCTGCGCAAGGTTGGCCGGTGTCCCGAACGGCAGCACGTGCCGGATGGTGAGACGCTGGTTCGGCCCTTCAAGGAACCCCCCGGTTCCCGGCGTCGACGCCTCCAGATAGCTCAGCGGCGAGACGAGCTGGGCGTTGCCCACCGTGTCGATGATCTGCGCGAGCGACACGTGCCGCGCGGCCAGCTGCGCCGGGTCGACCATTACCTGCAGCTGCCTGTCGGCCTGGCCGAAGGTCGACACGTCGGCGACCCCCGCCAGCCCGAGCAGGCGCGGCACGATCGTCCACCGGGCCAGCACCGACAGGTCGATCAGGCTGAGCCGCGCCGATGACAAGCCGATGATCATCACGTCGCTCGTGGACGACACCGGCTCCAGCATCGCGGGCGGCTTGGAGACGTTCGGCAGAACGAAGGCCTGCGTCAGACGCTCCTGCACGAGCTGGCGGGCGTGGTACAGATCCGATCCCGGCGCGAAATGCAACTGGATGGCCGACAGGCCGGGAACGGAGTCAGACGTGACGTCGGTGACGCTCATCACGCCTTCGAGCAGGTTCTTTTCCAGCGGCACCGTGACGAGGGACTCGACCTCCGGTGCCGACAACCCAAGCGCCTCCGTCTGCACGTCGACGACCACGGGCGATGTCTCCGGAAGGACATCTGCGGGCATTTGGCGCAGATGAATCACCCCGGCGACCATGATTCCGGCAGCAAGCGCGATCACCGGCAGGCGAAACCGGATGCTCATATCGATAATCGAACGCAAAAGCTGGTCCTCCAGATCAAGCAAAAATATGATCGACGATCCCCTATGGCGGGGGCCCACGCGCAATACGGGATCGCAGGGCCGTTGACGAGATCAGATGGCCCTACTGACAGGGGTGCTGGACATAGTGACCTCTGACGAATGGACAGTGAAACGACCGGTCGGGAACGAGTGATAACGCAACCCCGATGACATCCGCAGTCAGCCCCGCCAGAGCGCGGGCTCGCCAGCCGGACCAGCTTTGGATGCCATGTGAACAGGGTCGCGCTGCGTCCACGGTGCTGGCATCACCGCCAGCGGCCATCGGCGCCTGATGCTGGCCGGGTTCTTCAGGTTCCTGCTAGCCGGTAACGGGGTGGGCGCCTGCCGCTCAGCTACGGCAGCCCGTGTCAAGCCGCACTTGGTGCCGTGAGCTGGGCGAAGGCACCTGGCCTTGGTGATGTGATTTTGTTACGGGATGGGCCGGCGTGAGTGCAGCCGCCTCGTGATCATGCCTGTGTGACGAGTACAAAATCAGAGGCGGCTGCTGCCGTCAGCATAGGTGCCGGGCTGGCGCATCAAGCAGGCCGCGGCGGCACAGATCAGCGCAGTCCACCCGGAGAATCCCGCCTACGCCGGGATCACCCAGATCGAGTTCACCCTTGCTCCCGCCCCGTGACGCCGACGGCGTCCTGACCGCACGCAACACGGTCGTCGCGTCGCCCGGCCGCATCGGCCGGTGCCCGTGCGAAACTGGGACGTCCGCGCGGCTCGCATGCACGGCCGCGGCGAGATCGCCGTCGGGGAAAGGTTCGTGCACACCTCGATCATCGGATCCCATTTCGACAGCGTCATCGAGTCCCGCACCAGCGTCGGCGGAATCGACGCGGTCGTGCCCAGCGTGGCGGGACAGGCCTGGATCACCGACATCACGCAGGTAGGCATCAACCCCACCGCCCCCTTCCCCGAGGGCTATACCCTGTCCGACACATGGATGGGACCAAAGCGGCTTAGGACAGGCGAGTATCAGCCGATTAACACGTTCCCCAGGCGCGATCACAGTTTCGTGGACGGCCACCCCGGCTAACGTGACACCGTTCAGGTTCAGAAACCATTGGCGTGCTGACCGGCTGCTGACAGCACCGCGAGGCCGATGCAGTCGGTCCATCCCCGGGGCCTGAGTGACCTTGGCGACGCCTTGCTTGTACCATGCCGACCAGCCAGTGCGGCAGCGCGTCGGCGGGAAACGCTGGGAGTGCCCGCCAGGCACCGAGCGGCAATGGCAGCTCCATGCGGGGCCGTCGTTTTCGGCATGCAGGCGGGTGAGCATGGCGTCAGCGCGGGCGACCCAGACGGATCGACGCCCTCCTCCTGCCAGGCGTAACCCCAGACATGACAAGTCTTGATCGTCTGCCGGGGTCGCGGTAGCTCAGAGCCCGGCGAACGATACGCCGCGCTGCGCGATCGCGCATCGGCGCGACTCCGTCTTCACGGCAGGCGGCCAACGCCATTACCGGCCAGCGGGAACCTGCAGAACCCGGCCAGCATCAGGCGCCGGCGGCCGCTGGCGGTGATGCCGGCGCCGTGGGCGCCGCGCGACCCTTGTCACATGGCATCCGAAGCCGGTCTGGCCGGCGACCTCGCGCTCTGGCGGGCTGACTGCGGATGTCATCCGGGTTGGGTTATCACTCGTTCCCGACCGGTCGTTTCACTGTCCATTCGTCAGAGGTTCACTATGTCCAGCACCCCTGCCCTGTCCGTGCTTTCGGCGGGAGCACCTTTTGTCCGCACCACCATCGAGCGACGTGAGTTGCGCGATAACGACATGCCAGGTAAACCCGCGACCCGGAAAATAGCTACCTGCTGGTCGTGTGAGCGTCCGATTGCGCTAAAGCCAGCACGTCGTTCTTACCATTGTGAGTCTTGTGATGTACGGGGAAGCGATGAGCCAGCCCTCGTACGCGCCAAGATGACCGAGCGGACATACTACTTTCTCGGGCGGGATGGCCAGACCAGGCTTGAGCATTACGTCGAGCACAACGACAGCAGTCTGTCGAGCCCGGCTTGAGCGTCCACATACGACAGCACTTCGCGCTCCGTAGGCTGACCGAAGAGACGTTCCGCCAGATGGAGGCAACACGCTGCTGGTGCTGCAATAAGCTAATCCCCCCGGACATCGATCACTGGATCACATTCGACTGCTACATTTGCCGGACATGTGACGTTCGCGAGCAGATCCGCGATCATCGACTTGACAGTTGTAAGGTAGGCAGATTAGGCGTCCGGCCGACCAATCCAGCCAGAGCCTGACGGCGAACGCTCGCGCGCCGCTGCACGGTTCCGGTTGAGCTCGACGTGCGGGGTGCGGCGCGGCTGCCGGAGCGGGTGGAGCTCGCCGCCTACTACGTGGTCGCCGAAGCGCTGACCAATGCGGCCAAGCACGCGCACGCCTCGTTCGTTCACGTCGACGTGGAGGCGGCCGGCCGTGTCCTTCGCCTGTGCGTCCGCGACGATGGCTGCGGTGGGGCCGATCCAGTCCGGGGCACCGGCCTGGTCGAGCTCAAAGACCGCGTCGAGGCGCTCGGCGGCACGATCACCGTACACAGCCCGGCCGGCGCGGGCACATCCCTGCATGCCGAGTTCCCGCTCGCCGACTGACACAAGGGCCTTTTCACTGTGACTAGCTCTCCCGCGGACCACTCGGCCGCCGCGGTTGGCGCTGCAGTTGCTTGGCACGGGTGATGTCAGGGTCTCGGGGGTCCAAGGGGAGCAGCGACTCCGGCTGCCCGCGCCGGCCTGCGCTAGCCGCCCGGCGCTGCTTGGTGATCCGTATCTGTGACATCCCTCAACTCCTGTGGTTCGGGTGGTGTCCGTCCTTGCTTTCAAGGGTCGCGCGGGATCGGCCCGGTATCGTCATGGCCAGCACCCGCACAGCCGCCCGGCGGGCTGCCATCATGGGATACCGGCTAGCCGGAGCGGCTTCCAGCTTGCCGGTAGTGGGATTGGCCGCCTGCCATCACGACGGAGCCGCGCCTACGTGCGATCGTGAGCGATGGGCAAGACTAAGGACATCCGCCGGGCGGCCGAAGCAGAGGTCCGATGAAAAACCTGCACTATGAGTTCGCCTCCATCTTCGCGGCCGCATGGACCGGCATCGAGCTGACCGAGGCCTTGCCTCATGCAAGTGTGCAAGGCTTTGCGAGGCTGGAGGATAGTGATGCGCTTCGCTGACGTGGTGGTGGCCGCTGGCGCCCGGGCCGGCGCCGAGGTGGTCCCGGCCCGGGGGCAGATGGCGACGACCCTCGGGTTCCATATCATCCTGGCCTGCCTGGGGATCGCGTTGCCGACGTTCGTGCTGCTGGCCGAGTTCATCGGCCTGCGCCGCTCCAACGAGGTGGCGCTAGTGCTGGCGCGGCGCTGGTCGCAGGCGATGGGGGT
>Ga0070699_100001353_pt1 | contig 22599 bp, 19 predicted proteins | sample KBSK1503metaG_FD_65473 | JGI IMG/M metagenome (GOLD analysis project Ga0070699, IMG submission 65473) | Corn, switchgrass and miscanthus rhizosphere microbial communities from Kellogg Biological Station, Michigan, USA - KBS K1-50-3 metaG | ecosystem: Host-associated > Plants > Roots >...
CCGCAGGTGGTCGAGGGCTGGCACGGCGTCGGGTACGGGAACCCGCTCCGGCGGACGCGCGAGTACGTCGAGATCGTGCGCGCCATCTGGGCGCGCGAGAAGCCGCTCGAGCACACGGGCCCCCACTACCAGATTCCCTATCGTGGGCAGGGAGCGACCGGGCTCGGCAAGCCGCTCAAGAGCATTCTCCACGGCCGCCAGATTCCGATCTACATCGCGGCCGTCGGGCCGAAGAGCGTCGAGCAGACGGCGGAGATCGCCGACGGCTGGCTGCCGATGTTCTTCTCGCCCTACCGGACCGAGGTGTACCGCGACGCGCTCGCCGCCGGCTTCCGCAAGGCGGGGAAGGGCAAGGACCTCGAGAGCTTCGACGTCGCGCCGGGGCCGATCGTCATTCTCGGCGACGACGCGGCCGCGTGCCTCGAGTTCGTGAAGCCGGTACTCGCGCTCTACGTCGGCGGGATGGGCGCACGCGGCAAGAACTTCTACAACGAGCTCGCCTGCCGGTACGGCTTCGAGGCGGAGGCCAGGAAGATCCAGGACCTCTATCTCGACGGCAAGAAGGCGGAGGCGACGGCCGCGGTCCCCGACCGGCTGGCCGACGAGGTGTCGCTGGTCGGCCCGAAGGAGCGCATCCGCGATCGCCTCGCGGCGTGGCGCGAGGCGGGGGTCACGACCGTCATCTGCGGCCTCCAGCAGATCGAGGCGCTGCGGGCGATCGCGGAGGTCGGCCTCTGATCAGAGCCGTCCGGCGGCGTGGAGCGCCACCGGGGTCTCGAAGCCCTTCAGGATGCGCCGACCCGCCGGCTCGAACCGGAAGCGGTCCGCTCCCGCGTGCTGCACGACCTCGGCCGTCACCAGGACCTCCCGCGGCACGGCCAGCTCGGCAATGCGCGACGCAAGATTGACGACCGCGCCGTAGTAGTCACCCCCGCGCATCAGGACCGGGCCGACCGCGAGCCCGCCTCGGGGCGTGACCGACGGGTCGCCGGCGAACCGCTCGACCAGCGTAAGCGCAATGTCGCAGGCGGCTCCGGCGTCGACCGCGACAAACATGACCTCGTCGCCAATGAGCTTCACGACGCGGCCGTCTCGGGCACTGACCGTGTCGCTGGCGAGCGCCTCGAACCTCTCGACGAGGGTGCCGAGCGCCTGCGGGTCGAGCTGCCGGGAGAGACGGGTGTAGCCGACGAGGTCGACGAAGCCGACCGAGACCCACACCGTGGCGCGCGCGCGCTCGGGGCGCGCGGTGCGCAGTCGGCGGATCGCGGTCTCCATATGGGCGCGGAGGATGGTGCGGACGCCGTGGGGGAGCGCCTCGAGCGCCTGGATGGCGCGCAGATTCGCCTCCGCGAGGGCACGCTCGCCCGCGTGCTGTGCGACCATAGGCGCCTCCACGTTGGCGAGGAAGATCGCGACCGCCGCCTCGGCGATCCGCGCGAGCGAGGATCCCACGACGCGGACAAACTGCAGCATCGCCTGCTCGCCGAAGAGCGTATCGCCCGTCGCGAAGCGCGCGAACGTCTCCGCGTCCTCGCGGCTGAACAGTCGCTCGTCGGGCCCGGCGGGCGGCAACCCGACGGCGAGACGGGAGCGCTCGATGCGCGCCGGCGACATGCCGGCTGCCGCCGCCACTTCGGCAAGTGTGAGCCGCTCGCCGCGCCGCAATATGAGGTCGCCGGCGAGACCCGTCAGCGAGCCGTGTCGCTGCGCTTCCACCATCTGCTCGAGCGTGGCCCCCTGCTCGGCGAGCCACTGGAGCAGCGCCAGCCGGTCGGGGCCCTCCGGTGCAGCGGGATCGTAGAGGCCGGCGCCCTGGAACTCCGTGGGGGTCATGCCGCTCCCGCCGGCAGCCGGAAGCGGTAGAGGTCCGCCGCATTCCAGCAGACGACCCGGTCCATCGTCTCCGGCCCGACGCCCGCGAACTGGCGGGCCAGGACCTCCTGCGACTTCGGCCAGGTCCCCTCGGGGTGCGGGTAGTCGGAGCCCCAGAGCAGGCAGCGCTCGCCGGTGAAAGGGATGTTCGCGAGTCCGACCGGGTCGTGCTGGAAGGTGACGGCTCCCTGGCGCCGGAAGTACTCGCTCGGCAGGAGCTCGAGCTTCGGGCGCACGAACATGTGGTGCTCGCGGTACGCGTCGTCCATCGCGTGGAGGACCCAGGCGAGCCAGCCGCTCCCGCACTCGACCATCACGACGCGCAGCCCGGGAAAGCGCGCCAGCACGCCCGAGCCGCAGAGATAGGCGACGGTCTCCATCGGCGAGCCGACCGTGACGACGTAGTTGACGACGGCGCCGCCCGGGCCGTGCGCCGGGGTCTGGCTCCGGCCGGTGCCGGCGTGGAAGGTGAGGGGGATGCCGAGGTCCTGGGCAGCGGCCCAGAGCGGGTCGTAGGCGGGGTCGTTGTACGGCCGCCGGTCGATGTGGGCGGGCAGCATGGCGGCACGAAAGCCGCGGCGGGCCACCCGCTCGAGCTCCGAGACCGATGCGGCGATCTCGAGCACGGGGATGACGGCCGCTGGCACGAACCGATCCGACGTGCCGATGAAGACGTCGCTCACCCAGTCGTTGTAGAGCCGCGCGGTGGCGACCTCGAGCTCGGGGCTCCGGATGTGAAAGCAGCAGAAGAAGGCGAGGTTCGGGTACATGACGTCGCCCCACACGCCGTCCGCGTCGAGGTCGCGCAGCCGGCCCTCGGGGTCGCTGGCGCCCTGGGCGAACGTCTTCGCATGCTCGCCCGGCTTGGAGAGCGAGGACAGGCGGCGGGCGACCGTGTCCTCGACCATCAGGCACGCCACCCCGTCACGCGTCTCGATGCGCGGCCCGTGGGTCCGAAGGTGAGGTGGGAGATGCGCCGTCCAGAGGTCGAGCGGCTCCATCACATGGGAATCGGCCGAGATGAGGACGCGACGCGGCGGGTCCACGTCGCGGAGCGTACCGAGAAAAGCCATTGACGGCGAGGGGCCCGATCACTTAGGCGGAGGCGCATGTACGACGGCCTGCTGGTCATCGACGCCGACGCCCACAAGATGGAGAACCCGGTCGTCTTCTTCGACTACCTGGACGCGGCCTACCGCGACCGCCTCGGGTCGCGCACCGACCGCTGGGGCCAGCCGCGGCTCGTCGTCCACGACCGCGATCCGCGGACGGGCGCCGCGCTCGAGCGCGTCTTCCCGCAGCCCGACGGGCCCGGCAAGGGCGCCTTCGCCGCCATCCATCCCGAGACCGCCATCGGCGGCGTCTTCAACCGCATCCGCATCGAGCACATGGACCGCGAGGGCGTCGACGCGCAGGTGCTCTACGGCTCTATGACGCTGAGCTTCGAGTCGATTCTCGATCCGGAGCTGGCGGTCGCCTGCATGCGGGCCTACAACGACTACATCGCGGACGACTGCCGGCCCTATGCCGGGCGGCTCTTCCCCGTCGGCTACCTGTCGCTGGCCGACGTCGGCGAAGCCGTGAAGGAGCTCCGCCGCTGCGTTCTCGACCTCGGCATGATCGGCGTCCACGCGCCGCCGAGCGTGCCCGTGCCGCACCCGGCGGCGCCCGCCGCGTTCCCCCTGATCCGGCTCCCGAAGCATCTCAGCCACCCCGACTTCCATCCGCTGCTCGCGGCGGCCGCCGAGCTGGACGTCGCGCTCGGCGTGCACGGCTCGCCCGGGGTCTACCTGCCGTCGGGGGTCGCCGAGCAGGTCGACACCTTCATCCTCTCCCACATCTTCGGCCACCGAAACCAGATGCAGATGGCGCTCTCGGCGTGCGTGTTCGAGGGCGTCTTCGACCGCTTTCCGACGTTGCGGGTCGGCTTCCTCGAGGCGGGCTGCGGCTGGCTCCCCGATCTCGTGCACGCGTTCCACGAGCACTGGGAGAAGCGCATCCGGGACTTCGACCCGGACACCCGCATCTCGTTCACCGAGTTCATGCGCGAGCTCGTGCGCGAGCGCCGGGGAGACGACGGCCGCCTCCATCTGCTCGCCAAGGCGCGCGGTGTCTACGATCTCCTCATGCACGCCGAGCGCGAGCGGCGGGCGGACGGGCGCGACGAGTTCCTCCACGAGTATCGCCACCTGTCCCACGACCCGACCGAGTTCTTCCGTCGCGGACAGATCTTCGCGAGCTTCGAGTCCGACGACCCCGCGCCGGCGTACCTGCGCGAGGCGCTTGGGCCGTTCGGCGAGGACCTGGCCTGCTTCAGCGCCGACTACGGCCACTGGGACGGCGTCCTCACCGACTGCGTGCGAACCGTCGCGCGGCAGCGGGAGTACGCGCGGGGGCACCTCGCGAAGCTGCTGGCGGGCAACTGTCTCCGCTTCTACGGCCCGCGGCTCGAGGCGGCGGTCAAGCGGCCCGCGGCCTGAAGAGCCTCACCCGGCGGGCGTCACCTGCTCGACGCGGAACGTCCGCTCCGGCCCTTTCCCGAACCAGGAGGCGATCCACGCCGCCCAGTACTTCGCGGCGATCAGCTCGCGCACGTGCGCGTCGAGCTGCGGGTCCGTGATCGTGCTGATACGTCCGCGGACGCGCAGCGCGCCGAGATCGAGCTCGACGTCGGGGTTCTTCTGCGCGTTGCGCAGCCAGTCGCGGCGCGCATTCAGCGTTCCCAGGTAGAGGACCGTGTTCTCGACCACGAACCAGATGGTCCGGGTGTGCGGCTTGCCGGTCCGCCGCCCGCGCGTCGTGATCCGGCAGGTGCTGCGGTCCTTGACCGCGGCCAGCCGTTCGGTGAGGGAGTCTGGCACGGGGCGTGCTCAAGCACGGGGCGCGGCCACGGGTCAAGAACCGCTGGCCAGCTGGCCAGCTGCGATTGACCGCGACGGCCCCACCACACTACGGTCGCGCGCATGGCACGTCCGACCAACTTCATGATCGCCCTTCGTCGTCTCGTGCGCGAGGAGGTCCAGCAGCTGCTCGAGCAGTTCAGGACCGCAGGCAACCATCGCCGGCGTCGCCGCGGAGACGGGCGCCGTCGGCGGCGCCCGCTGCGCGTCGCACCGGCGGCGAGCTGACCCTCGGACCGCCATCCGATGTGGGGAGCGGCGACACGCCCCACGCGCCGGTCGATCGTCGGCCTGGTGTTCGTCGCGTCGGCGCTCGTTCTGGGTCTGCTCTACGCGCGCCTGCCGGTGCTGCCCGACGGCGATTCGTACTACCACCTGGCGGTGGCGCGCGCCTACGCGGAGCGGGGTCTGTTCGGTCGCCTCGAGTGGGCTCGGCTGAGCGTCATGCACGATGCCTTTGGCGACAAGGAGCTCCTGTTCCACCTCCTGCTCGTCCCGTTCGCCGTCCTCTTCGACCCGACCACGGGCGGGGTCATCGCCCTGGCACTCCTCGGCGCGCTGGTTGCAGCCGTGCTGGCGCACGGTGCCGTCGACGCGATCGGCCCCTGGGGCATCGCGATCCCGTTGCTCGTCTTCGGCGCCTCCGCCGACTTCATGCTCCGCCTGATCCGGCTGCGGCCGGAGATCCTCTCACTCCTGCTCATCCTGATCGCGATCCCGCTCGCGAGCCGACGGCGGACCGCGTGGCTCGGCGTCGTCGCCGCGGCGTACACGCTCAGCTACACCGCTTTTCAGGCCTTTCTTGGTCTGTGCGCGCTGTTCTTCCTCTACGACGTCTGGGTCGAGCGGCGCGCGGACTGGCGCATGATCCTCTACCCCGCGATCGGCATCTCGCTCGGCCTGCTGCTGCATCCGCATTTCCCGGACAACGTGCGCATCTGGGTGGTGCAGAACCTGAGCTTCTACGTCGGGAACGAGACGGTCCCGAGCCCGGAGAATGCGTCGCGGACCACGCGCGACACGCTCGTCCTGAACCTCGGCTGGTGGGCGGGCCTGCTCGTCCTCTGGAGGAGCCGGGTGCCGATCGCCCCGCCGAGCGAGGATCGACGGCTCCGCGACTTCACGCTGGTCGCCACGGTGGCCTTCGGCCTCCTCTACGTGCTCGTCTATCGGTTCATCACCTACGCCGTGCCGCTCGCCACGCTCGCGGTCCTTCGCGCGATGCAGGCGGCAGGGGAGGCGCCGGGCCGCTTCACGCGGCTCCCGTGGCGGGGACGGCTGCCGTTCGCCCCGGTCTTCGGGCTCTGTCTTCTGTCCGCCCTCCCGCTCTCGCTCTACGGGCTCGGGCGGATGCAAGCGGCGCTCAGGAGCTGGCGCCCGGACATGCGGGCAGACTGGGAGGCCTTTGCGAGGGCCCTGCCCGAGGGCGCGAGGGTCGCCGCGCCATGGGCCGCCGCCGAAGCGTTCGTCTTCTGGGCGCCGCACGCCGAGTATTTCGCCGTCCTGGACCCGATCTTCATCGCGGCGAAGGACCCTGCGCTCTACCGCCTCTACACCGACCTGTTCGAAGGACGCGTGGCCGACGTCCCGTTCGTCGCCGCCACCAGCTTCGACAGCGACTACTACGCCGACGACGGGCAGTACCCGTTCGCGCGGGCGCGGCTGGTCGCGGACCCGCGCGCGACGCCGCTGCACGACGGCATCACCTACCTCTATCGCTTCCTCGAGGGGCACAACGAGGACTTCCTCCTCGACTGGAAGATCCTGCGCGACGACACCCCGCTCCCGCCTCCGCTCGAGGTCGTGGACGACGCGCGTCTGGCGCGCTACCCGCGCGGCACCGGGCGCGAGCGAGCCCTGGAGGGTTACGTCGACGGCCGCCGCCTCGGCGACGTCGAGGGGTGCAAGGGGTTCACGCGCGTCGAGGACCTGGATCGCCCCGCCACCCTCACGCTCGAGGTCTCCCCGTACGGCACCGCCCAGGTCTTCGTCGACGACCGGCTCGCCGCCGCGATCCTCTCGCCGCGCGCCGCGGTGCTCGGGCGCGGCGTGCTCGTTCCGCTCGCGCTCGAGGCCGGCCGCCACCGGCTGACGATCCAGACCTGCCCGGCCGAGGGCCAGCTCGGCTTCTACGCCCTCGTCCGCAGCGGGGCGCGCCTCACCACGAGCCAGGGCTGACCGTCGAGCTCGTAGCCCGCCAGCGGCCCGACCTCGAGGCCGCGCCGGGCGTAAGCCTGCGCGATCCACTCGAGGCGATGGCGGATCACGCCCGGAACGTCGGAGGTGTGGCTCGTGCCGACCCATTCGAGGCCGCCGTAGTCGTCCTCCGGGCGCGTGGCCGGTACGTACGAGGCCATGAACAGCCCTTCGTCCGTCGCGTCGCGCAGGAATCCGTCGAGCGTGCGTTCGATCTGCGGCTTCGACGCGTGCGACCAGATCGAGCTGGCCAGGAAGAAGTCGAAGCGCTCCCGGAAGACCGAGGTGTCGAACGCGTCGTTGGCGTCGAACCGCGGCCGCTTCTCGAGCACCACGTCGGGCTCGATCAGGAGGCGAAGCCCCAGCTCGACGCGCTGGCGGTGCGGCTCGATCCCGCAGTAGCGGCCGGGAGCCAGGAAGTGGATCAGCCAGTAGGCGCCCCTCAGGACCCCGCAGCCGATGTCGAGCAGCCTCGAGTCGGGCCGCAATCCCAGCGTCACGAGGGCGTCGAGCTGCTTCTTGCCCGTCGCCGCGAAGCCCTCGAGCGGAACGCCGAGGAAGCCTGCCTCGGCGGCCATCGCCGCGGCCCGCTCGGCGAGATCGGGAGCCACTCAACACACGGCGAGGGTCGCGACGGGCTCCTCGAGGTGGTCCACCACGGGCCCGGCCGCGAGCCAGGCGGTGGCGGCGCGGCGCCCGGCGGCCTGCATCGCCTCCAGCACGTGGCGCTCGAAGTACAGGTAGGAGCCCGCGTTGAAGCAGCCGTTGCGCGCCGGCCGCACCGCCTCGTAGAGCGTGACGTCGCGGTAGGGTGCGCGCTCCAGCCGCGCGAGCCGGTTGCGCGTCAAGAGAAGCTTCCGGTCGATGTTGTAGGCGTTCTCGAGAAAGCTGTCGACCGTACGCTCGACGGCCCGGCCGAGGTGCGGGAATGGCTTCGCCTCGAGATCGGGCGGCTCGGTGACGAGGACGGTCACGATCTCGTCGGCACCGAGCGCGACGACGGGCGCGAGTGGCGTGTTGACCAGCAGACCGCCGTCCCACAAGAGATGCGGTCCGATCTTCACAGGCGGGAAGAGCAGCGGGATGCTCGCACTCGCCAGCACCATGTCCACCGTGATCGCGTCGACGATCAGGTAGTCCGGCGAGCGGGTGAAGGGCGGCCCGGCCGTCACGTAGCGGACGACGCGGCCGGTGTGCGCGTCGACCGTGTTGATGGCGAGACGGATGTCGCGGCTCGGCACCTTCTCGCCGCCGAACTCGTCGACCAGCCGCGCGCGCAACGGCGCGGTGTCGGCGAGGAACGGCTCACGGACGCCCTCGAGGAGCCGGCTCACGAGCTCCCAGCGGTCGGTCAGGAGGTACTCGACCCAGAGCGCGAGGAGTCCCCCCGGGCGCGGCGGAAAATGGTTGCGCGCGCGCCAGAGGAACGTGCGCGCCGCGCGCGTCGTGCTCACCCAGCGCATGGCTTCCTCGACCGTGAGCCGGGCGAGGCGGCGGGCGACGTCGCGGAAGAAGAGGTCGCTGGCCGCGACCGGCGGATCGTCGGCGATGCCGCGCCAGAACTGCATCATCGCCCCCGGCGTCTTGCCCGCCGCGATCAGCGCCGCGTTGATCGCCCCGGCCGACGTCCCCGACAGCACGGTCGGCCCGGCCGCGAACCGCGGGTCGTCGAGCAGCCGCTCGTAGACGCCGACGTGGAACGCGCCGCGGGCGCCCCCGCCCGAGAGGACCAGGCCGAGCGTCTTCCGCCTCGTATTCCATCCACCCATCCGCACCCCCACGGCACCCCCGAGTCCGGGTTGCTTAATAGAGAATTCGCCCGAAAGCGCAAGCGCTACCGCCGGCTCAGGCGGCGCACACGAAATCGCGCGTCTCGTGGAAGCCCATCGACCCCAGCGACTCGCGGATCTCGCGACGCGGCCCTTCGCCGGCGACCGACGCGACGATACGCCGACCGGGGAGCTGCCGGAGCGCCTCCGGCGGCACAACCGGCGCGCCGTGGATCGCGTTCCCGATCCGCCCGGGATGCACCTCGACGATGTGGGACGGGCGCTTGCCATGCGCGAGGAGCGCGCGCCGGAGCGTCCGGCCGGTCGCGCCGTAGCCCCAGAGGACGTAGGCATCCCGGTCGCCCAGGAAATGCGTGGCGAGGAACGCCGCCTTGCACTCCGTGAGGCGGTCGAGGCGGTAACGATCGGCCGTGCGGGAGAGGCGCGCGGGCCCGTCGCGCCAGGCGAGGAGGCGCTGCGGCACGACGCCCACCTGGTGCCCGGCGCCGAGCAGGCGCAGCACCAGGTCGTAGTCCTCGGGCCAGCCGCGGTCGCGGTAGCCGAGGGCCGCCAGGATGTCGCGGCGGATCACCAGCGTCGGATGGGCGACGGGACACTCGACGAAGGCCTCCTCGTGCACGCGCCGGGCCCCGTCGATGCGGTTGAGCCATCGCTCGTACGCCCGCCCTCCGTCGCGCAGCGTGCGGCGCGGGAAGACGCGGACGTGACAGCCGACGGCGGCGAGGTCCCGACCCTTCTCGAGCGCGGCGAGCTGCGCGCGCAACCGCGCGCGGTGCATGAGGTCGTCGGCGTCCATGCGCGCGACGAGCGGCGCGCGACAGTGGTCGAGCCCGACGTTCAGCGTCTCGACGAGCCCCCGGTGGGGCAGGGCGACGACCCGGAAGCGGCCGTCTCGCGCCGCGAAGGCGCGGGCGCGCGCGAGCGTCCCGTCCGAGGAGCCGTCGTCGGCAACGACGCACTCCCAGCGGGCTTCGACCTGCCGCTGGATGCTCCGCAGGCAGGCGTCGACGGTCGCCTCGGCGTCGAAGGCGGGCAGGAGGATCGAGACCAGCGGCTGCGTGCGTCACCCCCGCGGCATGCCGAGGCCACGCTCGCTGATGATGTTCTTCTGGATCTGCGACGTGCCGCCGCCGATGATCATGCCGAGCGTGAACATGAACTCGAAGGGCCAGAGGCCCGCCGCCCGGGGTCCCTCGGAGCCCAGGAGATCGAGGGCCAGGGCGGCGAGCTCGTGGTTCAGCTCGGTGCTCACGAGCTTGGTGACCAGCGCCGCGATGCCCGGCGGGCGGCCCCGCGCGGCGTCCGTCAGCTCGCGGTACGAATGGAGCCGCATCGCCTCGACCCGGATCGCGAGGTCGGCGAGGCGCTGGCGGACGGCGCCGTCGGCGCCCCCACGCCGGCGCGCGAGGCGGTAGACGCCGTCGAGCAGCTGGCGCGTGCGGGCGCTCGAGCCGAGCATGTTGCGCTCGTGGCGCAGGGTCGAGTTGGCGACCTGCCAGCCCTGGTTCAGGCCGCCGACCAGGTTCGCGCGCGGGACGCGCACGTCCTCGAAGAAGACCTCGTTGAAGCCGGCGTCGCCCGTCATCTGGACGAGCGGGCGGACCGTGATGCCCGGGCTCCGCATGTCGATCAGGAGATAGGAGATCCCCGCGTGCTTCTGGGCCGTCGGATCGGTGCGGACGAGGCAGAACATCCGGTCGGCGAGGTGGGCGTACGACGTCCAGACCTTCTGGCCGTTCACGACGAACTCGTCGCCCCCGAGCTCGGCGCGCGTCCGGAGCGAGGCCAGGTCGGATCCCGAGTCGGGCTCGGAATAGCCCTGGCCCCAGATCTCGTCGGCGGTGAGGATCGGGGGCAGAAACCGCCGCTTCTGCTCCTCGGTGCCCCACTGGATGAGGGTCGGGCCGAGCATCTCGACGCCGAGGAGCCCGATCAACCCCGGCGCCCCCGCCCGCACGAGCTCCTCGTCGACGATCGTCTGCTCGAGGACGTCGGCGCCCCGGCCGCCGTACTCCCGGGGCCAGCCCATGGCGACGAAGCCGGCGGCGTGGAGCTTTCGCTGCCAGGCCTTCGCCGCCGGAACCCGCTCGGGCTCACCGTACTCGACTGACCGTTCCAACCGGGCGCGGCGTGGGACGTTTCGCGCGAGCCAGGCCCGCGCGCGGCGACGGAGCGCCTCCTGCTCGGGGGTGTAGGAGAGGTCCATTCCACTACACGCGGATGCCGTGCAGCTCTTCCTTGTAGGCGCGCTCGAGCAGCTGCCGTACCGACTCGAGGAGCGGCCGCCCGTGGTGCAGCACGTGGTACACCTGCTCCGTGATCGGCATCTCGACGCCGATCTTCCGCGCCAGGCCATATGCGGCCGCCGCGGTCGAGAAGCCTTCGGCCACCGAACGCTGCTGCGCGAGGTAGACAGCCGGGTCGATGCCCTCGGACACCCGGAGGCCGAGCGTCCGGTTGCGCGAGAGATCGCCCGTGCAGGTGAGCACCAGGTCGCCCACCCCGGCGAGGCCCAGGAACGTGAGCGGATCGGCCCCGAGCGCCACCCCGAGCCGGGTCATCTCGGCGAGCCCGCGCGTGATGAGCGCGGCACGCGCGTTCATGCCGAATTTGAGGCCGTCGCAGGCCCCGGTGGCGACCGCCATGACGTTCTTGACCGCGCCGCCCACCTGGAGGCCGACGGGATCGCCGCCAGTGTAGGTGCGCAGCGTGACGGAGTGGACGAGGTCCTGCACCTTGCGGGCGGCGACCATCCCCTTGGAGGCCACCACGACGTCGGTCGGGAGCCCCGCCGCCACCTCGCGCGCGAAGGTCGGCCCGGAAAGAAAGGCGAGCCGCTCCGCCTCGAGGCCGGGCATCGTCTCCTCGAGCACCATCGACATGAGCATGAGGGTCCGCTCCTCGATGCCCTTCGTGGCCACCACGACCACCGCATCACGCGGCATGCTCGGCGCGGCCAGCGCGGACACGGCGCGCAGATGGCTCGACGGCGGCACGAAGATGACCACCTCCGCGCCCGAAACCACCTGCCGCGCGTCGGCCGCCGCCCGGATGGTCTCGGGCAACGAGACGCCCGGCAGGTAGACCGAGTTCGAGTGTCGGGTGGCAATCTCCTCGGCCACCTCGGGCTCGTATGCCCACATCGTCACCGCGTGCTCGAGCTTCGCCAGGTGGCAGGCGAGGGCGGTGCCCCACGCTCCGGAACCGACCACTGCGAATCGTGCCATGGGTGCACGATACAGCGCGCGCACCCTCGACGGAAAGTCGGCGGATCAGAAGAACACCGTGACGCCGGCGCGGACGCCGAAGGGGTTTCCTGGCTGCCTCGCCTCAGAATATCTTCCCCAGGCTGTCCCGCAGGTCGCCGACGTCCTGCTCGATGCGCGCGAAGGTCTTGTCGAAGAAAGACTCGAGGTCACTGCCCTGGCTGTCGCCGATCAGTCCGAACGGCGGCTCACCGGCAGGGCGGAAGCGGCTGTGCGCGAGTCCATCGTGCGCAGCCACGCGCGCGACGTCGACGTCCGGGATGCTCTCGCCGAAGCGGGCGTTGATCGCGTCGATGAACACGTTGGCGATGAGCGCGTTGCCGGTGCGCGTCGGGTGCACGCCGTCGAGGCTGAAGATGCCGCCGAGGTATCGGGTGGTCAGGTCTGCCGTTCCGTTGCCGTCGAGGTCGACGCCCTGGCTGCGGAGGCGGTCGAAGGCGGCGAAGATGTCGACCGTGGCGATGGTCACGCCGCGCGTCTGCTCGACGCCGGCGATCGCGGTCGCGATCTCGGCGTTGAAGGCGCTCACGGAGGCGCGCACGTTGGCCTGCTCGGCAGAGTCCAGCACCTTGCCGCAGGGTGGGGTCGGAAGCAGCCCGGGCTCGAGGTCGATCGACAGGAGGTCGTCCGCGGCGACGGGCTGCGTCGTTCCGGCCGGCGTCCGGCAGTTCGTGACCTCCCCGGCCGCGCGGCGGAGCGCGGCGATGCCGGTCGGGTCGGGAAGGTTCGCCACCGCCATGCCCGCCTGCGTGTCGGCGAGCGCGTCGAGGAGCCGGCGGAATCGGCTCCCGAACACCGCCGGGGTCACGGTGACGGCACCGGGGTTCGTGCTGGTCGCCATCTCGAGCACGTCGTTGTTCCCGAGCCAGACGAGCAGGAAGCTCGGCTTCAGCTCGCGCGCGAGGCTCACCTGCGAAACGCCCTCGGCGCGGAGCGGGAGCCCGAGGATGAGGAACTTGAGGACGTCGCGGCCCTTCACGTCTCCCGTGACCACCTGGCTCGCGATGTCCTCGGGCGCGATCTTGTCGAACACGCTCGCCGTGTCCTCCCCGGGGACGGCCAGGTTGCGTGCCCGACGTCCCGACTGCGAGCGAAAGCCGAGGCCGCCGCGCGGGCGGCGGACCTCGCCGCGGTCGAGCTGGCCATTGTGGTTGGCGTCGACGATCGCGAGCTGTGAGGGCACGCCGGGCTGGTCGATCAGCGGCTGGGGCAGCTTCACGCGCGCCCGTCGCGCGATGAACGCGGGGGCGCTGTCCACCTGCCCGGGGCGCCCGCTCGCGACGAGGCCCCCCGAGCCGAACCCCGCGAGCACGCTGTCGCCGACGACGACGAGGCGGCGGAGACGGGACGTTCGGCCGTCCGCGACCGAGGGTGCCGCCGTCGCCAGAAGGACGCTGCAGAAGACGAGAAGCGTGGCCTTTGGTGTGCGCATGGCAGACCTCCTCCCTCACATGCACGCGGGCCGGGCTCGCGCCGTTCGAGTCGGTGCGGCCGCTGGAGTCGGCGGAGAGAGCGCCGCCCGGCGCACGCTCCAACCCGAGAAACCGAGGCCGGTGTCGGCGGGATTTTAAGCAACAGCCGTGCCTGACCGTCAATTACACGAAGCTAGCTGGCGCGACGCGCCGCGTCTTTGCGTGGGGCGATTTCTCGCAGCCTATTTTTGTCGGCATTCTAACCCGTTGGGGGGAGCAACGCGCGTTGCAGCGTCGTTTTGGGCTGTGTAGCGTACGAGGAGGAGATCCGAGAGCCGCGGCCGTCGCGGCGAGGCGTGTCGCCTGATGGATGGCACCTTCGCCCCGCGCGACTCTTCCTGCTGGTGGCCGAGTCCGCGGCTCGGATCACGCCATCCCGAAAGGAGGATGTCATGACGATGGAGCGCAGCACGATTCAGGTACGGCCCGCGGCGCCGCTGGTGATGATCGCGGCTCTCGCGCTCGCGGGCTGCACGGCGCTCACCAGAGACGTGCTGGTCAAGGAATCAGGCCAGCCGGCGGGTCCTGCCGTGAGCCACTGCTCGGGCAGCGAATGGATGGACAACTCGATGATCGCCGTCGTCCCGGTACCGATCGCGGCGTTCGCGATGCCGACGCAGGAGCTGAACGAGATCAAGGCAGACGACGTGCTCCGGCGGTGCGGGCCTCCCGAGCGGCTCGTGAACCGTCACGTCGAGGTGAACCGCGGGGCGTGCGTGCCGACCACGCTGACCCGCCTGATCACGCTCGGCGTCTGGCATTGGTGTCCGGCGGATGTGACCTACTCGGCCGACGTGACGGCGCCGCCCGCGGTGGCGGCGACACCGCCGCCGGCACAGCCGCAGCCGCAGGCGCAGTACCAGGCTCCGACGCAGTACCAGCCTCAGGCGCAGGCCGAGCCTTCGTATGGCAGCGTGGCTCGAACCCGCTGACGGGCGGTGAAGGTTGCGCCGGAAGGGCCGCCTCGCGCGGCCCTTCCGGCGGCGATACGGTAGCCGGTCAGAAAAAAAACGGGATCGGCCCGCTTCGCCCGCTTCCTCCTTGACCCGCGGGATGCTGCCATGCAACGCGGGCCCATGACCAGATCCACCGTCCTCCTCGCCAGCTCTCTCCTCATCGTCGTCTCCGGCAGCGTCTCCGCCCGCCGGCCGCACGTCTTCAAGGTGTGCAACCGGAGCACGGCGCCATGCGGACGCGGAGGGCGCGTCCGGTCGATCTCGCGCGCCGTCAAGCGCGCAAAGTCGGGCGACTGGATTCTCGTCTGGCCGGGCGTCTATCACGAGAAAGGTACGACCGACGCCGGCGTCATGATCACCAAACCCGACATCCACCTGCGCGGCATGGACCGAAACCTGGTCATCGTCGATGGCAGCAACGGCACCGCCACCGCACCGTGCCCGGCGGACGCCTCGCTTCAGGACACCACGGCTCGCAACGGCATCGAGGTCTTCAAGGCGAGCGGGGTGAGCGTCGAGAACCTGACGGTCTGCAACTACCTCGCCAACTACGGCCACGGCGGCAACGAGATCTGGTGGAACGGCGGCGACGGGAGCGGGACGATCGGCACGGGGAGCTACTCGGGCGCCTTCCTGACCGCCACCTCGATGTTCTACGACTCCCCCAATGGTCCGATGGGGATGTACGGCATCTTCGTGAGCAACGCGCGCGGCCCGGGCAGCATCACGGATTCCTATGCCAGCAACATGGGCGACTCCGACTTCTACGTGGGCGCGTGCCCCGACTGCAATGCAACGCTCAGCCGGGTGCACGCCCAGAACAGCTCGCTCGGCTACTCGGGCACGAACAGCGGTGGGCACCTCATCATCGAGGACTCGGAGTGGGACGGGAACAAGACGGGCATCGTCCCCAACTCGCTGAACAACGACGACGCGCCGCCGCCGCAGAACGGGCAATGTCCCGGCGGGCCGGGCTCGTGCACGATCATCCGGAGGAACCACGTGCACGACAACAACAACCCGAACGTCCCCGCCGCCGGCATCTCGGGCGAGGCGCCGGTCGGCGCCGGCATCGAGATCTCGGGCGGGATGTTCGACACGATCGAGGACAACGTGGTCGAGAACCAGGGTGCCTGGGGTATCGTGACCCACGACTTCCCGGACACCGAGACGCCCCCGCCGATCTCGCACTGCGAGGGTGGCATCCAGTCCGGCCCGGTCTGCGTGTTCGAGGCCAAGGGCAACGTGATCACGGGCAACACGCTCCGGAACAACGGCGGCTTCGGGAACCCGTCGAACGGCGACCTCGCCAACGAGTCGAGCTCGACGCCGCGGAACTGTTTCTACGGGAACACGGACCCGAACGGTCTCAGCAGCGAGCCGCCGATGATCGAGACCGTCGACGGACAGCCCTGCGACCGGCAGGGCGTCGGCTCCGGCCTGCTGGCCCAGCAGCTCGTCTGCGCCGCCGGCATCGCACCGTGTCCGCCCGGATCGAGCTACCCGCAGCCGACGCAGGTGCAGATGCTCCTGCTCACGCGCCAGACGCCGATGCCGGATCCGTGTGCGGGCGTGCCGAGGAACTCCTGGTGTCCGTACACCGGGCCACGCTCCTGATCCGGACGACGATCGCGACGTGAGCTAGCGGCGCGGTCCGGGGTGGCCTGACGCCCGGGGATGGGCTATGTCCCCGCCGGCCGCGCATGTCCACCCTCCTCGACGCCGTGCGTGCGATCGCTCCGGAGATCCGCGCCGCAGCCGACCGCATCGAGCACGAGCGTCGCGTACCGCTCGAGCTCGTCCGCGCGCTGACCGAGGCGGGCGTCTTCCGGATGTGCGTGCCACGCAGCTCCGGCGGCAGCGAGGTAGACCCGGCCACCATGATCGCCGTGCTCGAGGCGATCGCGGAGGCCGACGGCTCCGCCGGCTGGTCGGCCATGATCGGGACGACGAGTGGGGTCGCCGCCGCCTATCTGCCGGCCGACGCCGCGCGCGAGATCTATGGCCCTCCCGACCTCGTCACGGGCGGCGTGTTCGCGCCGCAGGGTCGCGCGCTCGTGGTCGAGGGCGGCTACCGCGTCACCGGACGCTGGCCCTTCGCGAGCGGCTGCGAGCACTGCGCCTGGCTGATGGGCGGCAGCGTCGTCGTCGAGAACGGCGCGCCGCGTCTGTTGCCGAACGGGATGCCCGACTCGCGACTCATGCTGTTTCCGGCCACCGACGCGCGCATCCTCGATACGTGGACAGTCGCCGGCCTCCGCGGCACGGGGAGCCACGACATCGCGGTCGACGACCTGTTCGTGCCTGCGGCCCGCTCGCTCTCGCTGATCACCGACCGTCCCCGCGAGCGAGGTCCGCTGTACGCGTTCCCCGTCTTCGGGCTCCTCGCGCTGGGCATCGCGGCGGTGGCGCTCGGGATCGCCCGGCGCGCGATCGACGAGCTCACCCGCCTCGCCGCCGGGAAGACGCCCACCGGCAGCCGGCGGCCCCTCGCGGAGCGCCCCGTCGTCCAGGCCCAGGTGGCCGAGGCCGAGGCCGGTCTCGGGTCGGCGCGCGCGTTCACCTTCGAGACCGTGGAGGCCGCGTGGCGGGCGGCGAGAGCGGACGGGACGCTCGACGTCCGCCGGCGCGCGCTGCTCCGCCTCGCGGCGACGCACGCGACGCTCGGCGCCGCGCGCGCCGTCGACCTCATGTATCACGCGGGTGGCGGCACGTCGGTCTACGCGACGAGCCCCCTCCAGCGGCAGTTCCGCGACATCCACGTGGCGACGCAGCACGTGATGGTGGCGCCGCCGACGCTCGAGGTGGTGGGCCGGATACTCCTCGGCCTCGACGCCGACACCTCCATGCTATGACCGCGGGCGACTTCACGACGCTGCGGCTCGACCGCGTGGGCCAGGTGCTGCGCGTGACCATCGACCACCCGGCAAGCGAGCTGAACGCCGTCGACGACCGGCTGCACCACGACCTGACGGCGCTCTTCGCCGCGCTCAAGCGCGAGGACCAGGCCCGCGCCGTCCTCCTCACCGGGCGCGGGCGCGCGTTCTCGGCGGGCGGCGACTTCGCCTGGTTCCCCGCCCTCCAGGAGCCGGGCCGGCTCGAGGCCCTCCGGCGCGACGCGAAGCAGCTCATCTGGGACCTGCTCGACGTGGAGGTGCCGATCGTCGCGGCGGTGAACGGCCATGCGATGGGCCTCGGCGCCTCGATCGCGCTCCTCTGCGACGTCATCTTCATGGCCGACACGGCGACCATCGGCGACCCGCACGTGAAGGTCGGGATCGTCGCCGGCGACGGCGGCGCCGCGATCTGGCCGCTCGCGCTCGGCCCGGCGCGTGCCAAGGAGTACCTGCTGACGGGCGACGCGCTCACGGCCGCCGAGGCCGAGCGCATCGGGCTCGTGAACCACATCGTTCCCGCGGCCGAGCTCGACGCCGCGGCCATGGCGTTTGCCGCGCGGCTCGCCGCCGGCGCGCCGCTCGCCGTGCGCTACACGAAGCTCGCGGTCAACAAGCTCGTGAAGGACGCGCTCAACGTCGCCTTCGACACCTCGACCGCGCTCGAGCTCCTGACCTTCCGCAGCGAGGACCACCAGGAAGCGCTGGCGGCGCTCCGCGAGAAGCGCCCGCCCGCCTTCAAGGGACGGTGACCATGGACCTGTTCGAGGCGCTGGAGACCACCCGCTCGATCCGTCGCTTCAGCGAGGCACCCGTGACCGACGACGAGATCAGGACCTGCCTTCGCGCCGCGGCGCAGGCGCCGAGCGGCGGCAACATCCAGCCGTGGCAGTTCCTGGTCGTGCGCGACGCCGAGACGAAGCGGGCGCTCGGCGACGTCTACCGGCGGGCGTACGACCGCTACGAGCCGGCGCTCCTCCGTGTGCGCCCGCCGGCGCGGTCTCCCGAGGAGGAGGCGAGCTTCCAGCGCATGGCGCGCGCGTCGCGCCATCTCGCGGAGCACCTGGGCGAGGCGCCGGCGCTCGTCCTCGTGCTGATGCCGAACATCTCGATGACGCTCGAGGACGACCGGGGCCCGCTCGACGTCGGCACGCCGTTCGCGTCGGTCTACCCGGCGGTCCAGAACCTGATGCTCGCCGCGCGCGGCCTCGGCATCGGCACGACGCTCACCACGGTCTATCGCATCTACCAGGACGAGGTGCGCGCCGCCTGTGGCATCCCGGAGCGGTACGAGATCGTCGCGCTCGTGCCGATGGGCCGGCCGCGGCGGCCATTTCGCGTCGGCCGGCGGCGTCCCGTCGAGCAGGTGACGCACTGGGAGCGGTTCGGCAGCAAGTCCGCGCCCGCGAGGTGAACCTCCGAGTGGGACCGCTGCCCTGTCCTCTGTGTAGAGGCTCCCTCGAACCGACCAAGGGACGTCACGGCGTGGTCTGGGTGTGCCGGGCGTGCCGAGCAGGCGCCGCCACGCTTCCAATTCTGCGTGAGGTCGCACCGCGCACGTTCGTCGATCATCTGTGGCAAGCGGCGCTTCACGATGGGCGTCCCTCAACCCTCATCTGCCCGTCGTGCTCTCAGCCGTTCACCGCGTTCGTGGGGACGGGCACCGTGGTCCGGCCGCAGGTCGAAGTGTGCGTTCGTTGCTTCTGGGTGTGGCTCGGTCCCCAGGCCCTCGCCACGGGGACCGCGCCGGTTGGTGTATCGGCCGCCACCGCGGTCGAAGCGCGCCGCGTCCTCGGCTCACTTACCGCTGGTGTACTGCTTCCTCTTCTCTGAAAGTCACCGATTGGGGCGCTCGCAGGCGCTTACGGGGGGTCACGGCGCGGCGGGCGTATGTCGCACCTTCCTTACGGCTGCCCGTCAAGGGCCCTCTGGCACCGGCAGCTTCTCGACGGGCGCCGTCCAGCTGCCGTTAGTCGTGAAGCTATGCGGAACGGGGCCGTTGGACAGACGCGGAGCGGCAGTTTGACGCGTGCCTCACCCGCGATCCGACGTACCCACGCGCCCGGTACAACCTCGGCGTCGCCCACGCGGCGCAGGGCCAGATCGCCGAGGCCGTCGCCGCCTTCGAGCTGGCAGCCGCTCAACCCGACTCGCGTGCCGACGTGCTCGGCGAGCTCACGCGGCTCGGCAGGCTCGAGGGAAACCGCGACGCTGTCGCTCGGTGGCTTCCGGAAGCGTTGACCGCGAACCCTGCCGTCGGGACAACCGCGCTTGCGGCCTCTGCTTGGATGTTATTACAGTAAGCACATGGCAACCATGAAGCTCAAGGTCGCGCGGATAGGCAATTCGCGCGGCGTCCGCCTCCCCGCCGCGTCGTTGCGGCGTTACCGTATCGGCGAGACCGTCCTGCTGGAGGAGAGGAGCGAGGCCCTCCTTCTGCGGCCGGCGGGACCGGTGGTGGAGAAGCTCTCGTGGGAAGACACGGCGCGCGAGATGGCTGCGAGCCGTGAAGACTGGAGCGCCTGGGACACTGCGGCCGCCGACGGGCTCGACGACGTGCCCTGGCAAGGCGACAGGACAGGACGAGTCTCAGAACCACCGACCAGAACGCCGCGGCGCGCGCGAGCCGTTCGCGAAGACCCGCCGGCGGGAGCGTCGGGCGGCGGCGGATGAAGTACTCCAGCACGAAGCGGTCGAAGCGGGCGCAGAAGCCGAGCAGCAGGGCTTCCATGGTAGACGGCCGGTAAGGTGCGAGCACGGTGATGCGGCGATGACCCTCCGTCGTCACGGTGCGACCGCCCGGTCGCACGGCTCGCCGGTAGCCCGGCGCCACCCCCGCCGCCGAGCGCGGCTGCCGACGGGAACCGCGCGAGCGGCGAGATGCCTGTCGCGAGCGGTATCTCACGCAACGCTACCCATGCAACGATGGGCCGCGGTGCCGGCGTGCGGGAACGCGCAAGCTTTCAGTGAAAATAGTGGCCCGCGTTCACGTCGAGCGCCTGGCCCGTTACCGCTCGTGACAGGTCGGAGGCGAAGAACACGACAGCCGCCGCGACGTCCTCCGACGTCGGGATGCGCCCAAGCGCGGTGCGAGAAGCGATCTCGGCGTACACGGCCTCCGGCGTCGTACCGCGTTGCCGCGCCAAATCAGCGAAGTACCGTTCGAGCGCCGGACCCCAGATGTAGCCGGGCACGACCGAGTTGACGCGGATGCCCGAGGCTCCGAGCTCCTTCGCCATCGTCTGCGCCGCCGTGAGCAGCGCACCCTTGGACGCGGCGTAGCTGCCGAAGTGCGGCTCGATGACGCGCACCGACATCGAGTTGATCATCACGATCGAGCCGCCGCCGGCGGCTTTCATGAAGGGGACGACGGCCTGCGAGAGCGCGAGGGTGCCGAAGAGGTTGACGTCGAAGACCTTTCGCCAGTCGTCGAGGCTCGACTGCTCGACCGGATGATAGGGCCCGCTCCGAAAAGCGTTGTTGACGAGCACGTCGACCCGGCCGAAGGTGCGATGCGTCGCCTCGGCGAGCTGCCGGCACTGATCGGGGTCGGCCACGTCGGTGGGGACCGCGAGGGCACGCCGTCCGCACGAGCGCACCTCGGCCTCCACGGCCTCGAGCGCCGCGGCCGTCCGCGCCGCCAGCACGACGTCGGCTCCCTCGCGCGCGAATGCGAGTGCGACGGCACGGCCGAGGCCCGGCCCGACGCCCGAGACCATCCCGACGCGGCCCGCGAGCAACATCAGAGGTGCGGCCCGACCTCGCGTGCGAAGGCGTCGATCTGCTCGAGGAGCTCGCCGGCGGAGCGCGTCCGGAAGCGCACGCCGACGTGGCTCACCCCGAGCGCGCCGAGCTCGCGGAGCACCCCGGCGAGCTGCTCGCCCGATCCGCTGCGCGCGTTCGGCCCGAGATCGAACGACGGCTTCCCGACGTAGAGCCAGGGGCTGTTGGCGCCGATCTCGATCGGCTCGTCACCACGGACGCGTCGCAGGTAGGCGATCGCCTCGGCGAGTCCCATCGGGGGTACGCCCTGCGGGAGCCACCCGTCGCCGCGCTCGGCCGCGCGCCGGAGCGCGCCGCGCGTCGAGCCCCCGACCCATACTGCCGGCCGCGGCCGCTGTTGCGGCCGCGGCGCCAGGCCCATGCCACTGAATGTCCATGTAGCGCCTTGGTGGTCGGGGAACTCGTCGAGGAATGCCTTGACGATCACGTCGATCGACTCGTCGAGCAGCCGCCCCCGCCGGGCGAAGTCGACGCCGAGCGTCCGGAACTCGGCCTCGAGGTGCCCCGCGCCGACGCCGAGGATCACGCGGCCGCCGGAGAGGGCGTCGAGCGTCGCGAATGCCTTGGCCGTCGCGAGCGGGTGGCGGTAGGGCAGCACGTAGACGTAGGAGAGGAGCCGCACCTTTTGCGTCGCGGCGGCGAGGAAGCCGAGCGTCGCGACCGGGTCGTACCAGACGGTCGACATCGCCTGCGCGCGCTCGCGCGGGATGCAGACGTGGTCGGAGACCGCGAGATAGAAGAAGCCCGCGCGGTCGCACGCCTGCGCGATGCGCACGATGTCGTCGACGGTCGCGTCCGCCTCCCATGGCTGCGCGAAGATCGGGCTCTGTGCCACGATCGGCAGCTGCATGCCGTAGGCGAGGCGGCCCCGCGGAACGATCTGCACGGCAGGCCAGGCGCGCGCCACGCTCAGGCCTCCCACGGGCTCGTGTCGACGCCGAGGGCCTGGATGCCGGCGATGATCTTCTCGGGGCGGATGTAGTCGGGTGCCCGGTCGTACTGCCACATCCGCGACTTCCCGGTGGGCGTCACGAAGCGTCGCGCCTGCTCCATCGTGAAGCGGACGCCGCGACGGCCGAGCGTGGCGTCGTAGCGGGCGGCGTGCGTCTCATCGAGGACGAAGTTCATGCTGTCGCACATCGCGACGATGTCGGGGAGGTTCCACTCGCGCGGGCTGGTGCTGACGTGCACGAGGAGCGACCCGGGCGTGTGCGCCAGCGTCTCGCCGTCTTTGGTGACGACGCTCACGGGCGCGAGGCAGCAGGCGCAGTACGACTCGACGCGCACCTCCTTGCCGGCGAACGGCGGCATCATGCAGGCTGCGAGCGACTCCATCGCACAGCCGGCCCAGCAGTGGAACCGGCCATCGAGGTGGATCTCGGCCTGGGTCGGATAGCTGGAGAAGGGCGGCGCTTTCAGGAGGTTCGCGTTCTGCGCGTGCGGGTGGACGGTGCACATGATGCCGCG
>Ga0070699_100001354_pt1 | contig 22598 bp, 25 predicted proteins | sample KBSK1503metaG_FD_65473 | JGI IMG/M metagenome (GOLD analysis project Ga0070699, IMG submission 65473) | Corn, switchgrass and miscanthus rhizosphere microbial communities from Kellogg Biological Station, Michigan, USA - KBS K1-50-3 metaG | ecosystem: Host-associated > Plants > Roots >...
TGGGAGTCGTTGAAGTAGGCCGGCACCGTGATCACGGCGTCGGTGACCTTCTCACCCAGGTAGGCCTCGGCGTCGGCCTTGAGCTTCTGGAGGACCATCGCCGAAATCTCTTCGGGGGTGAACTCCTTGCCGGCAGCCGGTACCTCGACGACCACCCTGTCGTCGTTGCCTGGCTTGACCTTGTAGGGCACGATCTTCCGCTCGGACTCCACCTCGCCAAACCGCCGGCCCATGAAGCGCTTGATCGAGGAAATCGTGTTCTCCGGGTTCACTGCAGCCTGCCGGCGGGCCAGCTGGCCCACGAGGCGCTCCCCGGACTTCGTGAACGCCACCACTGAGGGCGTTGTCCGGGACCCCTCCGAATTGGGCACCACGGTGGGCTCGCCGGCCTCGATGACGGCGATGACCGAGTTGGTGGTGCCTAGGTCGATTCCTACTGTTCTTGGCATTTTGGTTTTCTCCTCAGGCTGCTTGGCTGCAGCCTGCCGGCGATCGCTACCGCCGCGAGGCCGCCCGCTCGAGGAGCTCGATCCTGTCGAGCAGACGGAGGATGATCGCGACCGCGTCGAAGGACAATCCAAGGTCTCGGCGCAGACGGCGCGCTCGACGCAGCCTTCGGACCAGGGCCGTCTCCGGAGCCCCAGACTCGGCCACCACGACCTCGAGCTCTACCAGGTGGCCGACCTCCGCCCGGCTGAGCCCTGAGGACCTGGCCAGCCGCCGCATCACGTCGTCGTCAGCCATGAGTGACAGTTCCCTCTCCCGGGGTCCCCGCGAAACCCAAGGTTTCGTGGGGTGGGTCACCCGGGGTCCCCGCGAAACCCGAGGTTTCGTGGGGTGGGTCATCCGGGGTCCCCGCGAAACCCAAGGTTTCGTGGGGTCGGTCCTGCAGCTTCTGAGCGAGGTCGCGCAGCTCGGGAGTGAGCGGGACTGGCAGACGGACGTCAACCTCGGCGTAGACGTCCCCGTTGCCCCCACCTCGGAGTCGGGGCATGCCGAGGCCGCGAAGCCGAAGGCGGGTCCCGTTCTGCGTCTCCGGTGGCACCTTGAGCGACACCCCTGTGCCCTTAAGCGTTGGCACCATCACCTCGCCTCCGAGCAACGCGACGTCGAGCGGCACCTGGACCCGTACAAACAGGTCGTCACCCTGGCGACGGAACGTCGGATGCGACAGCACGTGGACGCGGATGAAGAGGTCCCCCGGACGGCCGCCGTCCCGGCCGGTCGTGCCCTGGCCGGCGGCCCGGACACGCGCCCCGTCGCCGATGCCGGGTGGAATCCGCACTTGCACCCTGCGGGATCCCTGCGGGGTCCGGAGTTCCACCGTTCGCTCCGTGCCCCGATAGGCCTCCTCCAGCGTGATGGTGGTTTCTGCTTCGACGTCCTCGCCTGGCAGAGTGTCGACGTCGAAGGGGGACCCGCCGCGTCCGGGCGCCCGCGCACGTCGCCCATACAGATCGTGAAAGAAATCGGAGAAGGGGCTTTCGGAGCCGAAGAGATCATTGAGGTCGTCGGGACTGACCGTGCGATACTCAACACGCCCCGAGCTTCCAAAGGGGCTGCCGCCGGGCCTTCCGGCCGCCTCCCAGGCCTCGTATTGCTCCCACTCAGGCCCGAGCTCGTCGTACTTCTTCCGCTTTTCCGGGTCGCCGAGAACCTCATGCGCCTCGTTGATCTCTTTGAACTTCTCGGAGGCACCCGCCTCGCTTGGGTTGACGTCAGGGTGGTGCTTGCGGGCCAGCTTCCGAAAGGCGGACTTGATCTCCTTCTGGCTGGCCGTGTGCGGCACGCCCAACACCTCATAGTAGTCACGATCCGGCCTGGCCATCTCCTTGACAATTGCGCCAGTCTATCACAATATCTGAGCAGCCAAGAGGTGCTTTGACGGAGTTTGCAGGACAATTTTTACTGATCGTCTACTGTCGTAAGGAATTAGACTGTTTGTGTTTACGACGCGGACGGGTGACGGCACCCCGACGAAGAAAACAGAGTGACGTGCGGGGCGAATAACGTGCACCCGGGCTATCCCGAAGGAGGTCATCAACTCATGACGTTAGCCCGCTGGAGCCCGACGAGCGAGCTCACGAATCTGCACACGGCGATGGACAGGCTCTTCGGCGACGTGTTCGGTGAGTCCATGCGCGGCTCCCCAACCGGGGACGGCGGCCGGACCGGTGCGCCTACCTACCACCTTCCGGTCGACATCGTGGAGGTCGACAACGGCTATCGGATCCAGGCTCCTGTGCCAGGCTTCAAGCCGGAGGACGTCGACGTCACATACTCCGACGGAGTCCTCACGATCAACGCCAAGCGGTCCGAGGAGAAGACCCAGAAGGAAGGCAACTACCTTCGCCGCGAGGTCGCCTACGGCAACTTCCAGCGCCAGATCACAATGCCGAGGGACGTCCGAGCCGACGACATCAAGGCCACGTTCGAAAACGGGGTCCTGACCGTGGAGGTGCCCAGGGCGCCGAAGCCGAAGCCGATGAAGATCGCCATACAGAAAGGCGAGCAGGCCAAGCAGCCGGCCGGGGCGGGTTCGAAGAGCCGCTGACGCCAGAGGCGAGGAGGCCGCCGCTGCTGCGCGGCCTCCTACCTCGACAGCCCGGTAGCGAGCCCAGCCGAGGGCCTGCAGATCCTGCAGAGGCCAGATTTCATCGATCACCATCGACGCGTAGCGGCAGTGACGTACGACCTCGACGCGGTCAGATGAGGCCTGCTCGACCGAGCGCCCCGTCCAGTTCGTTGAGGCTGGGCTCCACCAGCACCTCGCCCGCGACACTGACCGTGGGGTGGCTGAGGTAGCCGCCGGTCGTCCATCGGAGCCGAGCCGCGGCTGCGGGGTCACACTCGATGTCCACGTACCGGTACAGCACCCCATGGCGCTCGAGGTGGCGGCGGACGGCCTGCGTTGCCGCGCACCAGATGGTGCCGTAGACGTCGACCGGGGCGACAGCCGGAGCATGGCGGACGGCGTACGGAACATAAGGACCCGTATGGTGGATCGACATTGCGCTCAGCCGCTCAGTTCTGCGGCGGGCGCCCGCTGGATGCGCTCCCTGCAGACTCTCCAGCGCTGACCCGATCAAGCACGCGGTAAAGCTCGTAGATGTCCGGCACATGGTCCAGTTTCGGTGAGACATGGGAGTACTGGATCGTCCCGTCCTCGTCGATGACGTAGAGCGCCCGTTCCGAGAAACCGTCTCCGGTCCGCCACACGTGGTAGCGGCGGGCCACCTCTCCCTTCGGCTTGAAGTCGGCAAGCAAGGGGAAGCTGAGGCGCCGGACCGCCGCCCACGCCCGGTGGCTGTAGAGGCTGTCTACTGATATGCCGACCACTTGGACGCCGCGTCTGTCGAACTCGTCCTGCTCGGTCTGGTACAGGCTCAGCTGGTCGCTGCACGTCGGACTCCAATCGAGCGGATAGAAGACCAGGACCACAGACCGTCCAGCGAAGTCGCTGAGTGAGACCTGGCGCGCGTTGGCGTCGGACAGCGTAAAGTGGGGCGCCCTGGTGCCCGCCGGCAGAGGAGCCGACTCGGCTTCACCTTCGGTCGGAGGTGCCGTGCGATGCAGATCGGCGATGTCCTCCACGTTCAGGCCGCCGGGGGACGGTGCAGGGCCGCCGCTGCGAAGGTTCCGCCACAGCTCCTGCACCATTCCGTGGAGGACCGACAGTGCCTCTTTCTCCGAGCAGTCGGGAATGCGGGGCTCGAGCTCGCCGAAGCGCTCCTCGAGCTCGACCAGCCGTCGTGCGTAGGGCTTGCCTTCCATTGGCATGACCTCCCATCCGGGAATCGCGTCAGTAGTTACCTGTCCAGTTGTCGATAGGCGAGTGTCAGCTGAAGTTCAGGCAGTACCCCTGTCCGTGCTGGCTCAGCAGGTGACAAGGCAGGTCCAGCGGATCCAGCTTAAGTCGCAGGCGGCGTACGTACGTCCTCAGTTGCTCTGGCCCATGCTGCCCGGCACGCCACCCCAGACGCACGATCTCTCGAGCCCCGAGGAACCGGTCCGGATAGCTGACCAGGATCGAGAGCAGCTCCCATTCCTGGCGTGTGAACCCGACTTCGGAGCCGTTGAACTTCAACCTGCGCGTCTTGCCATCGAGCACCATGCCGCGGATCTCGACGCGTGAGGCGACCTGCATGATCGATGATGCCGACTTCCTCATTGCGGCGCGTACGCAGCCGACCAGGGCGCCGGGCACGAAGGGCTTGGGAAGCCATTGATCCGCACCTGACTCCAGGTCCAGCTGAGCCATCTCGATGACATCGTCGATCAGGATGAGTGGCGCTTCGGTTCGAAGTCGGAGTTCCGAGATCACCTCGCTCCTACAGTCCACGCCGGGAGCCACACCCCATACGACGAGGTCGAACCTCCCGCGCTCGAACGTGGGATACGCCAGGGCAGGAGTCGCGACATGCTCGACCCGGCAGCCGGCGAGTCGCATGCACGCGGCGATGGTCACTCGATATGCGTCGTCGGCCTCGATCAGAAGCGCACGACTGCGAAAAGCGCCGGCCGCCTCCGGCTGATCCGCGGTCATGTGGCCGTTTGTCATTTTGGAGCCTCCGAGGGGCGGGCTTGGGAGCGCGCCGATCTCTTAGCCGATTACCTGAGCCTGATCGTCCTTAACTAGGCTAGCCGCCTCAGGTCAGTGACTGCCTTGGCCGAATACAGGGTCCAGGCGGCCAGGCTGCCCGCGCCCTACGGCCTGTCGCGCCTACGGCTCTGTGCGTCAGTCCGGTTGCTGTGAAGCTCGGGGCGTAGCCAGGAACTGCTGAAACAGCTCGGCGTACTGCATCAGATGGCGCGGGCCCAGGAAGTGGTTGCGGACCTTCTCTCGTGCGGCCTCGCCGATCTTCGAGGCCAGTGCTGGGTCTTCGAGCAGTCTCCTGACGGCCCTCCCGTACTCAGCGAGGTCCCGCGGGTCGTTGAGCAAGAGGCCGGTCCGACCATCATCGATCTGGTCCTGGATCCCCCCGATCCGGCTCGCGACGACGGGCCGCCCTTTCCACATCGCCTCGGCGACGGTCAGGCCGAACCCTTCGGCCAGGCTCTTCTGAACGACCACCGTCGCCTGCCGCTGCAGGGCGTTCACCAGCACGGCGTTCTCCTCACTGTCAACCATGGGTAGGACGGCGAGGTGGACCGAGGGCCGGACCGAAGGCGCCAGGGCTTCTCGCGCACGCACCGAGTCGTCGAGCACCTGCCGGCCCTCGGGATCGTCGGCGACCGCCTCCACCGCGGGTCCGGCGACAATCAGATGTGCATTGCAGTACGGCGCGACGTGTTCGGCGAACCCTCGGATGACACCCACCGGATCCTTGAGCTGGTCCCATCGCGACACCTGCACGACCAACCGGTCCGTGAGGCTGGCCCGTGACTCCTCGACCATCTCGGCCCGGTGCAGCACCTGGGCCAATGTCCCGTCACTCCGTTCGAACTGGGCGCTCGAGGTCTGGGGTCCCTGCGAAATCGCAGATTTCGTGGGGTTGGAGGTCGACGCACCACTGACGATGCCCGCGACCGTCAGGATGGACTGGACCTGTTCCAGGCTCAGGTCTCGGTTCTTCGGGGAGAACGCGTCGATCGACGGCGGAATGACCCAGATCTTCGAGCGCTCCAGGCCCTCCCACGCGAAATCGGCTCGCGAAAAGACGTACACCTGCGCCTCGGTGACGTACGGCAGCAGGAATCTCCAGGCCGCACGCGCCAGGTCGTTCGGCAGGTCGAGGCCGACGTGGCACCGCCAGACCACGAACGGCGTGACCTTACGGATGGCCGGAATGAGCCCGGCCGTCTGGGGATCGTGGAGCACGACGATGTCGCCCGGCCGCACCCTCGCCGCGAGGGCTTGGGCAGTGGGCTTCAGGGTGCCTTCGTACGTCTCGCGGGCCGCGTCGTCCAGACGGCCGCCGTCACCGGCGGCCCCATGGAGGTGGTTGTGGATCCGCTTGGTCACCCGAAAGAATTCGGCATTGCCAGGGATGACCAGCCACCGGGCATCGAGGTTGATGCCTTTGATGTACCCGATCAGGGATCTGAGCATCTCGGCCACTCCACCGCCGCTCGCGGTGGAGTTGACGTTCCAGATCGTGCGCCCCGCAAACACGCGCTCCGCCTCGCTCACCACAGCCATCAGCCGCCGGTACTGGTCGGCCGTGATGATGTTTTGGAATCGGCTCAGAGGGAGGGCGGCGGTGTCGACCTCGAGCAGCTCAGACATTCAGCTACAGGCTAGATGCTCGGCCGGTTCATCATCGGGTTTGACATGGACAACGTGAGCCTGGCCCGAGTCACGATGGGAACCTCGCTGGCGTTCCACATCGTCTTCGCGGTCCTCGGCGTCGGGTTGCCAGTCCTCTTCTCGGTCGCTGAGGGCCTGGGCATCTGGCGGAAGGACGCGGTGTGGATGGACCTGGCCCGACGATGGTCCAAGGCCTTCGGAATCCTCTTTGCGGTGGGGGCAGTGTCCGGCACAGTCCTGTCCTTCGAGCTGGGGCTGCTATGGCCTCGCTTCATGGCCCTGAGCGGGAGCATGATCGGGCTGCCATTCTCGGCCGAGGGCTTCGCCTTCTTCCTCGAGGCCGTCTTCCTCGGGCTCTACCTCTACGGCTGGAACCGCCTGAGCCCGGTGGCCCACTGGCTGACGTCGATCCCAATCGCCGTCAGCGGCGCCGCCTCTTCCCTGTTCGTGGTCATGGTCAACGCTTGGATGAACCACCCCGCCGGGTTCCAGCTCGTGAACGGGCAGGTCACCGAGGTCGACCCGCTGGCGGCGGCACTGAACCCGGCGACCCCGACCGAGGACCCGCACATGCTGGTCTCGGCATACGTCTGTACCGGCTTTCTCGTTTCCGCCGTCTACGCCGCCGGCGCCCTGCGGGGACGCTGGGATGAAGCGCACAAGCGCGGAGTGGCGGCCGGCATGACCATGGCGCTGGTGGCGATCGGCCTGGCGGGTATCACAGGCGACAGCAGCGCCCGCTTCGTCTACACCGATCAGCCGGCCAAGTTCGCGGCCATGGAGGGGCTGTACCGGACTACTCGTGGCGCGCCGATCCACCTCGGCGGCATCCCGATCGACTCGCAGCAGCGGGTGGTCTTCGCCCCCGAGATCCCCAGAGGGCTCAGCTTGTTGGCAGCTTTCAATCCGGACGCAGAGGTGAAGGGCCTGAACGAGTTTCCGCCCGCGGACCGGCCCAACCCGATCGTGGTCCACCTCTCCTTCGACACCATGGTGGGACTGGGCCTTCTCCTTGGCGTGCTGTCGCTGGTGTTCTGGGGCATTGCCTGGCGGAGCCGCGCCATCCCGCAGCTCCGGCCGCTCCTGGTGGCCCTGGCCCTGGCCGGCCCCGCCTCCGTCATCGCCATGGAGGCCGGCTGGTTCGTGACCGAGTTCGGGCGCCAGCCCTGGGTGGTTTACGGCATCCTTCGCACAGCCCAGGCAGCCACCCCGGCGCCCGGCCTGTTCATCACGCTGGTGGCATTTCTCCTGGTCTACGTGGCGCTCGCAGTGACGGCAGCACGGCTGCTTCTCCTCTTTGGCGCGCGCCGGAGGCAGGCCCGATGAGCGAGGCCGGAGCGGTCGCCGCGGTCCTCTGGCTCAGCCTGACGGCCTATGCGGTGCTGGCCGGGGCGGACTTCGGCGGCGGCGTATGGGATCTGTTCGCCACGGGCCCCCGACGCGCGAGGCAGCGGCAGGCGATCGCCGCTGCGATGGGCCCCGTGTGGGAGGCCAACCACGTCTGGCTGATCTTCATGATCGTGGGGCTCTTCACGTGCTTCCCCCAGGTCTTCGCAGCGCTGGCGCTGAGCCTCTATGCCCCGTTCACGATCGCCCTGATCGGCATCGTCCTCAGAGGCGCCGCCTTCGCCTTCCAGGCCCATGTCCGGGAGGCCATCGGGCGGCCCATCGAGCCGTGGGGTGCGATATTCGGAGCGGCGAGCATCATCTCTCCGTTCTTCCTGGGCACCGCCGTCGGGGCCGTCGTCGCGGGCTCGGTCCGTCCGTCCCCGGGCGGGGCCGAGTTCGTCGTCGACTCGCCATGGACGGCAGCGTTCATCGCCGACGTTGGCGCGTTCGCGGTTGCACTGTGCGCCTATCTCGCGGCCACCTACCTCATGGTGGAGAGCAGAGGCGACAAGGACCTGCAGGCCGATTTCCGGCGCCGGGCTGTCGGCGCAGCAATTGCGTCTGGCGCGCTTGGCCTGGCCGGCTTGATCCTGGCCAACGCCGGCGCTCGGCCAGCCTTCGACTCGCTCACCGGCCGGGGCCTGCCGCTGCTCCTGCTGGCGCTGATCAATGGGCCGTTGGCACTGCTGGCAGTCTGGCGCCTGGAGGCGCGTTTGGCTCGCCTTGCGGTGGCCGCCCAGGTCACGTTCGTGCTCTGGGCGCTTGCGGTCGGCCAGTGGCCTTACCTGATCCGGCCCAGCTTCACCGTGGATGCCGCGGCCGGGCCCACCTCGACGCTGACTGGATTTCTGATCGTCACGGGCGTCGGGATGGCGCTGCTGTTGCCCTCGCTCTACGTCCTGTTCCGCGTCTTCAAGGGAAGGAACCCCGCTGGGGCTGAGGAGGTAAGGCTCGCGTGAGGTACACGGTATCGAGCTGGAATCGGCGCCGGCCGGCCAGTCGTGGGGCTACCGCGCGGCCAGTCTGATCGATCCCGATGGCAACCGGCTGTTCTTGCTCGGCGACCTGAAAAGCTGACCGGCGGCGCCCGGCGTGATGGAACGAGGAGGAGGACACAGCCCCCTCCCCCACGTGTTCGTTTGATCACTCCACGAGCGCCACCGCGGCCGGCTCGTCCTGCTCTGGCCCCTCGTGCCTGGGCTCCTCGGTCTTGGGCTGGTCCTGCCTGGGCCCTTCGTGCTTCGGCTCCAGAATCTGCAGGGTGTCGACCACCACCTCCGTCGCGTACCGGCGCTGGCCTTCCGGCGTATCCCACGACCTCGTCTGGCTCCGACCCTCGACGTAGACGAGACGTCCACTACGCAGGTAGCTGCGGACGACCTGAGCCAGGCCCCCAAATGCAACCAGGCTGTGGAAGTCGGTGAATTCGCGCTTGGTTCCGTCTTCGTTCTTGCCTCCGTAGGTGTTGGTGACCAGCCGCATGTTGGCGACCTGCGTCCCTGTCGACGCTGTGCGAACTTCAGGGTCGGCCACCAATCTGCCGACCAGGATGACCTTGTTGACCATCCGTGTGACCTCCTATCACGTGGCCGGCAGCAACGGTATCGGGTCCACCGGCCGGCCATTGCGGCGGACCTCGAAGTGCAGGTGGGGGCCGGTGGACAGCCCGCTGGTGCCGACGAGCCCCAGCTCGTCACCGGCGTGGACGGCCTCGCCATGACTGAGCGGCGTCCAGTCCAGGTGTCCGTAGAGCGTCGCCACGCCACCTCCGTGGTCGATGACCACGTACAGGCCGTAGCCATCCGGACTCTCGGCAACTCGCGCGAGGCCGGTGCCTGCGGCGTGGACCGGGGTGCCTGCAGGGGCGGCCAGATCCACACCGCTGTGGAAATGGCCAGTCGGGCACCAGTCCGCAACGGGCTCCAGTTCCATCGTGGTACAGCCATAGGGCTGCGTCAGCACCCAGGCCCTGAGCGGCCACGCGAGGCGGTCGGGAGCGATCCCGCCGGCGCCCGCGGGCCCACTGGGCGTGGAGTGCGCGCCGCCCACGGTCATCAGGCCCAGGCCGACAAGCGGGACGATCAGCGTCCGGAAGCTCATGCCTTCGTCGCCGCATGAGCCGCGTGTGTGATCTGCCGCCTGGCAAACCCGGCCGCCTTCGAACCGGCCAGAGATGCGCTGTGGAGGGCGCCGGGCACCTTGAAGGTGATGAACACCGCGGCCAGTGCGAAGAGGTGGCGTACGGGGAGCATCGAGTAACCGTCGAGCGCGAAGCCGACGGCGAGCACCAGCAGCTGCAGCGGCTGCATCAAGAGCGTGCTGACGAAGAGCGAGCCCCATTCCTTGGCGTAGTGGTGGGTCTCCGGCATGACGAAGAGCAGCGCCGCGGCCGGGGCCAATATCGTCAGCACGACGAGCAACGCGAAGCGGATCACATAGGCAAAGGCGAGGACGGAGTAGGAGGCGAAGAGGACCAGCATCGTGATCCCCTGAAAGCCCGCGAATCCGCTGTCAGTCGAGAACTCCCGGACGTCGGCGACGATCTGCTGGTGGGTGGCCAGATCGACGCTGTCGCTGAGCGCGTTGCTGAAGTCCACCGCCGCCTGCACGAGCGGGACAGCGAAGTTGATGACGAGGGCTGCGAGCAGCACCCGAGGGAGGAGCACCCGGAGAACCAGCTGGCTGCGAGCGGTCGTCCGGCCCCACATCATGCGATAGCTGCCGTAGATCAGCACCGCGGTGAGGGCGGCGTCGGAAGCGATCTGGACCACCGGGGTGAAGGTCTGGATGGGGCCGACGCTGGTGAACGCAGCGCCGGGGACGGTTGGGTTCGTCGTCCGAAAGATGAACGTGTGCAGGGCGTCGCTGACTATCTGGACGTTGTGAGCGACGAACCAGGCAACGTTGGCGCCGAGGTCGATGGCCTCGCGGATGGCGTCGAGCGCTCTGAGTAGGTCGGCCATCTCAGTGGCTGGGCACGGACCCGGTCAGCACGTGCACCAACGTGCCCGCCATCTCGACCCCGATGGTGCCGATGACGATCCTCTGGATCCACTGTTTGGCCTGAAGGACCGACTGGGGCTGGACTGCGAGCATCTTCCACAGGAAGGCGATCACGAAGGCCAGGGCGCCGATCGATCCGACGAGCGCCTGGCCGATGAGGATCCAGCGATTGAGGATCTCCTGGATGGGTTGAATGGTGTCGGTGGGCATGACGGGGGTCCTCCTGTCTGCGTTGCTTCGGATGGCACGCTAGAGCCGAAGCGCCGCGAAGGGAACCCTGCCTGTTAAGAGCCGGCGTGCTCGCGATGGCTGCCTTGCGGTGAGCAGCTCGAACAGCGCTGTCTGGAGGTCCACGCCGTGGTCGCGCTCGTCACGGGCGACCTCCCGGACCAGCCGGCCCCGATCGAGCACGAGCAACCAGTCGACCATCGCCGCGAGCTCTGTGAGGCTGTGGCTGGCGACCAGGGCGGTTCGTCCGTCGTCCGCCCATTCGCGGAGCTGGCGCCGCAGCCAGGCGACCCCGCGTACGTCCAGGCCTGTGGTCGGCTCGTGCAACACGATTACCTGTAAGTCACCGAGCAGCGCGGCGGCCGTCTTGAAGGCCGCGTCACAGGCGGAAGCAGGGCGGTGACCGACGGGTAGCTCTTCGTGAGCCCAGCGAACCTGCAAGGTGGCGTTCATGCGTCCGTCCCCCTCGTCGTAGCTTTCTGGATCCGCGCTGTCCGGTGGATCACGGCGAGCTGGGTCGGGCTGAATTGCGCCCCGAGGAGCACGGTCGGCAGGACCGCATCCGCCAGGTCGTCTGGAACAAGCTGCCGGGGAACGACGTCGGCGAGCTCCTAAGCGAGCTGCTCGAAGTCGCCGGCCGGCGATCCCTGCACTCCGCACGCAGACCGTCGACCACCTCGATGGTGGTGCGGAGGGCTTCGAGGCGGCGTAGGAGGTCGCCTCGCGGACTCCGCGTTGGAGAAGGTGCATCGCACGGTTAGTCCCACCCCACTGCAGCGGTTTGACAGGCGGCGAAGTTGCCAGGCGAGCGGCCTCGTACGCGGTCCCTCAGTCAGCGTGGTCTTGCTCCTTGGGGTGGCGCCGCTACACGAGCTTAGTCGGCAACCCACGGTCGGCAGAAGCTGGCGCCGGCGAAGCTGTCACCGCCGGCCGGCTACAACAACGTTGTCATTTCTTGACGACATGGAACTTCACCGTGTTAAGCGTGAAAAGACCCCAAAGAATCGCAATACTCTCTAGCACAGCAAATATGGGCATCAACACTACCTGCGCCAAGACAATGAGCCAACTGATTCCGTGGGTTTGAAGGTGTAGCTCTTGCAGGTTGACGAGCAGCCCGTACACAGTAATGGATGCATAGGTCGCTTGACACAGTGAGGCGGGCATGATGATGTACCAGGGAACAGGGATTGGGTGGATGAACTGTATGGCAATAGCCAGCATTCCCAGAAGAGCACATACCCAGGATACAACCGACGCACGCAGCACTAGCTTCGTTCGCCACCGGATACCTTCTCCGTCCAGCACATGCCAGAGTCCAGTGAACCATCGCTTGCGCTGCCGTAGGAAGTCGTGAACATTGAATGTGGCTTGCTCGCTCAAGAAGCCATGCACCCACTTGAGGCCAATGCCACGATCAACTAGCCGCAGCGCCCAATACGCATCTTCAGTGATTGAGCGGTAACCGTCGAAGTCGAAGTCAACAGCACGCTCAATGTCCTGGCGAACCAAGATGAACGACCCGTGTAAACCAAATAATGGTCGATGCCAGACGTGGCTCTGCACTTTGAAATATCCAAAGTCCAGGGCGGTACGCATTGAGTCGGCGAGGGTCAGGAACGGTCGGAGCCAGAAGTCACGGTGGTAGAGGATAGCGCCTTGGCCGACGGCAGGGTACTCACCTGGCTTTACCGTCTCGATCTCTTCCTGCATGAATTGCAGGCACCCAGTCAACCCACACAGAGTGATCTGCGTTTCCTCGTCGCAATGCAGAATCCATGCATCGTGCGCAACGGACACGGCTCCGATAGCATACTGCAACGCACGCGCTTTGAACAGCGCCCCGTGGAGTGTCTGAAAATCTGACGGCACAATATACTGAACGACGTCGATAGGCAATCTGTTATCGGATACTACTTCGATAGTAACTTGTGGCTGGACGCCATGAAGGTCGGTGAATGCCGCAATCACTGCTCGATCCGCCTCGACGCTCCTTTGGACAGCGCCTGGATTGGTGCCACGTGTCACGATGCGAATGTGTAGCGGTGTCTGCAGCGCATCCCAAACACTATCTAGCGTGAAAATCGGTGCTCTCGGATGCGTGAATAGGAACCCCTGCAGGTTCAATACTGTCTGCGGCGCCGCCAACAACCAGGCGTAGAGCAGGTAGCATTGCGCTTGCCCGTACCACTTGTCTGGAGCCTGCAGGATGGTGAAGCGTGTCCATAGACTATTGTAAATGGCACAGATGGCGAAGAAGACGAGGCCGCTTACAATGGCAGCTTGGTGCCGACGTAGCCAAACTTGCTGGCGCCACCAGATAGCATTCCCGTACGGCCCATCCCGTGTCGTCGACGTGCGCTGCTCGAGCCACATCTCTGACTATCACCGGGAGTCACCCGACGTGCCAGTCTCCCGGGTATGAGAACAAGGCGGTAATGATCCTGCCGCCCGGCCGTTACACACGTCGGTCACTGTCGAGCCCAGAGACGATGGAGCGCTCGGAAATCGTGCTGCTGCACCGCGCAGGTGTGGACCTCACCAGCAGCAGTGTGCGACTGGTGGCCGTCGATGGCCACTGTCAGCGATCAGGCAAAACCGGCCACAGCAAAGATGGGGTTAAAAACCAACCATCTGATGTAGAGCGCAGGAAATAAACGACGCAGCACCAGATCGGGACGCTTCTCGAACTCGGCTGGGCCCAGCGCCCCATAGCCCGTGAGCTGAGGGTCTACCGCGAGACGGTAAGGTCGATACGCCCGACTCCTGCCCCGTGTGCTGCGGATGGACAACCCGACCTCATCGAGACCATCGCCGAGCACTGGGGATTCATCTCTCTGCCGTCACGCCCTGATCACCTCAGAAGCAGGACGTTCAGGAGCGCAGCGGCGGCTACGTCAAGGGCCGGTTAATAGAGGTACTGAGTAAACGACCACTAGTTTCCAGCTCGAGTAACCCTATCGATGTCAATGCGAGCCTGCTGTAGCTGGAGTAAATCCGGCCTGTTGCCCAGCCCCCTACATCTCGGATCGCGCCAAGACCATAGCCAAGCTCCGGCGGCTCCCATACTGAACCAATGTTCAACCGATTGTGTAAGAGTCTCGCCGGGTGTCGGGCAAAATTCTCCAATTACAAGAGGCCTATCCGGTGGGGAGAGAGTGGGCAGATTATCATGGGCGTTGTCAGGTCCGGCCATCTGGTCGGGATAATGGTGAATTTGAAGATAGTCGAGTCCGGGGACGGCTTTGAGGCGATCAAGGTTGCTCAGCCGCGCGCCGCCAACAGTTACTAGCGCGTTAGAGTCGCCGCTATGGATCGCTTGGGCGCAAGCGGTGAGAAAGTCATGGACCTGTGTCCAGGTAAACCCTGGCATGGTGGTGTTAACGCCGGGGGCCCCTTGGTTGACCAGCGTGGCGGTAGTGGTGAGCAAATCCGGCTCGTTCATGATCTCCCACGAAAAGATCTGTGGGTGGCCCTGAAAGGCTGTCACGAGTGGACGAACCACGCTGTCGAGCAGGGCAATAGTTTTCGTGGTATCGCTGACAAGATCGGAATGACCGAAGAGGCCAACACCAGTGGGGCCGCTGGGCTTCGCGGTATCTGGGTCCACAAAGAAGGCAGATCCACAGAGAAGGTAATCGAACAGCACAACGGCTAGCTGAAGGTTAGCACTGGTCGCAAGGTCGACAGCCGCTGTGAGGTCTGCCTCCACACCGGACTCAAGTCCGATCGGAGTACCGGGCGAATTGCCCATTCGGCCATCATCAAATAACACACCGGCTCGACAGTCGCACAGCAAGAACCAGCGGATTACCTCCAAGTTAGCGGAATTGAATTCGGCAAGGTCCGTCTCGACCGCAGTGTGAGCCGCACCACTGACGCCTTGTCGAGGGTCCCCACCGGCTTTACTCCTAATCTGGAACTGGCTCAGTCCAAAGTCCGAGCCATAATTGAACCAGGGATAGTTGATCCCAGAAATAGATCGATTACCCGGAAAGAGAGGCCAGTCAGGAGGTCTGATCAGTGCCATGGTTCAAGCGTGTCGGCGATAATGGCCGCGGCTCGAGGCGTTGGATTGGCGCCTCCTTGGCTGGTCATTCCCACTCCGTGGCTTCGTCCAGCGCGACCGAGGTGAACATCACCTCGTTGTATGACGGGGTCCGAAGACCGAGAGCTCGGCCAGCGCCTTGCCGTACTGGCCGTCCCACCCACGCCGCCGCCACGATACGCTGATGATGGCATGGCAACGGGAGAGCATGGCTAGGTGGTGGTGCCGCAGGCGGTCCTGAGTCCCCTGACGCGGACCGCAATCTTCGTGGTAGTGACGATTGACCGCGGCAGCGAGATGGTGGCGCGCGAGCTGCTCTCGGCGCTGTCGGGACTGAAGCGAGGCGTCGGCTTCCGGGAACCGCACGGCAACCTGAGCTGCGTGGCAGGCGTCGGGTCGGAGGCCTGGGACCGCTTGTTCGGCGGGCCACGGCCCGCCGAGCTGCATCCGTTCCGCGAGCTGGTCGGGCCCAGGCACCGGGCGGTGTCCACACCGGGAGATCTGCTATTCCACATCCGGGCGGAACGCCTCGACATGTGCTTTGCGCTCGCCTCCGAGATCATGGATCGCCTGCATGGCGCCGTCACGCTCCGCGACGAGACCTTCGGGTTCAAGTACTTCGACATGCGCGACCTGCTCGGCTTCGTCGACGGGACCGAGAACCCGGTCGGCCAGGTGGCCAGCGCGGCGGTCCTGGTCGACGACGAGGACCCGGCGTTCGCCGGCGGGACATACGTGATCGTGCAGAAGTACCTCCACGATCTCCAGGCGTGGAATGCCCTGCCGGTGGAGGCGCAGGAGAAGGTGATCGGCCGTACCAAGCTGTCCGACATCGAGCTGGACGACGCCATCAAGCCGCCGGACTCGCACGTCGCGCTGAACACAATCGTCGATCCCGACAACACCGAGCGGCAGATCCTCCGCGACAACATGCCCTTCGGGAGCCCTGGTGGCGGTGAGTTCGGCACCTACTTCATCGGGTACTCTCGCACCCCCTCCGTCACCGAGAGGATGCTGCAGAACATGTTCCTGGGGAGCCCGCCGGCCACGCATGACCGGATCCTGGACTTCTCGACCGCGGTGACCGGCACGCTCTTCTTCGTGCCGACCGTGAACTTTCTCGATGACCTCCCCGATCCGCCTGGTGCGACCGCAGTGGTCGAGGTGGGCCGTACGGCCGACGTCCGTCCTCGCCCGGATGGGTCCCTGGGGATCGGCGACCTGAACAGGAGATCCTCCCGATGAACAACCTCCACCGTGAGCTGGCCCCTATCTCGGCCGCCGCCTGGGCGGACCTGGAGGCGGAAGCACGGCGGACGTTCGAGCGTCACGTGGCGGGCCGGCGGATCGTCGACGTTCCCGACCCGGTCGGTCCCCTGTTGGCCGCGGTGGACACCGGGCACCTGGACGCGATCGAGCCGCCCGCCGAGGGCGTGGTGGCGCACCTGCGCCGGTCGCAGCCGATCGTCGAGCTGCGGGTGCCGTTCACGGTCACCCGGCAGCAGGTGGATGACGTCGAGCGGGGAGCCCGGGACACCGACTGGCAGCCGGTGAAGGACGCCGCTCGGCAGATCGCGTTCGCGGAGGACCGGGCGGTCTTCGAGGGTTACGCGGCGGCCCGTATAGGCGGCATCCGCGCGAGTTCGTCGAACCGGCCTATGACGCTGCCAGCCGGGCCCCGCGAGTACCCGACCGCGATCAGCCAGGCAGTATCCGCCCTGCGGCTGGCCGGCGTAGCGGGGCCGTACAGGCTGGCGCTCAGTGCCGACGCCTACGCCCTCGTGAGCGAGACGACGGAGTACGGCTATCCCATCCACGACCACATCGCCCGCGTCTTGGACGGCGAGATTGTGTGGGCGCCGGCCATCGACGGGGCGTTCCTGCTGTCCGCGCGCGGCGGCGACTTCGAGCTCCGGATCGGCCAGGATCTGTCCATCGGGTATCTGTCGCACGACGCGGCGAGCATCCAGCTGTACTTTCAGGAAACCCTTACCTTCCTCGTGTACACGAGTGAGGCCTCCGTGGCGCTAGCGCCGCCGGCATGAATCTCGACGGCCTATCCCTGATCGGCTTCGCGCTCCAGGCGTTCGCAGGATCTGTTTCAGAGGGGTTCCAGGGTGGCGAAGGCGCCCACCAGCGGCTGGTCGGACTAGGATCAACCGCAGATCATCAGGCGGGGCGCCATGGCGCAGGTGTGCGCCCACAGGGGTCTGCTGGGGGGTGCATCAGAGCCTGCCCTCCCCCACCCTCTGAGCCGACTGAGCACATATAACGGCACAGGTGCACCGAGCTGCTGGTCGCGGCGGGCTGCACTGAGATACGTGGCGACTGCAACCGCGAGAATGTGGCCATGGCGGAGCTTTCAGGCGTGCGGGTTTCAGCGAGAGCGCCGGCCGGCGGACCTTCCAGACACCAACCGTCAGCCACCCGTAACTGACTGCGGCCCGCTCCCAATGAGCACTCGGCGACGAGGAGGTCGGTCTTGAGTCTCCTCGCAGTGACCGGCGGTACCGGAACCCTGGGCCAGAACCTTGTCTCGGCCGCGCTGGCCCGCGGGCACGAGGTGCGAGTCATCTCACGGCGAGCCGGCGCCATGGTGGCCGATGGCGCCAGTCTCGCGGTCGCCGACGTGCTCACCGGCGAGGGGCTGGACCACCGCCTCGATGGAGCCGAGGTCGTCATCCACGCGGCCACCTCCCCGCTGCGACGGAGCCGCGCCACCGAGGTCGAGGGCACCGGCCGCGCGGTGAGATCTGCCGAGAGGGCCGCCGCCCACCTCATCTACGTGTCCATCGTCGGTGTGGACCGTCACCACTTTCCCTACTACCGTGCGAGACTGGCGGCCGAGCAGATCGCTGCGACGGCCCACACCACCTGGGCGATCAACCGGGCCACCCAGTTCCACCAACTCATAGACAGGGCGGCTGGGCGCTGCGGTCTTCCCTGTGACTCGCAACATGCGATTCCAACCGGTCGACCCCGCCGAGTTCGCGCTCCGGCTGTGCGATCTGGCCACGTCGCGACTTTGTGGACGCGCCCCGGACTTCGGTGGCGCGGAGGTCTTGTTTCCTGTTCCGGCTGTCGGCTTCCTTGCAGACTACGACCGCCGTCAGCACCTGGCTCCGGAGCACCGAGATGGGACGGTGACATGGCAACACTGGCTAAAGAGACGATGACGAGCCCAAGAGATGCGGCTGCAACTGACCTGTCGCGAATAGTGTCCAGGGCCTCGCGGAGGGCCACACAGTGAGATGGTGGCGTTGAATCCGGTAAAGGTGGCTCTCGAACAGCCGGGCCTCTATCGCGTCTTGATAAGGTGGCGGGGTCTCGCCAACTTGAGCGAACGAGCATTACGAACGGTCACGAGGGATCGAATCGGCGTGCTCGACGTGGTTGGGCTTCCCTCGATTCAACTCACCGTGGCTGGCAGGAAGACCGGCACGCGCCGCACGATCGCACTCCAATGCGTCGCGGACGCCTATGCAGACCGCATCGTCCTCTTGCGCTAAGGGCGGATCGTCGCGGACGGCCCTCAAGAGAGGTGGAGATGCGGGGCGACCGGGTGTTCGTGCAGACCACCGACTCGGACGCGGTGGCCCGCCACTTTCTGGCCGCGACGGCCGCTCACGACGTCGAGATCGTCGCCCACAACCTGGAGGACGTGTTGCTGACGCTCACCGACGCGGGTTGGGTCGAGGTACTGAATACGCCTGGAAGGGACCTGCCCTCGCGCTTGATCGACGGTTTGACCGTTTCCAGCACGTCATAGGGAATAGTGGGGGATCGCCCCTACGGCGATCCCCCCGCGGTCAGCTCCGCTGTGTGGCGACCTGCACCGGCTGGACGATCCGGATGTGGTTGCCGAATGGGTCGCGCAGGCCGAAGTCGGTGCCTTAGGACTGCTCGGTCGGCTCCTGCGTGATCTCGACGCCTCTCGACACCAGCGTCTCATAAGTCTTCTGGCAGTCGTTGGTGGTGAAGCCCAGCGTAAATCCGCTAGCGCCCTTGGTTATCAGCTCGCGAAGCTGGTCAGCAGAGGCCTCGTCCATCGCCGGCGGACCCGGCTTTTCGAGCAGGACGTCACGGCCCGGCTGGCCCGGAACTCTGACGGTCAGCCAGCGCATGAAGCCGAGGTCCATGTCGTTGCTGACCTCGAGGCCCAGCTTGCCGACGTAAAAGTCGAGGGCCTGGTCCTGGTCGAGGACAAAGACGTGCGAGATGGAGATTGAATTCAACATGGGCCCGATACTATTGACGGCTAGCAGTATCCGCTTCTCCAAAACTGCTCGGTCCAAAACTGCTCGGTCCAAGACTGCTCGGTCGCGTCCAGGCCATGGTGAAGCAGGTGGGAACCGCCTTGACCTTCGCACGCCGGCGATACTCGGTCGGCGATTCGCCGACGATGTCGTGGAACGTCCGGCTGAACGTACCCAGGCTGGCGAAGCCGATGTCGAAACAAATCTCGGTGACCGCGCGGCTCGTTTCGCGGAGCAGGAACATGGCGCGCTCCACCCGGCGACGCTGGAGGTAACGGTGCGGGGTTTCGCCGAACGTCGCACGGAAGGCGCGGATGAAGTGGGCCTCTGAAACGCATGCGATACCGGCGAGGCGGGCAATGTCCAGCGGCTGAGCGTAGGCGCGGTCCATTGCGTCGCGGGCGCGGAGCTGCCGGCGGTTGAACTCCTCGATGGCACGGCTCATCGTCGTAATAAGACCACACGCCAGCCGGCCAAAGGCGGCACAATTTGCTTCCGTAAGTTCACAGCGTGTCCGGTTACCCCGATCAGTCAGCTCGCCGGCTGGTCTTGTGGCGGCCGGCAAGCCGCGTGCACGCCGGGCCCGCCGCCCTCGCCGGCAGGCCACCGCCACCGCATCCGGCTGGAGACGCTGGCCGGCCAGCCAGTCGAGCTCGACGACCAACAGCACATGCAGGTCGAATTGGGGATGATGGTCAAGTGCTAAAGCGAATCGACCACGTGGGTGTAATCGTCGACGACTTGGAGGAAGCCAAGCGGTTTCTGTCGGAACTCGGGCTGCAATTCGACCGAGACCTGGAGATCTCCGGCCGCCTCCGCGCCGCCTTCTACGCGTGCGGTGAGACCCAGCTGGAGGTCATCGAGGTGGATGAACCGGCGGAGCGAGCGCACCGCCTCGGCGACAGTAGGGCACGGATCGAGCACGTCGCCTTCGAGGTCGACTCCCTCTCGACGACGCTGCAGGCGCTAAGGGGGCTGGGGGTTGAAACAACGACGGCCGACCCAATGGTCGTAGGCGCCAACCTTAACTACTGGACGAAGGCCGAGACCTCCGACGGCGTTCAGTACCAACTTATCGAGAAGGGCGCGGCCGCGAGCACGGCGTAGCTAAACGCGCGAATCTGTCGGCCCCATCTCCAGATGGCTGTGGCCGACGGCGTGTTGTCGGTGTCGCCAGGGGCACGACAGTAGTTATCCGTACGGCGTCTGACGCTCGAAGCCTGTCAATTGGCAGTGTGCATGGCCTGGCGCCTGCAAGTTCCCGCCGGGCCGCGAATGACCCAGATTGGACGTCTCGACCAACTGGTTACCGAAGAGGATGCGTAGATGACATCGTCAGCACACTGTCCGAGAGGAGCTGCGTGTTGGTCGTCATTGACGACGACTGGGACCCATTCAGGATTCTGACTTGTGACAGCGGTCCTGCTGGTGCTATCGCTGCTGGGCATCTGCTTCTTCTTCACCGCGCTCGTAAACGACCTGATGGACCACAACCGTTAGCAGCCTCCGGCTTCCGCGGCGGCAATGACAGCCGGCTTGAGCGACGAGCAGTCGTGGCGTGGTTGCCGCGCGCGCTTGGCCCCGCGGGGTCGTCGCCAGCGCACTCATCTGCCCCACCTACCACTGGTTGCGCTGCTCGGTACCGGTAAGGATGCTAGCCGTTGGCACTCACCAGTGCACACGTGGCCGATGGGTGAGTCAGTCCACGTGACCCACCCGCAATCCCGCTTGGGGCGCAAACGATGGCGCCCGGCCACCCGCCGCGGGTAGGCGGTCCTGTCGGCTTCCTGAACACCAACCCCGCCATTCGACGTGGCAGCAGCCTCTCAAGTTGACAGGCGGTAAACGCGCTCACAAGCACATGTTTGGGCAGCTGGCCGTGCGCGCCGATCCAGGCGCGCATCGCTTGGACAGCTTTCGAGTACGGGTAGGCCGGGAGCATCGCTGATGAGGCCAGAGCAACGGGGACGAACAAAGGCGGTCGATCGTGGTTCCCTGGTGATGGGCGCAGTGACAACGGCTGCTGAGTCACCCAATCGCCGATCGGATGTGAAGTGATGACGGCATGGTGGTGTGCCGCAACCCCATCCGCGTCATTTCGATTGGCGCGTTTGTGCGCTGGCGGGTGTAACGCTGTTGGGCCGTGCCTCGCCCGGTGCCCGAGCGGAGTCAAATACGGCTACTTTCGCGGAGTCGTTCGGTTCCGCCGAGCTGGACGCGGCTGCGCTCATGCTGCCGATCGTCGGCTTTCTGCCTGGCGCCGATCGCCGCGTGCGCTCCACCATCGACGCGATCGACGCTGGGCTGACCGACGGTCGTGGTCTGGTCTATCGCTACCGCTCGCACGATGGACTGGAGGGGGAGAAGGGCACCTTCCTCATCTGCACGTTCTGGCTATCCCAGGCGCTCGCCGAGGCAGGCGAGCGGGACCGGGCGCGGAGAAGCAAGCGATCGCCTACGTCAACGACGTGGGCCTGCTCTCCGAGGAGGTGGACCCACAGAGTGGGAAGCTCCTGGGCAACTATCCGCAGGCCTTCGGCCATATCGAGCTGGTCAACGCTGCCTGGGCGATCTCGCAGGCCGAGCAGGCTGTGCGCGCTAGCGCGGCCGTCCACGGGAGCCCCGTGAAGGCGATCGCAGTGTTTCCAGGCCAGGCCAGCAAGCTTGATCTCAGGAATGTCACCGAGCCGGGGCTGGAGCACAGCGACTTGGCCACATCGGCGTGTCGGCCCGGTGCATCGCGGCCACGCCCGGCTTCAGCCTCTGGACGGTCGTTAAGAGGTGAATGCGCTTGACATAGCGATGGATCAGGGCTTATCCATGGTTGGTGCCCCGAGGGCCGCCGCTGGGGTATGCCCATCGGTGTGAGGAGGGAACGCGGCGGCAGAGCAAGGAGGTGGAGCGAATGAGCTCATTACCCCTGCGTCTGATGGTGGTCGTCATGATCGCCGCGGTTTCCTTGGTCGGGTCGGTGGCTTCCGCCACTGCGGCTGAGCCGACGAACTGGCCTCAGTGGGGCCAGAACCCACAGCACCAGGGCTTCGTCGGCGTGTCCGGCCAGGCCCTGAACAGAGCCCTGGCCTCGCTCCAGTACGATCCCAACGTCCTAGCCGAGCAAGCCGCCAGCGAAGGCGACCTGCTGGCTCACTACCAGGCCCCGCTGGTGCACCAGAACGACGTCTTCATGGAGTTCAAGACAGGGCCCTTTACCGATCCCGACCACTGGAACTCGCAGACGTGGCACGAGAAGCGGCTCCATTGGGAGGACGGAAACCTGGTGGAGAAGTGGGACTACGCCAGCAGCTGGAAGCCGGAGCCGAACGGGCCCGACAACGGCCAGAGCTCCAAGCAGGACCACCTCGGCCTGGGCGGCTGGGAGCCGGTCTTCCATGCCGTGCTGGCCAACGACTTCATCTACGTGCCC
>Ga0070699_100001355_pt1 | contig 22589 bp, 13 predicted proteins | sample KBSK1503metaG_FD_65473 | JGI IMG/M metagenome (GOLD analysis project Ga0070699, IMG submission 65473) | Corn, switchgrass and miscanthus rhizosphere microbial communities from Kellogg Biological Station, Michigan, USA - KBS K1-50-3 metaG | ecosystem: Host-associated > Plants > Roots >...
TCATCAAGCTCGACCCAAACGTGCCGGAAGCGTATTACCAACTGGGCCTCGCCTACGGTCGACTCAAACGCACCACCGATGCGCAAGTCACGATGGCCACCTTCAAGCGACTGAACGACACGCAGAAGCAGAAAGAGGACGAAGACCTGCGCGAGGTCGTCAAGCGATTAAGCAACGTGCGCTTCTGAAAAACATTAGCCGCAGATAATACGGATAACGCGGATATATCTGCGTAATCCGTGTTATCCGCGGCAAAAAATGGGAGCTGATTTGAAGAGACGAGAATTCCTACGTGGTACGGCTGCGATCGGCGCCGGCATTCTGGTTGAGCGTGCCGGTGGGCTGGTGCACTCCGCGCGCGTGGCCGATTCGCGTATCGAAGTCCTGCTGGGCGAAGAGATCGGGACGATCAATCCCACCATCTACGGCCATTTTGCCGAACATCTCGGCGGTGTCGTGTACGACGGCATCTGGGTCGGAGAAAACTCCAAAGTCCCGAACACGGGCGGCATTCGCACCGCGCTGGTCGACGCGCTGAAGCGTATCAAGGCGCCTGTCATCCGTTGGCCCGGCGGCTGCTTCGCCGACAGTTACGACTGGCGCGACGGCATTGGACCACGCGCCCAACGTCCGCGCCGCACGAACTTCTGGGCCGACGCTCCCGAGTGGCCCAAAAGCGTAACCGATGGTCCCTGGAAGTTTGAAACCAACCACTTCGGCACCAACGAATTTCTTCGCTTTTGTCAGCTCGCGGGCGCCGAGGGTTATCTCGCCGCAAACGTGCGCGGCCTGGGCGCGCAGCAGTTTTACGAATGGATCGAGTACTGCAATTCGCCCGCGGGCTCGACGACCGGCGCGGACCGGCGCGCGAGTGGTGAAACGCCGAGCCGCGATCCATTTCGCGTTCGTTTCTGGGGCGTGGGCAATGAAACGTGGGGTTGCGGCGGCAACCTGACACCGGAAGAATACGCTGCCGAATACCGCCGCTTCACTGCCGCTGTTCCTCGTTACGGTGTGAACCTGAACTTCATCGCTTCAGGCGCAAACGTCGACGACTTCAACTGGACTCGCGGGTTCTTTTCGAAGACTGCTGAAAAGAATCGCGGCCTCTTCAACAGCATCTTCGGCTGGGGACTGCATCACTACGCCTGGAACCTGGGCTTGGGCAAAACGAACGATTGGTTCGCCGCGAAAGGCGACGCGTTGAAGTTCAACGACGCCGAGTATTACGAACTGCTGCACGAGGCCGATCGCATGGAGTCGCTCATTAACCAGCACTGGACCATCATGGGTGAATACGATCGGCAACACCGCGTCAAGCTGGTGGTTGACGAATGGGGCGCCTGGTACAAACCGGGATCAGAGGTCGACCCGACGCATCTTCTGGGCCAACAATCAACGATGCGTGACGCAGTGCTCGCCGGCCTCACGCTGGACACCTTCAATCGTCACGCAGACAAAGTCGCGATGGCGAATGTTGCTCAACTTATCAATTGCCTGCACTCACTGTTCCTGGCGCATGAAGATAAATTTGTTCTGACGCCTACGTTCCATGTGTTCGAGATGTTCATGCCACACATGGGTGGGCGAGCGGTGCGAGCGGCCTTCAGCGCACCGGAAGTGCAATACACCCGGGTGGATAAGCCGGCGGAGTTTTGGGGACTGTCGGGCTCCGCCTCCATCAACGACAAACAATTAACGCTGACGGTGACGAATCCTCATCTCAGCGAGCCACGCGAAACAGAGATCGTAGTACGTGGCGCGCGTGTCGCCACAGCTCAAGCGCGAGTGTTGGCGATGCCTGACGTTCACGCGCACAACACGTTTGAGAGTCCAAATCTGGTGCAACCACGCAACGAGCAAGTGACGGTTGCGGGTGGAGTTGTTACCTATCGTTTCGCGCCGGCTTCTGTAACGCGTTTGCAGATCTCACTCGACTAAGCGAGCCGAAAATTATGTACTGGGAAGAGCGTTGGCATCCATTACGCGAGGAGTGGGTAATCATTGCCGCTCACAGGCAAAATCGTCCCTGGAGTGGTGAGACGATTGAACACAACGAAGAGCCGTTACCCGAATACGTGCCTGATTGCTACCTGTGTCCGGGTAACCTCCGCGTCAGCGGCGCCCGAAACGACAACTACACCAGCACGTTTGTATTTGATAACGATCATCCCTGCGTCGGCTTTGATGCACCACAAACACTGCAACAGCCACACGGTATTTATCGCAATCGACCGGCAACCGGAATCGCACGCGTAGTTTGCTACAGTCCGAATCACAGTCTCGCCCTCGCCGAGCTCGAGCCGCCGGCAATCGAAAACCTGCTCGGCGTTTGGCAGCAACAACATCGAGAGCTCAGCGCGCTCGCGGAGATCAAGCATGTGTTGATCTTTGAGAACAAAGGCGAAGCAGTGGGTGTTTCGAACCCACACCCGCACAATCAGATCTACGCGACCAACTTCGTCTTCAAGACGATCGAAACCGAAGCACGCGCGAGTCAACGCCACTTCGCGGAAACGGGACGCGTTCTATTTCAGGATGTGATTCGCGCGGAGAAAGAAGACGGCCGCCGCATTATCTGCGAGAACGAATCGGCAATCGCTTTTATTCCCTACTTCGCGCGCTACGCGTATGAGGTTTTCGTGGCGCCAAAGGCAACGCACACGAGTATCGCCGCGCTTGAATCGAACGAGCTGCGCGATTTCGCCGCGCTGTTGAAACAAGTGCTCGTCAAATTCGACAATCTATGGAAAATGCCTTTTCCCTACGTGATGCCGCTGCACCAGGCGCCGACTGACGGCGGCGACTACTCGAGTTTTCATTTTCATATTGAATTTCATCCGCCTTTGCGTCGCCCGAACCTGCTGAAGTACCTGGCGGGACCGGAAATCGGCGGCGGTAATTTTCTTTCTGATACTGCGCCGGAAGAGAAAGCCGCCGAGCTGCGCGCGCAATCCGATCTGCATTACAAGCACAACCACTAAGATGTCGATTCTGATCACAGGCGGCGCCGGTTATATCGGCAGTGTCACGACCGAGTTGCTGCGCGCTCGCGGCGAGCCGGTCGTGGTCCTTGATAACCTGTCGCGCGGGCATCGCGACGCAGTCGCCGCCGAAGTTCCTTTTTATCAGGGCGACGTAGGCGATCGTGAACTGGTAACGCGCATCGTGCGTGAACACAACATCGATGCGTGTATTCACTTCGCAGCCTTTGCTTACGTCGGCGAGTCAGTCACGCAACCAACTCTCTATTACGAGAACAACGTCGAACAAGGCATTCGCCTGCTCGGTACGCTGGTCGCAAGCGGCGTTCGCCGTTTTGTGTTCTCGTCGACCTGCGCCACTTACGGCGAACCGCAGCGCGTCCCGATCGCCGAAGACCACCCGCAACTTCCAACCAATCCTTACGGCTGGTCCAAACTTTTTCTCGAGCGCATCATGAGCGACTACGATCGCAGTTATCAATTACGCTTTGTGGCGCTCCGTTATTTCAACGCCGCCGGCGCCAGCTCACAACGCGGTGAGCGTCACGATCCCGAAACACACCTGATCCCGCTCGTGTTGAATGCAGCCCACGGCGAAATCGATCACGTCACAGTATTTGGCGCCGACTATCCAACGCCGGATGGTACGTGCGTGCGCGACTACATTCACGTCAGCGATCTCGCCGCAGCGCACGCACTTGCGCTCGACTATTTACGAGCCGGAAACGCATCGACGGCAATCAATCTCGGCAACGGGCAGGGTTATTCAGTTTTGGAAGTCATAGAAGCAGCGCGCAGAGTGACTGGCCGGGAGATCCCGGTGAATATGCAGGACCGGCGCGCGGGCGATCCGTCGCATCTGGTCGCAGAGGCGGCGAAGGCGCGTGATTTACTCGACTGGCAGCCGCAACATGCCGAGCTCGCCGGGATCATCAGCTCGGCATGGCAATGGAAGAAAGGAATAAGTCATGACACAGGGTCAATACACGCCACGACCTGAGCACAAGTTCACATTCGGGCTTTGGACAGTTGGGAATCGCGGGCGCGATCCATTTGGCGATGCCGTTCGCCCGACACTGACTCCGGTTGAGGCAGTGCGGATGCTCGCCGAGATAGGCGCCTACGGCGTGAACTTTCACGATAACGATCTCGTGCCGATCGACGCTTCACCGCAACAGCGCGATCAGATCGTGAACGAATTCCGGCGCGCTTGCGAGGAGAATGGAATCGCAGTGCCGATGGCAACGGTAAATCTATTTTACGATCCGGTATTTCGTGACGGAGCCTTCACCGCCAACGACAAATCTGTGCGTGATTACGCTTTGCAGAAGACTATGCGGGCAATGGATCTCGGGGCCGAATGTGGCGCGAAGATTTTTGTGTTATGGGGTGGACGCGAAGGTGTGGAGACTGACGCTTGCCGCCGCCCGGACGAAGCAGTGAAACGTCTCAGAGACGCGCTCAATTATCTTTGCGAGTATTCGGTCGATAAGAAATACGATTACAAACTCGCGCTGGAAGCGAAGCCAAACGAACCGCGCGCCGACATCTACATGCCGACTACCGGCGCGTATCTCGGGTTGATTGCCACGCTGGATCGCCCGGAGATGGTGGGCGTGAATCCGGAAGTCGCGCACGAGCACATGGCGGGACTAAACATGACTCACTCCGTCGCGCAGGCGTGGGAAGCCGGCAAACTCTTTCACATCGATCTGAACGATCAGATTCCCGGTCGCTACGATCAGGATCTGCGGTTTGGTTCCGCTAATCCAAAGGCGGCGTTCTGGCTGGTGAAGTTTTTGGAGGACGTGGGCTACTCGGGCGCAAGACACTTTGATGCGCATGCGTATCGCACCGAAGATTACGAAGGCGTCAAAGCATTTGCGCGCGGTTGTATGCGTACCTACCTGGTCTTGAAGGCAAAGGGAGAACAGTGGAACAGCGATCCGGAAATCAAGTCGCTACTTGCCGAGATCGCGGAGACGAGTGGCAATGGCCGTGGCGCAACATTCTCAACGCAACATGCGAGTGAGTTACTGAGCGCCAATTTCGATCGGGCTGGATTAGCTGCGCGTGGCCTGAACTACGAACGGCTCGATCAATTGACGATCGATATCCTGCTGGGGGTCAGATGATGAAAAGGTATCTCACGCAAAGGCGCAAAGCCGCCAAGTTGATGCCCGGTTTCTTAGTCTTCCTTTGTGTCTTTGCGCCTTTGCGTGAGAGATCGCCTTTGCTTTACGCACAATCAACGCGTATCACGCCCGAAGCACAAGAGTTTTCGCTCGAAGACGTTCGCCTCCTCGACGGCCCGTTCAAAGCTGCGATGATGCGCGATTCTGCGTATCTCCTCCGACTCGATCCGGATCGTTTGCTGAGTGGCTTTAGAACCGAAGCGGGACTCAAAGCGAAAGCCAAACCCTACGGCGGCTGGGAGTCCATGACTATCGCCGGTCACTCTCTCGGCCACTACCTTTCCGCCTGCGCGTTGATGTTTGCTTCCACCGGAGATGTTCGCTTTCGTGACCGCGTAAACTACATCGTCTCCGAGCTCGACGCCTACCAGCGCGCGAACGGCAACGGCTACGTCGCCGCCATACCCAACGGCAAAAAGATTTTTCAGGAAGTTTCCGCCGGTGACCTTCGCGTAGAACCATTCAATCTCAACGGCGGCTGGGTGCCGTGGTACACGCTGCACAAACTCTTCGCCGGACTGCTCGACGTCAATCGCTATTTTCAAAACCCAAAGGCCCTGAACATCGCGGTGAAACTTGCCGACTTTGCCGACGCGACCGTGGCAAAACTGAACGAAGATCAGTTTCAACGCATGCTCGGGTGTGAACACGGCGGCATGAATGAAGTGCTCGCCGAACTGTACGCTCGCACCGGAGACGAGAAGTACCTGAAGCTCTCGCGACGCTTTCATCACAAAGCTGTGCTCGAACCTTTAGCGCAACGCGAAGATCGTTTGCAGGGTCTGCACGCAAACACGCAGATTCCAAAACTGATCGGCCTCGCACGGCGCTACGAACTAACCGGTGACGTGGCCGACAAAACTGCGGCCGAGTTTTTCTGGGACCGCGTGGTCCACCACCACACCTACGTCAACGGTGGCAACAGCGACGGCGAACGGTTTGGTCCACCGGACAAGCTCAGTAACCGGCTCAGCGACAACATGTCGGAGACCTGCAACACCTACAACATGCTCAAGCTGACGCGCCACCTTTTCGAGTGGCACGCGTCCGCGGAATACGCCGACTACTACGAGCGAGCACTTTATAACCACATTCTCGCGTCGCAGGATCCGAATGACGGCCAGGTCTGTTACTACGTACCGTTAAAAGCCAACTCGCAGAAGGAGTACTCAAAACCATTCGACAGCTTCTGGTGTTGCGTCGGCACAGGCATGGAGAACCACGCGAAGTATGGCGAAGCGATCTACTTTCACAGTGACTCCAGTCCGGCGATCTGGGTGAACCTCTTCATTCCTTCGGAGCTCACGTGGCGTGCGAAGCGAGTAACGCTGCGACAGGAAACTCGTTATCCCGAAGCGGAGAAAGTCAGTTTCACAGTCAAAGCGCAACGGCCAGTCAGTTTCTCATTGCGTCTGCGTTATCCGGGATGGGCGCAGAGTGTCAGCGTAAGCGTCAATGGCCAACCGCAAACTATTACCGCGAAGCCCGGCAGCTTCATCGAGCTTAAGCGAACGTGGAAAAACGGCGATCGCGTTGAGTTGAATATTCCTATGGCCTTGCGGCTCGAAGCGCTGCCTGACAATCCGCATCGCGTCGCGATTCTTTATGGACCAGCGGTGCTCGCCGGCGAGCTGGGCGATGAAGCGCAGTCGTGGCGTGTGAGCCTTGTGCCCGCGCTCGTCGCTGATGGAAATGAGCCTTCGAAGTGGATGAAACCGGTGGTCGCAGCGCCAGTGACGTTTCGTACCGTGAACATTGGTAAACCCGGAGACGTCACGCTTTATCCTTTCTACCGGATGCATCACAAACGTTATGCCGTCTACTGGGATCTGCTGAACGAGCAGCAGTGGGTCGAGCGCGAGGCAAAGTACAAGACGGAGCTGGAGCGTTTACGTAGTCTCGAAGCAGCCACGATCGATTTTGTCCAGCTGAACGAAGCGCAAGTCGAACGCGATCACAACATGCAGGGCGAGCGCACTGAAGCGGGTGAGAACGCGGGGCGCAAGTGGCGGCACGCACGCGACGGTGGCTGGTTATCGTTTGATCTCAAGGTGCTGCCGGATCGGCCCGTCGCGTTGGTCTGTTCGTACTGGGGCAGCGAAAGCGGTCCGCGCAACTTTGATATTCTCGGTGACGGCAAAAAGATCGCTGCGCAATCGCTTCATAACGACAAACCGGGCGAGTTCCTGGATGTGACTTATGCAATTCCGGCAGAGCTCACGCGCGGCAAAAACAAAATCACGATTCGTTTCCAGGCCCAGCCCGCCAATTTCGCAGGCGGGTTTTATGGTGTGAGGATAATCAGAAATGAATAAAAATTCCGTGGCATCTGTGGCCAGAATTCTTTTACTCCTGTTACTCGCGGTCACGTCGATCGCGGCGCAGGAGAAATGGACCGAGCAGCAGGCACGCGATTGGTACGCGAAGCAGGCGTGGCTCGTCGGCGCCAACTACAACCCCGCCAGCGCGATCAACCAGCTCGAGATGTGGCAGGCTGACTCGTTCGATCCGAAGCAGATCGATCTCGAGCTCGGCTGGGCCGAAGGCCTCGGCATGAATACCATGCGCGTCTTTCTTCACGACCTGCTGTGGCAACAGGATGCAGAAGGTTTTAAGCGGCGTATGGATCAATTTCTGACGATAGCGGCGAAACATAAGATCAAACCAATGTTCGTGCTGTTCGATTCCGTCTGGGATCCTGATGCCAAGCTCGGTAAACAGCGCGCGCCTCGACCGGGCGTACACAACTCCGGCTGGGTGCAGAGTCCAAACCGCACGACACTACAGGATTCATCGGCGTATCCGCATTTGGAAGCTTACGTAAAAGGTGTGGTCGGCGCGTTTGCAAAAGATCAGCGCATTCTCGCGTGGGATATCTGGAACGAGCCTGACAATGAAAACCACGGCAGTTACAACCAACTCGAACCAAAGAACAAAATCGAGCTCGTGACCGCACTGTTACCGCGCGCGTTTGCGTGGGCGCGTGAAGCGAAGGCTGAGCAACCGCTCACTACCGGCGTGTGGAAGGGCGATTGGTCCACAACGGAAAAGATGACGGCGATGGATCGGCTACAGATTGATCTTTCGGACGTCATCACTTTTCACAACTACGACTCGCCGACAGAGTTTGAAAGACGGATCAACTGGCTTAAGCGTTACAACCGTCCGCTGATCTGCACGGAGTACATGGCGCGCGGCAACGGCAGTTTCTTCTTCGGCTCGCTGCCCGTCGGCAAGGTTCACAACGTCGGAATGATCAACTGGGGATTCGTGCAGGGCAAGACGCAAACACACTTGCCGTGGGATTCGTGGCAACGTCCCTACGTCGATCGCGAACCCTCGATCTGGTTTCACGAAGTGTTTCGCCACGACGGCACGCCCTACATGGTTGAGGAAGTCGAGTTCATTCGCCGCATGACCGGCAAGACGAAAGGTTAATCCGTGGAGCAATCTGTGTTCATCTGTGGCTAAAAAACAAACTTTATGAAGTCCAAAAGCCGATTCATTACTTCCCTGCTCCTTATCTTACTGGTTCAGGCGCAGCTCGCTTTCGCGCAAACGCGAAACATCACGGTGCAGGTCAATAAACCCGGTGCGGCGATCCCGAAGACACTCTTCGGTCTTTTCTTCGAAGACATCAACTTCGGCGCCGACGGCGGTCTGTATCCCGAACGCGTTAAGAACCGCTCATTCGAGTTTCCCAATCCGATGATGGGCTGGAAACAGTTGGACCGCGGCGACACGAAAGGACAACTCTACGTCTTCGATCACGGTTCCGTGAACGACACGCCAAACTCTCACTACCTGCGGATCAAATCATCGGGCAACGGCAAAGGCTTTGGGGTTTCGAACGAGGGCTTTCGCGGCATCGGCGTTCAGAAAGGCGCCGAGTACAGGTTTTCGATCAGGGCGCGACGAGTTGATGGCTCGCCGTTATCTCTGCGTGTCGAAGTCGAAGACGGTGAACGCCTGATTGGCGAAGCACAAGTCGCCGGTTTTAGTAATGCCTGGAAAACTTATGTAGTTACGTTGCGCGCGACGGACACGAGCGGCAAGAGTCATTTGAATCTGTTGGTGCAAGGCAACGGCACTGTCGATATCGATCTGGTATCGCTTTATCCGAAAGACACGTGGCAGAACCGGCCCAACGGGTTGCGCAGTGATCTCGTAAAACTGTTGCAAGAGATGAAACCCGGCTTTCTGCGTTTCCCCGGTGGCTGCATCGTCGAAGGCCGATATCTCGATCAGCGTTACCAGTGGAAAACAACGATCGGCGATTTAGACGAACGCCGGCTCATCATCAATCGTTGGAACACTGAGTTCAACTGGCGTGCAACGCCCGATTACTATCAGTCGTTCGGTCTCGGCTACTACGAATATTTCCTGTTAAGCGAAGACATCGGCGCCGAGCCGTTGCCGATACTCAACTGCGGCATGGCCTGCCAGTTCAACTCGAGTGAGCTGGCGCCGCTCGAAGATCTCGATCATTTCATCCAGGATGCGATCGATCTGATCGAATTCGCGAACGCTCCAGTCAACACGAAATGGGGCCGACAGCGCGCGGCGATGGGCCATCCAAAACCGTTCAACCTGAAGATGATTGGCGTCGGCAATGAACAGTGGGGGCCGCAGTACGTCGAACGCTACGAGCTGTTTGCGAAAGTTCTCAAGCAAAAGTATCCGAACATCTCGCTCGTCACTAGTGCGGGCCCGTCGCCGGATGGCGAGCGGTTCGATTTCCTGTGGCAAAAGATGCGCGAGCTGAAAGCGGACCTGATCGACGAGCACTACTACATGGCGCCGCAATGGTTCCGGGAGAATTCCGGACGCTATGACAATTATCCGCGCAGCGGGCCAAAGGTTTTCGCCGGTGAATACGCGGCGCAGAGCGTCGGCATCGCGAGTCCCGATAACCGCAACAACTGGGAATGTGCGCTTTCGGAAGCGGCTTTCATCACGGGGCTGGAGCGCAATTCCGATGTCGTGCGGATGTCGTCGTACGCGCCGCTCTTCGGTCATGTGGATGCGTGGCAATGGACGCCGAATATGATCTGGTTCGACAACCTGCGGTCCTACGGGACGCCGAACTACTACGTGCAAAAGTTGTTCAGCGTGAACAAGGGCACGCGATTGTTGCCGGTGTCGCTCGATGGCTCGTCGAAGAATGGGCAGAGTGAGCTGTATGCGAGCGCGTCGCTGGATGAAAGCGCTGGTGAAGTGATTGTGAAACTGGTCAACACCGGCTCAGGTGCAAAAGACGCACGCATCACGCTCGCAGGTGCGCAACGTGTGGGACAAAGCGGCAAAGCGTTTGTGTTGCAGAGTGAAGACTTGAAAACTGAGAACAGCTTGGACCATCCGCTGAAGCTCGCGCCGGTTGAGAAGCAGTTGCAGGTGGCGGGCGGTGAGTTTCAATATTCGCTATTGCCACGATCATTCACGGTGCTGCGTATTCCCTTAAGGTGAAGAAGATTTTTCACGCAAAGGCGCAAAGGCACAAAGCCTGCCGGGCTCCAAGCAGGGAGCTTTGCGTCTTTGCGCCTTTGCGTGAAAAATCTTTTTCTCTTCTGTGCATCCTCGTTCTGCTTACGTCGCAAACTGTCGCCGCCCAGTCCGCTTCCATCACAGTCGATGCGCGCAAGGTCGAGAACCGCATCAGTCCCCTGCTCTACGGACAATTTCTGGAATTCATGTTCGAGGGCATCAAGGGTGGGTTGCACGCCGAGCTCATTCGCAATCGCAGTTTCGAAGAAGCTCCCAACGTCATCGGTCTCTCGCGCGACTGGGATCGCTATCCGGACAATCGCAATGACGATTACGCACTCTCCTTCGCCTGGGACGACCAGTTTGTATACCCGCCACGAAAGAACGAAACGAAGGAACACTCGCTACGCGTTAGAGCCGGCGACGGTGTCATCCCACGTCACGGCGTCTATCAATCGCGCATTCCTGTGCGCGCGGGCATCGAGTATCGCGGTTACATCTGGCTGCGGACAGTGGATTACGACGGCCGCGTGACGGTCGCGCTCGAATCGGATGTGAATCTCGGTCAGGTTTACGCTGCTGCCGATCTCGGCCCGATCGCGAAAAACGAATGGCGTAAATATGATTTCACGCTGAAGCCGAGTAGCAGTGATCCGCTTGCGCGCCTGGCGATTCTGTTTCCCGGTCGAGGCACAGTCTGGATCGATCAAGCATCGCTGCTGCCCGCCGATGCGGCTCCTGGCGGGGTGCGTCGTGACGTCTTTGAAAAGATCAAGCTACTGAAACCTGCATTTATTCGCTGGCCCGGCGGTAACGTCGCTCAGGACTATCACTGGTCATGGGGTGTCGGTCCGCGTGACGAACGCGTTACCTGGACCAATCTCTCGTGGAAGAACGAACCGGAGCCGAGTGACTTCGGAACTGACGAGTTCGTGGCGTTCGCCCGCGCTGCCGGCGCTGAACCAGCGATCACCGTGAACGTTGAAGGACGCGGCGCGACGGTCGAAGAGGCTGCGGCCTGGGTTGAATACTGTAACGGCGCTGCGACTTCGAAATATGGCGCGATGCGTGCCGCCAATGGCCACCCGGCTCCCTTTGGTGTCAAATATTGGGAAGTCGGAAATGAGATCTGGGGCGACTGGGTGCGCGGTCACTCGGATGCCGAAACCTACGCGCGTAACTACAACCGTTACGCAAAAGCAATGCGGGCTGTTGATCCGTCAATCAAATTGATCGCTGTCGGCGATAACAACCTGAAATGGAATCGCACCGTTCTGGCTATGGCTGGGGCGAACATCGATTACCTCGCCATTCACCACTACTACGGGCGACACGAGGCGGGCAACGATCTAGCGAAACTGTTGGCGCGACCGTTGTTTCTCGAAAGTTTTTATAAAGACGTCGCGCAGTTGTTACGTGACCTCAAGCTGGAGGGCCAGGTTAAGCTGGCAATCAATGAGTGGGGACTGGATCTGCCGGTGGAGCGGCAGTATTCAATCGAGGCGGCGCTCTACGGCGCGCGCTTGATGAATGTGTTTGAGCGATCGGGCGAGCTCGTGGCAATGAGCGCGGTTTCGGATCTCGTTAATGGCTGGCCCGGCGGGATCATTCAGGCGTCGCGGCACGGTGTCTTTGTAACTCCGATCTATCTCGTGAATCAGATCTACAACGAGCATCGCGGTGACGTACGGCTATCGACGACCGTTGATACTCCTGACCTTGATACAACTGCCGGCCGGAGTGGTAACACGATCTATATCAAAGCAGTCAACGTGGGTCCGAGTTCATTAACGACCACGATCGTGTTGCAGGGAGTGGCGCCGGCCGGACGTGCGGAAGTTAAGACGCTCGATCAGTCGTTGTCCGTTCAAACGAAAGCTGTGGCGGCGGGCCGACGATTTATAGTTACGCTGCCAAAACAATCGGTCTCAGTGATCACAATCCATCAGCCATAAATCAATGGTCTTCGCTGATCTTCAGATAACGATCTATTGCCGGATTCGTGATCACCTGCACGCGTCCACTCGGCCAGCGCACCTCAACCGATTTCACGGCTTTCGCACTTCCAAGACCAACCACGATCCGCGGATCGTTCGACGACAGATAACTTCCCGCCGTACTCGCATCGAAGATCTGCTTCTGCCCCGTTACGCTCGTGACCGTCACGCGCGCACCAATCCCGTTGCGATTTGATTTGCTCCCGAGTAGCGAGATTCCCAGCCAGTGGTTCGCTGTGCCGTTGTTGCGCAGGATCACCGGCGCTGCGTCGAGCACTGCCACAACCGCATCCAGTTGACCATCATTATTGAGATCCCCAACCGCGGCGCCGCGCGCGGCAAGCGGCGTATTGAACGCCGCTCCCGCCGTCGCGGAAATGTTTACAAAGGCTTTGCCCGTGTTTCGCATGAGCAGAGGTGGCTGCCTGTATTTCAGGTGAGAACTTGTTTTGTCGATCGTGTCGAGCACATGACTCTGAGCCACGAACAGATCGCGCAAACCATCGTTGTCCACATCAACAAAACGCACGCCCCAACCGGAGTTGAGCAGCGTGATCTGGCCGACGGCGGAAATGTTGGTGGCGTACGTAAAACTCAGATCGCCGTTATTGCGATAAAGAGCATACTTCTCGTTCGATAGGGTTGTGATCAGGATATCTACGTTGCCGTCGTTATCGTAGTCGGCGCAATCGATTCCCATGCCGGCGAAGGTCTTTCCGTCTTCGTCATACGCCGCGCCGGAAATCAGCGCGACATCCTCAAACGTGCCGTCGCCTTTGTTCCGGTACAACGACTGTCGCACGCTGTCGTTTGCTACAAACACGTCCACCCAGCCATCGTTGTCGAAATCCGCAAAGGCGACGCCAAGACCTTTTCCCGAAGGGTCGGCGATGCCCGAAGATTTACTGACATCGGCGAAGGATCCGTCAGGGAGTTGATGAAAGAGAAGGTTGGCCGCGCCTTTGAAATTGTCGGGATGGCAGTATGCGCGTAGAGCAGGGGTTGGACCACCGCAAAACAGCGCGCCGCTTTCAAAATCCCAATCCATGTAACGCGCGACGAATAGATCGAGGCGCCCATCGCGATCGTAGTCGAACCAGCCGGCGGTGGTGGACCAGCCGTCGTTGACTTTCGGAAGCTTGTTGGTGATGTCGCTGAAAGTTCCGTCTCCGTTGTTTCGATACAGGCGATCTGTTTTGTAGCCGGTGACGAAAAGATCGACGAAGCCGTCGTTGTTGTAGTCCGCGGCTGCCACGCCCATGCTGTAGCCGACACCTTTCAGACCGGCGTGCTCCGTAACGTCGGCGAAAGTTCCGTCGGGCTTTTGTTGATAAAGACGATTCCACGACTTCGGCTGCGTTTTGTCCGGAAGATCGTTTTTGGACATCGGCTGTTTCAACGCCGCGCCATTGGTGAAGAAAAGATCCATGCGTCCATCATTGTCGTAGTCAAAGATAGCGACTCCGCCACCCATCGTCTCGGGTAAATACTTGAGAGAGGTTTTTGCAGCAAAGTGGACGAAGTTAACGCCTGACTGCGCGGTGATGTCGGTGAATGTTACGGGCGAACGTGCCTGTGGACCCGGTGATGGTGGAGTTTTGGATGTTTCCGCTACGGAGTATGAGCGGCCGGTGCGTTCCGGAGCAGGGCTCGGTGAAGGTTGCTGCGCGAAGGCGTCAACGGTTGCACAAAGGAACAAAATGATCGAAGCCAGTGCGTTAACGCGCATCGACGGCAATTAAGCCACAAAAAAGCACAAACGACCATCTACTTCGTCAGAAGATTTTTCACGCAAAGGCGCAAAGTGAAGACGCCAAGACGCAAAAAGATTTGAAAGGTTTCCTTTGCGTCTTGGCGTCTTCACTTTGCGCCTTTGCGTGAAATCTTCCTCGATCACGCCGGTACTTCAGTCCTGCGACCGCCAAAGAGGAAAGTCAGAACCAGTCCCGCTACAAAACCGCCGATGTGGGCCATGTAAGCCACGCCACCCGTTTCAGCCGACTGCGTGATCGACCCAACTCCATTGATGAACTGCAAGACGATCCACAACCCAATGACCACCAACGCCGGCATTGGGACCACACCTCGACCCATCAACACCTTCACCTGCCCTCTCGGGAATAAGATCAGGTAACCAGCGAGGACCCCGGCTATCGCTCCGGAGGCGCCCAGGTTAGGAATGCCGGACCCGGCATTGACAGCCACTTGGGCGAAGGTCGCAGCTATGCCGCAGAGCAGGTAGAACACAAGGAACTTCGCATGGCCGAAGCGGTCCTCCACATTGTCTCCAAAGATCCAGAGGTAGAGCATATTGCCGCCCAGGTGCAGCCAGCCACCATGCATAAACATCGACGTGAAGATGGTTATGAAATCAGCGCCCGGATCCGCCGTCAGCCGGCGCGGAACCACCGACCACCGCTCTATAAAGGGCTCGCCGCCGCTCAATTCAATAAAGAAGAACAGCACGTTGAGCACGATTAGCACATATGTGACTACCGGCACTGTGCGTCGGGACGAGTCATCATCGCCGATCGGGAACATAGCGACCTCCGCTGCCAGATTGTGATCCATTCAAGGAACGCGCGTGACTAATTCAAAAATCGTGCCTCAAAGGTTTGGAACCACTAAGCGGTAAGTTATCTCTGTAGAATTGAGGAACTTTATTGGTCCTGGTCCTTGTGCCTGGTCTTTAACGATACTGAATTAATTCGCCGGCGTTCCTGTTCAGTACGAAGATGTTTCTCACGCAAAGGCGCAAAGGCGCAAAGAACACCCCGAGAAACGCGGCCGCGCTTTGCGTCTTTGCGCCTTTGCGTGAGAATCTTCTTCCCTTGAAGTTGAGGATCGAATCGAGATGCCGGCAGCAAACATCAAGCAAGACAATCCCGAGATTGAGAGGTTCCGTCCTTTGGCCGACGCCTGGCAGGATCTGCGCTATGCGTGTCGCACACTTTTGAGAAGTCGAAGTTTTGTGGTTCTCGCCACACTCATGCTCGCACTGGGTGTCGGCGCCAATACTGCGATCTTCAGCATCGTGCTCACCGTGTTGATTCGGCCGCTGCCGTATGCCGACGCCGAGCGAGTTGTTTGGTTATCGAATCGAAATCCGGCGCTGGCCGTCGAGGGAGCGTTTCTCAACCCCGCCGACATCCTCGACTTGCGCGAGCAGAGTCAAAGCTTCGAACGGATTGCCGCGTGGGGAACGGTACCAATCAATTTATACGGTGCGAAGACTCTTGAGCGCGTCGAGAGTGTTTACGTTACGCCTAACTTCTTTCGCACAATCGGAGTGCGACCTGAACTGGGCCGCGACTTCGCCGAAGCTGACGAGCCGGAAAATAGTGTCGTCATCAGTCAAGCATTATGGCTTCGGCAATTCGGCGCCGACCCAAACGCCATTGGCAGGAAGATCACGTTTGGCCTAAGACCGATTAGCACGGGCAATACTTATGTCATCGTCGGAGTTCTCCCTCCGGAAACGAATTTCCCGGCCCGGGTCGATCTCTTCACTGTCACTGAGATCACTCGTGCCGACTCCGAGCGCGGCGGTTCACACAACTGGCGCACGATCGGAAGACTCAAGCCCGGAGCGAATATCGAGCAAACCCAGGCGGAAATCAACACGATCGCGCAGCGAGAGGCGGAGCTTTATCCCGATACGAATAAGGGTTGGCAGATTCAGGCTCAGCCGTTGCGTTCATATCTATTCGGCAACTCACGTGCAGCGTTGCTGCTGTTGTTTGGCGCCGTTGCCATCGTCCTGTTCATCGCGTGCGCGAATGTCGCAAACCTGCAACTCGGACGCCTTCAAACCAGGCGTCGAGAATTGGCGTTACGACTCGCGCTCGGCGCCGGACGCTTACGCATCGTGCGGCAATTTCTGATCGAAAACCTCGTGCTCTCCGGTCTGGGCGGAATCCTTGGCGTGTTCGTCGCAATGGCCTGTCTATCTGCGGTTCGAAGCCTGGCTCCGGATTCGATACCACGCCTGAACGAGTCGGCGCTGAGCGTTCCCGCCTTCGGTTTTGCGCTGGCAATATCGTGTCTGAGCGCGATCCTGTTTGGTTTGTTTCCGGCACTTCAAGCGTCAGATTTTCAGCTCAACGACGCGCTCAAAAACTCCAGCTCAGGCACTACCCCGCGACGACAAAACCGCATTCGCCGGACTCTGGTCGTCGTGCAGATTGCGTTGGCGGTGGTCCTGCTGACCGGCGCCGGCCTGATTGTTAAGAGCTTCTGGCGAGTGCAAGCTGTAGACGCCGGAATACACGGGGACCATCTGTTAACCGCCGGCCTCTCGCTGAGTTTTGCTGATTATCCCAACGGCAGCCCGAGCCGCACCCAAATCTTTCGCAACGCATTGGACACATTGAGCACGTTACCGGGTGTGACTTCCGTGGGAGCAATATCACACCTGCCACTAGGCGGCCGCACCATGAAGCAGCCATTCTGGATCGCCGGTGACCAGCGACTCACACAAGCTGATGAACGTGTTGCTGACTATCGTGTGGTTACGCCCTCTTTTTTCGAAACTGCCGGTGTGGCGTTGAAGCAGGGTCGTTTATTTGATGATCGAGATCGTCAGGGCACGCCGCAGACGTTTGTCGTTAACGAGGCTTTCGCTCGTATCTATCTGCCGGGAAAAAACCCGATTGGGATTCGGCTTGATGGGGCATCGAACCTGGTCAAAGGTGAAATTGTAGGCGTCATCGCCAGTATCAAACATAGAAGTCTCGAGCTTGACGCTGAGCCGGCGCTTTACGTTTCTTACCTGCAGTCGTCAACGTTTCCGATCATGAACTTTGTAGTGAAGACGAAAACTGATCCGTCCTCCTTAATCATTCCCGTGCAGCAAAGTCTCCAGGCGATCGATGCGCGTGGGGTTGTCTTTAACGTTAGACCGTTCGAAGAGTTTGTCGCCGATGCGGTCGCCCCGCGACGTTTTAGTTTATGGCTTTTTACAGCCTTTGGCTTTTTAGCTGCTTGCTTGGCCGCTGCCGGAATTTACGCGACGATCAATTTCGCGGTGCTCCAGAGAAACAGAGAAATAGGGATTCGGATCGCATTGGGTGCGCAGAACAGTGCCGTGATGAAATTGATTATTGGAGAAAGTGCGGGGTTGGTCGGCGCCGGATTAGTGATCGGCTTGACTGCCTCGCTGGCTCTGAATCAGTGGATGAAATCGCTGCTCTTTGCTGTTAGTGCAACCGATCCGTTGACGTATCTACTGATGACCGCGCTCGTCGTCCTGATCGCGCTGACGGCATCCGGCATACCCGCGCGACGCGCCACCAAAACCGATCCGCTGCAAACCCTGCGCAACGACGGCACCTGAGTCACCTTTCAACACGCGCGTATTGGTTCAGTTTGAAATACGCCGAAGGCGTTGGCTAGTTCCAGCCCAGGGTTGGAGCGCAGCGACAACCCTGGGTTTGTAACCAAACATGAATTGAACCCTGTAAGGGTTCGCCAATTGCCTAACCCTTTCAGGGTTTAGCGTGTATTTGAATTGATACCCAGGGTTGTCGCTGCGCTCCAACCCTGGGATCTAAATGAAAGGAAAGACGTTCAAACCTGAAAGGGTTCGTACCGTAACAAACCCTTTCAGGGTTGGATTCGTCCTTATAATATGGCTTACCCGGGGTTGTGCGCTGTGCTCCCAACCCTGGGCTGTAATTAGCCAACGCCTTCGGCGTATTTCAAACTGAACCACTACTTACACGCTACACTCCAGATAAAAACTGAACCGCCCGGTGGCTGTTTAGAGCGGTTCAGTTTCATGTCGCTCGATCATTGCCGGCCTGGCGGTGGTACGTTAACCAGCGATCCGAACAGTCCGTGTTCCTCGTCGTCTGGTCCAGCAGTAAAAAACAGTGTATTGGTCGGCCCGTTTGCACTGGCGTTGTGACCGAATTGAATTGCCCAAAGGCCATCGATCGCGACCGGTTTTCCTGACGCAGAATGAAGCAGACCAACAGCTTCGAACTCACCAGCGACGGTAAGCTGTGCCGGGTCGAAAGCATGAATTCGTCCGTCGCCGAAGTTGCCGATGAGTAAGTCACCGCTGAACCTGCCAAAGTTGTCAGGCGCTAATGCCAGGCCCCAGGGCGCATTGAGTTCGCCGGCCGAAGCAACGCGTCGAATTAAGTTCCCGGAAGTATCGTACGCATCGACAAAACCGTTTCCTGGACCAGCCACTTCGTCCTCCTGAGCTTCATCCTGCAATGCATAGGTGACATAAATCGCCCCATTAATGTTCTGGATTCCGAAGGGCGCATATCCGGCCGGGAGATTCGGATCCGTAAAAGATCCGGGAATCGTGACGGCATGGAATGAACTATCAAAAATATCGACTTTAGCGTTGTGAAAGTCGGTTGCATAAAGGAATTGACCGGCGCTGGCACTGTCAATCGCGAGTCCTTTATAGATTGCCCCATGCGCCGGCGCCTGTGCATTCGGGACCACGGTGACAATCGGCGCCCCCTTGAAGGCCGAGATCGTGCCGTCCTCGCTCGAGAAGATAAATCGAGCTGCCGCGGGTGACCCGACACCATTGTTCACGACGAAACCGGCGCCACCGTTGAAGACGAGTCCGGTCGGATTGCCCTGTGCGCCGCCGGCGCCCGGCACTGTAAAGTCCGCCACGATCGCTCCGGTGCCGACATTGTATAAAGTGGATGTGCCTGTCCCGTTGTTAGCAATCCACCAGGGTGTGGTTGGACCTGCAACCAGACCCCAGCCGTTGACCAGGTTGGAATCGGTGTGGTCCGCAGGCACGAATCCATCCGAGACAAGATTGTGCTGAAGATAAAACTGTGATGGACCCGGAACGTTTGTCGGTATCGAAGATGCAGTTACAAGTGCTCGCTGACCACCGCAGACAACGGCGATCACTGTCACTATGATTACGCTAACAATGGTCGCGATGAATTTCGATCTGGCTCTCATTAATTCGCTCCTCCCAGGTGATCGTAGGGTTAACTAAAGCGACAGACGGCGCACAGACACGCCGACGCAGAACGATGAAACAAACTCGTCAGGGGGTTCGACTTAATATGGAGAACTGTTGCCCGAACGTATTACCGTTGACGATCATTGTCAAGGAGTTGCAGGTGGACGGCGAGGCGGGGAGGAATTTTCACGCAAAGACGCAAAGCGCTGCCGCGTTTCTCGGGCTTTTCTTTGCGTCTTTGCGCCTTTGCGTGAAAATTCCTCCGCAGGAACATCATCGGTCCGCCCGTTCACTTCTGTAATTGCGTCAGAAAATATTCCAGATCAAAAAACTCTCTCTCCAACTCAATCTTCCCCTCCTGGTTCAGCTTGAAGAAGCCGATGCCTTCCAGGAAGAAAACATTTCCGGTCTTCGTCGTAAAACGTATCCTCCATTTAACGGCGGCTTCCTGACCGCGCACCTTGATATCGAGGGAGTAGAGCTTCATTTGATTGAAGACCGTGGGGAACGTTTCCAAATAAGCCGCGATCGCCTGTGTTCCCTGCATGGGCGGTGTTCCAACCGGATCTTCAAGCACAGCATCAGAGGCGAAATTGTTTATGACTCGCTGGACGTCGAACGCAACTAATCCGGCGAATGCGTCTTCAATCACCGCCTCGATCTGCTCCGAGGTGAGGTTTTGAGTTGGAGCCGCCTCCACACGCATGGCGCTCGTAGTGACTAAAAAAATGAGCGCCATTACCAGCGCCGACACTCTTCTTACAAACAGACTTTGGTTTTTCATTCTCTTACCTTTCGTTATGAGGTCATTGGAGAGGAACACCGTCTTGCCATCGAGTTCGATGACGCGATGATCCGCAAAATAACTGCCGTACGGAGAAGTTGCTGAACTCTTTACCGTATTACCGCGGCGCGAAATTTTTCGTGGGGTTCAAGGCAGGATGGGCCCGCAATTTCGTGACTTCACAACCCGCCAACATTTCTTTTTAACCGCAACATAACCTCAATTTTATGACTGGTGATCCGCTCGCCTTTATCCTCCTGCACTCGAGATCGGAATTTACGATGACCTTCGCGAGTTAGTGGGCCAGGGAATAAAAGCACCAGCTCAACGGTATTTAGGTGTGAACACCGATTCATAAACGGATTGACCCTGGTCCATTTTTCGAGATCCAGGTCACGTCCGACCACTTCAGAAATTGTTGGTTAAGGAGAATTTTAAGTGACGAGAAGTATTTCTACCTGTATAGGCCTGATTCTTTTGTGTCTTAGTCTCAGCTCGAGTGCGACGGCCCAAACGAGCAAGGGATTCGTGATCGGGAATATTACCGACGCAAACGGCGCGGCAGTCACCGGCGCCGCCATCAAGATCACCAACACCTCTACCGGGACCAGCCGGGAAACAGTCTCGAGTGATGATGGAAGTTTTCGCCTCGATGCAGTTGATCCCGGCTCGTACAAAATGGACGTGGTCCAATCAGGGTTCAAGACGGTTACACGCGACAATGTCATTGTCACCGCCGCCCAGACCACGGACGTTCACCTGCAACTCGAAGTCGGCGAACAGATGGAAGTGGTTAATGTGACCTCTGGTGCTGATGTTATTTTGCAGACGCAGGACGGCGCCCGGACCAACACCTTGAGCAAACGAGAGATCACGGATTTGCCGATACCGGGGTTGAATCCGGAGGCCATCGTGTTCACTCTGCCCGGCGTTGTCGATCCTGGACCACTGGCCGGCGGCTTTGTACAAGGAGCCGAGTTCTCGGTAAACGGTTTACGCGCCCGCGCCAATAACCAGTTGATTGACGGGCTCGATAACAACGACAACTCCATTGCCGGACAGTCTTACATTCCGAGTCTTCGGGATGGGTACAGTGAAGTGGCAGTGTTGCAGTCGGATTATTCACCTGAATTTGGCAGGGCCGGTGGCGCCGTCGTCAACATCGTCACACGCAGTGGCTCAAACCAGTTTCACGGCTCCGCGTATGATGTGATCAACAACAACTCTTTCAACTCCCTGACCGCCAGCCAGAGAGCCGACGGCACGCGAAAGCCGGTGGTGACTGAGAATACTTTTGGCTTTTCTGTGGGTGGACCAATCAAGCAGGACAAGCTGTTCTTCTTCGGAACGTACCAGCGAGATTTGGTCCGGTCCGTTACCGATGCTACGGTGCGCGTGCCCACCGCTTCAGGGTTTAATACGCTGCGCTCGCTGTTTCCTGTGGGTGCAAATCCTAATCTGGATCGTTATCTGAACGTTGTCGGCAATCTCCGTGGCCAGCGAGAGTTATCTACGGTGGCATTGGGCGGTGGCCGTCCCGATATCGATTTTGGCGAGACGACAATTTCGGGATCACAACCGGTAAACGACGATCAGTTTCTCACGCGCATTGACTGGACACCCTCGCACAAAGACAGTTTATCGTTCCGGTATCTCTTCGATCGTCAACGCTTCAACAATCAGCTGCCGACGGTCGCTTCCGGTGGCTCGCCTTTTCCAGGTTTCGAGATTGACGTGCCCAGCCTGGCCCAGAATTTTTACTTTAACTACACCCGCAACCTTTCGACTAAGCTGATCAATGAAGCGCGTTTCGGTTATGGAAGATCGCGCGGAGACTTTTCACCACGCAATGGCGAGGGATCGGACAACGGTCCGGTCTTTTCATTCAGTGGCGCCGGATTGGGTCAGGGAATAACCTCCGTCGGTCTGCCTTTCGGCTTTCCGCAAGGCCGGCTGCTCACCAACTATCAGATCCAGGACACGCTCTCGTTGACTGCCGGCAACCATACGCTGCGCTTTGGCGCAGACCTGAACATTCAGCGCGCCACTCAATCGATACCATTCAACTCGCGCGGCGTGCTCACGTTTGCGGGCGGCGGCGAATTCAACGCGTTCGGAAACTTCATCGATCAGTTCTCAGGAAGAGGTCAGGGAGGCGCCAGCATTCAGTTTGGTAACCCGGTGATAGTTCCC
>Ga0070699_100001356_pt1 | contig 22549 bp, 16 predicted proteins | sample KBSK1503metaG_FD_65473 | JGI IMG/M metagenome (GOLD analysis project Ga0070699, IMG submission 65473) | Corn, switchgrass and miscanthus rhizosphere microbial communities from Kellogg Biological Station, Michigan, USA - KBS K1-50-3 metaG | ecosystem: Host-associated > Plants > Roots >...
CCGCTCAGCCGCCGGCCGCCTGCGCCGCCGCCGCCGCGTCCTCGTCGGCCTCGAGTGCTCGCGTGAGCTGGTCGCGGATCGCCGCCAGGCGGGCGGGGTCCTCGACCTTCCGGCCCTCGCGATCGGTGACGTAGAAGACGTCGAGCACCTGGTCGACCATGGTGGTGATCTTGGCCAGGTGGATCGACAGGCCGAGGTGATAGAGCCCGTTCGTGATCGTGAACAGGAGCCCCACCCGGTCGCCCGTGTAGACGTCGAGCACCGTGTGCTCGCGCGACACCGTGTTGTCGACCTCGACGCGGGTCGGCACCCGGCGGCGGGGCCGGGCGAAGCGCGACGGCCGGCGCGAGCGCTCGACAAGCGCCTCGACGTCGATCTCGCCCGACAGCACCCCGCGCAGCGCGTGCTCGACGCGCTCCCAGCGCTCGGCGTCGAGGGCGATGTCCGAGCCCTCGTGCGAGACGCGGAAGACGTCGAGCGCCACGCCGTCGCGGCCGGTCGTGATCCGGGCCGCGAGGATGTTCAGGCCGTGGGCGGCGAGCACCCCCGAGAGCATGGCGAAGAGACCCGGCCGGTCGCGCGTGCACACCGCGAACTCGGAGTACTCCCGCTCGGGGAAATGCCCGAGCTGCGTCGCCACCGCCGGCCGCTCGCCCGCCGCCTCCCGCTCGCCGAACTGCCGGCGAAGCTCGGCATGAGGCACGATCGTCTCCTCCGGCGTGCTGAGGAAGTAGCTGTCGGGCATGGTCTGGAAGAGGACGTCGAGCGCGGCGGCGGCCGCCGGCGGGGCCGCCTCGCGCACCCGCTCCTCGAGGCGGGCGGCGCGGGCCGCCGGGTCCTCGGCCTCGAACACGCCTCTGGCGAAGAACTCCCGGGCGCGCACGTAGAGCTCGGTGACGAGGCTGTCGCGCCAGGTGGTCCACACCCCCGGCCCGACCGCCCGCATGTCGGCATAGGTCAGGAGGTAGAGCCGGTGCAGGTTGTCGACGGTGCCGACGGTCCGGCAGAAGTCGACGATGAGCTGATCGTCGTGCATGTCCCGTCGCTGCGCGAGGTGCGACATGAGGAGGTGATGGCGCACGAGGAACTCGCACGCCGCGGCTTCGTCCTCGTTGAGCCCGAGGCGCCGGGCGATGTCGCGCATCATGTCGGCACCCCGACCCGAGTGGTCGTGGCCGCGGCCCTTGCCGACGTCGTGGAACATCATGCCGAGGAAGAGGAGCTCCGGGCGCTCGACCTCGCGCATCACCTGGGTCAGGTGCGGCATGGTCTTCGCGAACTCCCCGGCCCGCAGGCGCTCGAGCTCGCGCACGCCCATCAGCGAGTGGTGGTCGACGGTGTAGATGTGGAACGGGTCGTGGGCGATCAGACAGTCGAGGTGGCCGAACTCCGGGATCACCGTCTTCAGGACCCCGAGCTTGTGCATCTCGAAGAGCGTCTCGTCGACGTGGCCCTTGGCGCGCAGGACGGCGAGGAACGCGGCGGCCACTGCGGCACGATCGCGGTGCGCGGCCAGCAGCGGCAGGCAGTCGCGGATCAGCTCGCGGGTGGCGGGGGCGAGCGTCACGCCGTGACGCTGCGCCTCGGCGAACACCTGCACGATCGCCGCCGGATCGCGCTCGAACACGCTGCGGGTCGCCACCGAGAGGGTCCGCCCCTGGACCCGGATCCCGGGACGGATCACGCGCGAGGACGGCGCGAAGCCCCGGTACGACTCGGCCTGCACGCAGCGCGCGATCACCGCCTCGCTGAACCGGTTCACGGCCGCCGCGCGGCTGTAGTACGCCCGCATGAACGCCTCGACCCCGGCCCGGTCGTCGGGGAAACCGAGCGCCGGGGCGAGCCGCTCCTGGAGCTCGAAGCTCAAGAGGTCCTGGTGGCGGTCGCTCGCCAGATGGAGCGCGTTGCGGACCCGCCAGAGAAAATCGAGCGCCTCCTCCAGCTCGACGACGTCGCGCTCCGCGATCTGGCCGAGGGTCACGAGCTCGCGGAAGGAGCGCACCTTGAACTTGACCTTCGCCATCCAGAGCGCGGTGTGGAGATCGCGGAGCCCGCCCTGCCCTTCCTTCAGCTGGGGCTGGAGGAGGTAGACGGAGTCGCCTGCCCGCGCATGCCGCTCGGCGCTCTCGGCCAGCTTCTCCTTGAAGAACGCGGTCGGGTTGTGACCCCAGACCTCCTCGAACATCTTTTCCTCGAACTCCCCGTAGAGCGCCTCGTCGCCGGCGAGGTAGCGGGCGTCGAGGAGCGCGGTCTTCACCTTGAGCTCGCGCTCGGCGAGCCGGGTGCACTCGCGAATGTTCCGGAGCGCGTGCCCGACCACGAGACCGGCATCCCACAGCGCGTAGAGGATGACCTCGGCGATCGTCTCGACGTAGGGGTTCACCTTCCACGGATAGAGGAAGAGGAGGTCGATGTCCGAGCCCGGGTTCAGCTCGCCGCGCCCGTAGCCGCCCTGACCGATGACGGCGCACCGCTGGTTGATGCGGGCGTAGCGCAACGCGTAGTGGGCCGCCGCCTCGGCGGCCAGGAAGCGCACCAGGTGGTCGACTGCGTCGGTGTACGCGGCGACCAGCGCGAGCCCGCCTTCCCCGCCGTCCTGTCGCGCGTGCAGCTCGGTCCGCACCCGGCCGAGATAGTCACGCGCCAGCTGACCGGCGCGCCGGGCCGTCTCACCGGTCACCGCCGGCAGGGTCGCGAGCGCCGCGAGCGGCGTGAAGGCCGGGGTCCGGGCGAGTACCATCGAACTTGGCAACCTAGCGGCTTTGAAGGGGCAACTCTACCCGCACGCGCCGCGCGTCAAAGCGTCCGTGCGCGCCGCGAGTCGGCCAGGAAGCGCGCAACCCCCGACGCGACGCCCTCGGCGATCGTCGTGCGGTACTCCGCGCGCGCGAGGCGGCGGCCCTCGAGCGGATGGGTCAAGAAGGACGTCTCGACCAGGACGCAGGGCATGAAGGCGCCCACCAGCACGTAGAACGGGCCGCGCTTGACGCCGAGGTCGGTCACGTACGGGTAGTGCGAGCGAGCCGTGGCGACCACGGCACGCTGCACGGCCCGCGCGAGCGCGATCGACTCGTCCATCTTCCCCACCTGGACGAGGTCGCTCAGGATGTAGCGGAGATCGCTCCCCTCTCCGCGCGGGTGGAGGAGGTCGAGCCCGTTCTCCATGGCAGCCAGCCGGCTGGTCGCCCGGTCCGCGGCATTGTCGAGGTAGTAGGTCTCGATGCCGTGCAGGCGCCCGGTCGGGTTCGCGTTGGCGTGGATGGAGACGAACAGGTCGGCCCCCTCGGCGTTCGCCCGCGCCGTCCGGTCGGCGAGCGACAGCGTCGCGTCGTCGTTCCGGGTGAGCACCGTCTCGGCGCCGAGACGCTCCCGGAGGAGCGCCGCGAGCTGCTGCGCGATGGCGAGCGTCACGTCCTTCTCGACGACGTAGCCCTGCGCGCCGGGATCGTGTCCGCCGTGACCGGGGTCGATCACGATCTTCGGCGACCGTCGCTCCCCGGCGCGCGCGAGCGCGGACGCCTCGGGGCGCTTCACCGCGTCGGCGGCGGGCGGGTCACGCGGCGGCGCGACCCAGACGACGATCTCGCGGCCGGTGGCGGGACGCAGGACCCGATAGCCGCCCGACGCACCGAGCTCCAGGACGACGCGCACCACGCCGCGCTCGCCGCGGCCGACGCGCATCATCGTCACGGGTCGACCGAGGGTCAGGGTGCGAGGCACGCCGCGGCCGAGCCCGGTGCCCGGCGGGAGGTCGACGTACACGCGCGCCACCCCGCCCGACGCCAGGCCCACGTCGTGAACTGCCGCCCGGACGGGGGCGGACAGGCTGAGGCTCACGGTCGCGCCAGCGGCTCCGGACTCGGCCCGCAGCGCCGTGAGCTGCGCCCCACCCGCCGTCCCGACAAAGGTGAACCACGCGAGCGCGGCCAGGCCGCCCCGCCACCACCCTTCCACGGGCGCGCAGGATAGGGAACGCCCAGGAGGGAATCAAGGCGGCCGGATCGCCGCTCAGGTCCCCTGTCGCGCGGCGTCGACGAGGCGCGCGAGCAGCGCGAGCGCCTCGAGCGGAGTGAGCCGATCGGGCTCGAGCGCCGCGAGCTCGCGCCGGAGCCGCTCATCGGGTGCCGCGAAGAGCGAGAGCTGCGGGGACGCGCTGGCGGGCCGAGGGGCTGGCCCGGCTCCCGATTCGAGCTCGGCCAGCAGCGCCCGGGCCCGGGCGACCACGGGCGGCGGGACGCCCGCGAGCCGTGCCACCTCGACGCCGTAGCTCCGCGAGGCCGGTCCCGGCACGATCTGGCGCAGGAAGACGATGTCGCCCTTCCACTCCGCGACCGCGACCGACAGGTTCCGCGCTCGTGGACGCTCGGCCGCGAGCGCCGTCAGCTCGTGGTAGTGCGTGGCGAAGAGCGTCCGGGGCCGCTCCGGGGTGTCGTGCAGGTGCTCGGCGACCGCCCAGGCGATCGAGATGCCGTCGAAGGTGCTGGTGCCCCGCCCGATCTCGTCCAGCACGACCACGCTGCGGTCGGTCAGGTTGGCGAGGATGTGCGCCGTCTCGCGCATCTCGACCATGAACGTCGACTCGCCGCCCACCAGGTTGTCGCTGGCGCCGACGCGCGTGAAGATGCGGTCAGCCAGCCCGATCTCGGCCTCCGCCGCCGGGACGAAGCTGCCCATCTGCGCGAGCAGGGTGATGAGCGCGACCTGCCGCAGATACGTCGACTTGCCCCCCATGTTCGGCCCGGTGACGAGCAGGACCTGCTCCGCGTCCGGGTCGAGCGCCGTGTCGTTCGGGACGAACCGCGCGCCCGCGACCGCCTCGACCACCGGGTGCCGTCCCGCGCGGATGCGCAGCACGGGCGCTTCGCTGATCCGCGGCCGGACGTAGCCCCGCCGATGCGCCACCTCGGCGAGCGCGGCGAGTGCGTCCAGGGCGGCGAGCGCGTCGGCCGTCCGGGCGAGGGTCGGCTGTCGGAGCGCCACCGTGTCGAGCAGCGTCTCGAAGAGGTGCGTCTCCAGGACGCGGAGGCGCTCCTCGGCACCGAGCACCCGCGCCTCGTGCTCCTTGAGCGCCGGCGTCACGAAGCGTTCCGCGCCGACCAGGGTCTGCTTGCGTTCGTAGTCCGACGGGACCAGCGGGAGATTCGGCCGCGTCACCTCGACGTAGTAGCCGAAGACGCGGTTGTAGCGGACCTTCAGCGAGGTGATCCCGGTCCGCGCGCGCTCGGCCGCCTCGAAGCGCGCGAGCCAACCCTTGCCGTCGCTCGCGCTGCCGCGCAGCTCGTCCACCTCGGCGTCGCGTCCCGGTCGAATGAAGCCGGGAATCCTGGTGTGCGGCGGTGGGGCGTCGACGAGCGTGCGCGCGATCTCCACTGCCGTCTCGGGCAGGGGATCGAGGGCGCCGGTGAGGGCCACGAGGGTCTCGGCCCGGACCGCGCCGAGCGTGGTCCGGAGCTCCGCCACCCGTCCCAGCGCGACGCCCAGATGCGCCAGGTCGCGGGGCCCCGCCGTGCGGGCGCCGACGCGGCCCGCAAGCCGCTCGAGGTCGCCGATCCCGGCGAGTCCGGCGCGCAGCGCCGCGCGTAGCTCCACCGCGTCGACCAGCTCCTCCACGGCGTCGAGCCGCCGCCCGATCGTCGCCGGCTCGAGCAGCGGGTAGAGGACCCATTCGCGCAGACGGCGCGCGCCCATCGGTGTGTCCGTCTGGTCGAGCACCCAGAGGAGGGAACCGCGACGCTCCCCGCCGAGCGTCTCCAGCAGCTCGAGGTTGCGGCGGGTGGCGCCGTCGAGGCGGAGGAAGCCCGCCAGGGCATAGGGCTCGGGCGGGCGGAGGTGGGCGGGACGCCGCCGGTAGACCGCGTCGACGTAGGCGAGCGCACCGCCCGCCGTGCGGGCTGCCAGGGGTGGAAGCCCAGCGCCCTCGAGCTCGATGGGCTCGGGCAGCACGGCTGTCGCCCACGGACGGCCCGTCTGGCACGCGGCGGCGATCTCCGCCGGGAGCCCGGGCGCGAGGAGCAGCTCGCGCGGGCCGAGCCGCTCGAGCTCCTCGCGCGCCGCCGCCCACCCGATCACCTCCGTCGCCCGGAACGCGCCTGTCGCGAAGTCGATCGCCGCCACGCCGTACCGGTCGTCCTCGGCCGCCAGCGCGGCGAGCAAGCTCGGTGCGGCCGGGTCGAGGCTCTCTTCCTCGAGGATCGTCCCGGGCGTGACCACCCGCACGACCTCCCGCTCGAGCAGCCCCCGGCCGCGTGGCTCGGACTGCTCGCAGATCGCGACCGTGTGACCCGAGGCGAGCAGCCGCGCGACGTACGGCTGCGCCGCGTGTGCCGGGAAGCCGCACAGCGGCACCTCGTCGGGATCGCCGCGGTTGCGCGCGGTGAGCGTCAGGTCGAGGACGCGCGCCGCTGTCTCGGCGTCCTCGAAGAACATCTCGTAAAAGTCGCCGAGCCGGAAGAGCAGGATCGCGGCCTGATGCTGCGCCTTGATGCGCAGGTACTGCGCCATGAGGGCGCTCGATCGCCCGCTCGGCCGCCGCTCCGCCTCCGCCGCCATGGCTCGGACGGCCTTCTTACCCGATCGCCTGGCCGCGATGCCAGTGTCCGCGGGAGGATCCTTCTAGGTTCCCCGGATCAGCCGGACGACCAGGGCGCCGAGTATGCCCATCAGAAGCATGACGACGGGGATCAGGAGCTGGGCGAGTGCACCGCGCTTGAACCTTCGCGTTTACTTTCGATCACGGGGAGTCGTTCGAAACTGTCGTCACCGATGCACGGGTTGCGATCGGCGGCCGGCGCCCGTCCTCACCGTAACGGCCCACCCTTCGACCGCTCGTCCGACCCTATCAGGCCGTGTCGCCGCCACCCGATGCGTGCCAGCCAGGTGCGCGCGGCCGCGGACCGATCGCATTCGCATCATGCCGCGCTCGCCACCCCCTGAACCATGGGGCAGACGAGCACGGATCGATTCCGGTCACGTGCTTCAGATGCTTCCGGAAATTCATCAAGACGTACACCAGCGCATGGCGAACCGCGCGCGGCGTCGTGAGAGCCCGCGCGTGGTAGCGGTCCGTCCATACCTGTCCTCGGCGGCCGAGGGCCCGGTTCACTGCCCGGGCAAGGCGGATGGCGAGGCCCCGGACTCCACTCGAGAGCGCGCGCCCGTGCTCGCCTCCGCGATGAGATGAACGTGATCGGCTTGGACCGAAAATTCGACGATCCGGAACTCGGCGCGAGAGGACGCGGCGAGGGCGCGGCGCACGGCCGGGAAGACCCGTCCGGAGCGGAGGCAGCGGACGGCGTCCACGGCCCGGAGCGTGACGTGGAGGGGATGGGCGGCGACGTGCCGGGGGCGGGCCCGGTGAGGCACGCCGGGCCGCCGTCCGGGCGTGGGCTTGCGACCGGCGCCAGGCCGGCGCCCGCCCCAGGTAGGCGGAGTGGGCAGGGAGAGCTGGAGGGGTCGGCGCGTCATTTGATTCGGCTAATTTACTATTCTAGTTATACTATGTCAAGTGGCACCTCATGCGTCGTGGGTCGCGCCCGGCCGGTCACAACGGCCGGCGCTTGCGCTCGCATCGCGGAGGAGCCACGGCTCACCGCGTGACGGGGCCGCTCGGTTTCGGATACACGCCAATGCGGCGACCGGTCCGGTCGGGTGCGGTGAGGCACGGCTGAGCGGACGCTCGCGGGCAGCCCGCAGCCAGGCGCTACCCGATCGCGACGATTACACCCGCCTGCGCTTCTTCGCCAGGTAGTCGACCAGCAGGTACTCGCCCAGCCGATCCGGCCGCGTGTACAGCGCGCGGCCCTTGTTGATCCGCGTCATCCCCTCGACGAAGGCGCGCAGGCTCGGGCTGTCGTCGAGCATGAAGGTGTTGATCGTGATGCCGCGGCGGGTGACGCGTTCGACCTCCCGGAGCGTCTCCTGGGCGGCCCGCATGCTGATGCCGCCGAAGGAGAGCGGCCACTCGCAGTAGAGGCGCCCGCGCAGGAAGTACGCCGTCGGCTGGCCGTCGGTGATGACGATGATGTGCTGGTTGTTGCTCGGGTGGCGGGCGAGGAGGTCGGCCGCCACGCGGAGCCCGTCCTGCAGGTTCGTGAACGGGTCGCCCATGTTCCAGCTCGCCTCGGGAAGGTCGCGCAGCTTCAGCTCGACGGCGCGGGTGAAGAAGCCGACGATCGCGAAGTAGTCGCGCGGATAGCGGGCGCGGATGAGGCTCTCCATCGCCATCGCGACCTTCTTGGCGGCCGCGAAGCGGCCCTCCCACGACATCGACCAGCTCATGTCGAGGAGCAGCACCGTCGACGTGGTGGTCGTGTGTGACGCGGTGTAGACCTCGAAGTCTTCGGGCCGGAGGTCGAGCGGGAGGCCCGGCCGGCGCGTGAGCGTCTTCTTGAGCGAGGTCACGAGGTCGATCTCGAGCGGGTCGCCGTGGCGGTACGGCTTGGTCTCCTCGGGCCGCAGCTGCACGAGGCCGCGATGGTCGGTCTGATGGCTGCCGGCCCGGTCGCGGAGCAGCCCCTGGTAGATGTCCCGGAGTGCGAGCTGTCCGATCTTGCGCACGCCCTTGGGGGAGAGCCGAACGCGCCCCTCGCGCTGCGTCAGGTAGCCCGCCTGCACCAGCAGGAGCATGACGTCCTTCAGGAGCTGGAAGTTCTGCCCTGCCTCGAGGCCGAGGAGCTCGCGGAGGCTCTCCGGGTCCACCGCGTCGAGGTCGCCCGAGAGGAGCTCCTCTTCCAGGCGCTTCAACCGTTCCATGGCGCGCATGAGCGCCAGCGCTTCCCCGTAGGACAGCGCGCGCGGTCCGTGGAAGAGGTCGCCGTAGCGTCGGGTGAAGTCCTCGAGATCGCGGATGTCGTCGAGCTCGTCGAGGAGGGCCTCGAACGCGTTCGCCGCTTCGGTGTCTTCGAAGTCGTAGTCGCGCAGCCGGCTGATCGCCTCGGAGAGGCGGTGCGGGAGCCGGTCGAGCAGGTCGCGCTTGCGTGCCGCGCGAGCCTGGTCCTCGAGGTCGTCGAGGGCCTCTCGCTCGAGGTCGAGCAGTCCCTCGACCTTCTCGCGGATCTCGCCGAGCGCGTGGCGCAGGTTCACGTCGCGGTAGCGCGCGCGCATCTCCTCGCGCAGCTGCTCGAGGAAATCGTCGAGGCCCATGACGCGCATCCCCTGCCGCCACTCGAGGCCCTGATGCAGCAGCCAGTCGAGCGCCTGCTGCACGTCGTCGGTGAAGGAGAGGTACTCCGAGAGCTTCTCGAAGACCTCGTCCGCGGACAGCCGGACCTGCTGCGTACCGTCCCAGGCCGTGTAGCGGACGCCGTGCATGCGGGGGCGGGCCCTCTCAGGCCCGGTAGGCGTAGCGCCCGCCCGAGCGGTCCTTGTTCAGCTTCTGGTGGAGGTGCAGACCCTCGAGCAGGAACTCGATTCCCGTCGCCATCAGCGCGGGGCTCTCGAACGCGCCGAGGAGCGCCACGCCCTCGCGCAGACCCGGAATGTGTCGGATCCCCTCGAGGTATTCCTCGGGAGCCATCTGGTCGGACACCTCCACGCCCCAGCCGGCCTCGAAGTGCTCGGTCACCTTCTTGAGCGCCTCGACCTTCAGGTACTTGTCCCAGATCTTGAGGACCGCCCGGTTGATCAGCCGGTCGATCAGGTCACCGTCCTTCTTGTCCTCGCCGACGTACTCGAGCTCGATCTTGCCCGCCATCGACGCGAGCACGGACGGCAGGTCCGTGATCCGCGGGACGATCTCGCGCCCGCCGGTGCGAACGGCCCGCTTCTCGGCGTTCGAGAGCAGGCTCTCGTAGTTGTTGATGGTGACGCGCACGCTCACCCCGGAGGCCTGGTTGATCTCGTTCGAGCCGCGCGCCTCGAAGGTGAGCTGGGCGACGATCTCCTTGACGAAGAAGGGGACGCGGACCTCGCGGACGCCACGATCGAGGACCGGCACCTCCTGCTCCATGATGGCGATCTCGTCGTCGAGCGTGCGCGGGTAGTGGGTGCGGATCTGCACGTCGAAGCGGTCCTTCAACGGTGTGATGATGCGGCCGCGGCTGGTGTAGTCCTCCGGGTTCGCGCTGGCCACGATGACGATGTCGAGGGGCAGCCGGATCTTGTAGCCCTTGATCTGGACGTCCTTCTCCTCCATCAGGTTGAAGAGCCCGACCTGCACCTTCTCGGTGAGGTCGGGAAGCTCGTTGATGGCGAAAAGGCCGCGGTTGGTGCGCGGGACGAGCCCGTAGTGGATCGTCTCCTCGTCGGCCAGGTAGCGGCCCTCGGCCACCTTCACCGGGTCGATCTCGCCGATCAGGTCCGCCATCGACACGTCGGGAGTTGCGAGCTTCTCCCCGTATCGGTCGTCGGGTCCGATCCAGGCGATCGCCAGCGCGTCGCCCTCCAGCGTGAGCCGCCGACGGCACGACCGGCAGATCGGGTTGAACGGCGAGTCGTTGATCGGGCAGCCCTCGACCACCGGCACTAGCGGGTCGAGCAGCGTGGTGAGGCTGCGGATGATCCGGCTCTTCGCCTGGCCGCGCTCGCCGAGGAAGACCATGTGGTGCCCGGCGAGCACCGCGTTCTCGATGTCGGGGATCACCGTGTCGTCGTAGCCGATGATGCCCGGGAGGATGCGTTCCTTCCGCCCGAGCCGCGAGAGGAGGTTGCGCCGCATCTCCTCGCGGACCGACAGCACTCGGTACCCCGAAGCCTTGAGCTCACCCAGCGTGCGCGATGTGTCGGAGCTCTGCACGACCCGCCCCCATTCCACGAGCAGTCCAGGGATTATACGCGCCGCCGTGCGCGAGAAACAACCAATCATGTCGGGGGCCCGTGCGGTGCTCGCGCGGCTGCGCCGCGCTGCGCTCCTCCGATGCCCCCGCACCCCATCGGCCGGCTCGACACCTCTCGGTGTCGGCCTCCTCACGCGCTCACCGCCGCCGCCTCTGCTCGCGCGGCTGCGCCGCGCTGCGCTCCTCCGATGCCCCCGCACCCCGTCGGCCGGCTCGGCACCTCTCGGTGTCGGCCTCCTCACGCGCTCACCGCCGCCGCCCCCGCTCGCGCGGCTACGCCGCGCACCGCTCCGGCGCGGCTACTGGAGCCAGCCGAAGGCCGCGCGCAGGCGGTCGTACGTCTCGAGCAGGTGTTGCGGGATCACGCGCAGCTCGGCGACGGTGGTCATGAAGTTCGTGTCGCCGGACCAGCGCGGCACGACGTGCCAGTGGAGGTGGTCGACGACGCCGGCGCCGGCCGCGGCGCCGAGGTTCATGCCGAGGTTGAAGCCGTCGGGGTGGAACACCTCCGCGAGGGAGTCGACCGACCGGCGCAGCGTGTCGGCGAGGTCGACGTGCTCGGCCTCGGGGAGGTCGGAGAGCGATGCCGCGTGGCGCCGCGGGGCGACCATCAGGTGACCGTTCTGGTAGGGATAGCGGTTGAGGATGACGAGGCTCGCGGCGGTCGTTCCGAGGAGCAGCCGCTCGCGCCGGTCACCCTCGAGGGCGGCGCAGAAGATGCAGCCGCGCGCCGCCTTGTCGGTGATGTAGGCCATCCGCCACGGCGCCCAGAGGACCTGCACGTCACGGCTCGTCGGAGTCCGCAGGCGTCCAGGGCTTCCCGTCGACGCGGAGTCTCAGCTCTTTGCCCACCTTGAAGAAGGGGACGCGCTTGGCGTGCACGTCGACCAGGGCGCCGGTCTTCGGGTTCCGCCCCTCGCGCGCCTGGCGCTGCTTCACGACGAAGCTGCCGAAGCCGCGGATCTCGATCCGCTCGCCGCGGGTCAGCGCGGACGTGAGACTGTCGAAGACGGCGTTCACCATCACCTCCGCCTCGCGTCGCGAGAAGCGAGGGAAGCGCTTCACCACCTCGTCGATCAGCCCGCGCTTGGTCATCGACGTCACCCCGGCAGGGGTCCGCGGTAGAGAAAGAGCAGCCCGCCGGGCGCCGCCAGGTCGGGCAGCCGGGCGGCGCCGAGGAGGTCGAGCCACCAGGGGCGGCCGCGCATGCGCACGTGGGAGACGCGCGGCTCGCCGGTCTGGCCGGCGCGTGTCCAGGCGATCCGCGTGGCGTCGGCGAGCCCGCCGAGCTCGTCGACGAGACCCGCGTCACGCGCCTGCGCACCCGAGTAGAGCCGGCCGTCCGCCAGCGCACGTACCCGGCCCACCTCCATGCCGCGCCCGCGCGCCACGGCGTCCACGAACTGCCCGAGCACGTCGTCGACCATGCGCTGGAGCAGCACGCGCTCCTCGTCGGTCATCGGCCGTAGCGGCTGCCCGACGTCCTTGAAGCGGCCGCTCTTCACGACCGTCTGCGAGACCCCCAGCTTGTCCGCCAGGGCGGTGACGTTGTGAACTTCCATGATCGCGCCGATCGACCCCGTGAGCGTTCCCGGATCAGCCACCACCACGTCCGCCGCCGACGCCACGTAGTAGCCGCCCGATGCCGCCACGTTGCCGAGCGACGCGACCACGGGCTTGCGGGCGCGCAGCCGCAAGACGGCGTCGTACATCTCCTGCGAGGGCGCGACCGCGCCGCCGGGCGAGTCGATCCGCAGGACGACCCCCACCGTCGCATCCTGCTGGCGCAGGTGATCGAGCGCCTCAACCGTGTCCGCGGCATCGGAGATGACGCCCCGGACCTCCACGACGGCGAGGGTGTTGCCGAAGGCGAGCAGCTCGCTCAGTGGCTCGCCGCGGAGGGCAGCGACGCCGATCACGAGAACCGCGAGTCCGGCCGCCACCACCAGAAGGATCGCCAGGGCCCGGAGGACCGGATGTCGGCGCGCCATCCGCCCGCGCAGCTAGCCCTTGCTCTTCTGCGCCTCGGACAACACGTCCGCGAAGTACGCCTTGCCGCTCTCGCGCTCGCGCCGCTGATAGGCGTCCATCTCCTCGCGCTCCTCGGTCTTCAGCAGCGCCTTGATCGAGAGCTTGATGCGCTTCTCACGGGGGTCGACCTCCGTCACCTCCGCCTCGACCGTGTCTCCCGGCTTGAAGAGGCTCGACGGCTTGTCGACGCGCTCGGAGGAGAGCTGCGAGACGTGGATCAGGCCTTCGACGCCTTCCTCGACCTCGACGAAGATGCCGAACTCGGTGACGCTGGTGACGGTGCCCTTGACGCGGGTACCGGGCGGATAGCGCCGGGGGATCGCGGCCCAGGGGTCCTCGGTCAGCTGCTTGATCCCGAGCGAGATGCGCTCGTTGTCGACGTCGATCCCGAGCACGACCGCCTCCACCTCGTCGCCCTTGCGGTAGAGCTCGCTCGGGTGCTTCACCTTCTTCGTCCAGTGCAGGTCCGAGACGTGGACCAGCCCGTCGATGCTCTCCTCCACCTCGACGAAGAGCCCGAAGTCCGTGATGCTCTTGATCTTGCCCTTGAGGTGGGAGCCCACGGGGTGGTTGATCCGGACCATCTCCCAGGGATTCGGCTCGGTCTGCTTCAGGCCGAGCGAGATGCGCCGGTTGACGGTGTCGACGTCGAGGACCTGGACCTCCACCTCCTGCCCCGCCTCGAGCACCTTCGACGGATGGGTCACGCGCTTGGTCCACGACATCTCGGAGACGTGGATCAGTCCCTCGAGCCCGCGCTCGATCTCGACGAACGCCCCGTAGTCGGTGAGGCTCACCACCTTGCCCTTGATCCGCATGCCGACCGGCAACCGCTCGGAGACCGTCGTCCACGGGTCGGGCAGGATCTGCTTCATGCCGAGCGAGACGCGCTCGCGCTCGGGATCGTACTTGAGCACGACCACCTTCACCCGGTCGCCGACGTTGAGCACCTCAGACGGGTGGGAGACCCGCCCCCACGACATGTCGGTCACGTGGAGGAGCCCGTCGATGCCGCCGAGATCCACGAACGCGCCGTAGTCGGTGATGTTCTTGACCGTCCCCTCGAGGATGACGCCCTCCTCGAGCACCTTGAGCGTCTCGGACTTGAGCGCCGTGCGCTCGCGCTCGAGGACTGCGCGCCGCGAGACAACCACGTTGCCGCGCGAGCGGTTGAACTTGAGGATGGCGAAGCGGCCGCGCTGGCCGAGGTAGCGGTCGAGGTTGCGCGTCGGACGGATGTCGGCGTGCGACCCGGGCAGGAAGGCAGGCACGCCGATGTCCACCCGGAGCCCACCCTTCACCTTGCCGACGATGGTCCCTTCGACCGCGCCGTCGCGCTCGAAGGCCTTCTCGATCTCGCGCCACACCTTGAACTGCTCGGCCTTCTGACGCGACAGGAAGATCTCACCCGACTCGGTGTCGGTCGCTTCGAAGTAGACGTCGACCTGGTCGCCTTCCTGGACCGTGACACCCAGTTCGCGCGTGCTGAACTCCGCAACGGGGATCTGCCCCTCGGACTTGTAGCCGATGTCGACCGTGACGGTATCGCGACCGATGCGGACCACGCGACCGGTGACCACGTCGCCGGGCCTCGGACTCTTCAGGCTCTGCTCGAAGAGCGAGCCGAAGTCGTCCTCGGGCTTCTCGGTCCTCTCGGGCATCAAGCCGGTACCCCCTGGTGGGATTCGCGCGGGTGGCGGTGCAACTGTCCCTCCATAGCTCTGTGCCTCGCCGGTTTCAAGGCCAAACACAACACGCTTCGCAGGCTTACGGGCGCGGGAATGGCAGGCGCGCGCGCGCGATCCGTTCCATCTCGTCCACCACCGCGTCGAGCGCGAGCGTGGTCGTGTCGAGCACCACGGCATCCGCTGCCGGACGCAGCGGCGAGTGCGCGCGCTGGCTGTCGCGCCGGTCGCGCTCGGCGAGCTTGCGCGCCAGGACGGCCTCGTCGACCGTCTCGCCCCGGGCGCGGAGCTCGACGGCCCGCCGGCGCGCACGCTCGGTGGGGGCGGCGGTGAGATAGAGCTTGGCCGGCGCGTCGGGGAAGACCACCGTCCCGATGTCGCGCCCCTCCATCACGACCCCGTGCGCCGGGGCGAGCGCCCGCTGCAGCGGGACGAGGCACGTGCGCACGACCGGCCGCACCGCGACGCGCGAGGCGAGCTCGCCCGCCTCGGCCTGCCGGATCGCCGCCGAGACGTCGCGGCCGTCGACCAGCAACCGCGCGCCGTTGTCGGCGAGCTCGAAGGAGAGCCCGCCGACGAGCAGCCCGAGCGCGTCGTCGTCGTCGAGGTCGATGCCCCGCTCGCGGGCGAGCACCCCGACCGCCCGGTACATCGCCCCGGTGTCCACGTGCGTGAAGCCGAGACGCTGAGCGAGCGCGCGGCTGGCGGTCGACTTCCCCGCCCCCGCCGGCCCGTCGACCGTGACGACCTTGAGGCTCACCGTCGCTCCACCGTGGCCCCGAGCGCCGCCAGCCGTTCGAAGAAGCCCGGGAACGAGACCGCGGCGCATGCGGGGTCCGTGATCTCGACGCCGCCGTCCGCGACCAGCCCGGCCACGGCGAACGCCATCGCGATGCGATGGTCGCCCGCCGACGCGATGCGGCCCGCGCGCAGCGGCCGGCCGGCACTCCCTTGCACGGCGAGTCCGTCGGCGCTCGTCCGCAGGCCGACGCCGAGGCACGCGAGCTGCTCGAGCGCGGCCAGGCGGTCGCTCTCCTTGACCCGCAGCTCGCCGGCTCCCTCGATCGTCGTCGTCCCGTCGGCCAGCGCCGCCGCCACCGCGAGCACGGGAAGCTCGTCGATCAGCGCCGGCACCTCTTCCGCCGCGATCGCGGTCGCATGAAGCGGAGCCGCGCGGACGACGAGGGTCCCGCGCGGCTCCCCGGCCCGCTCGTGCACGTCGACGACGTCGATCGCCGCACCCATGCGCCGGAGCACGTGCAGAAACCCGGTGCGCGTCGGATTCACGCCGACCTCCGCGAGCCGGAGCTCGGAGCCCGCGACGAGCAGCGCGGCCACCACGAAGAAGGCTGCCGACGACGCGTCACCGGGGAGCGTCACCTCCACCGCGCGCAGGTGCTGCCCGCCGGCGACGGCGACGCCGTCGCCCTCGCGCGTCACCTCGACGCCGAACGCCGGGAGCAGGCGCTCCGTGTGGTCGCGACTCCGATGCCGCTCCCGCACGCGCGTCGTGCCGTGGGCGCGGAGACCCGCCAGCAGCACCGCGGACTTCACCTGGGCGCTCGGCACCGGAAGGGTCCACTCGATGCCCCTGAGTCCGCCGCCTCGCACGGTGACGGGCGCGCGGCCGTCCGTCGTCGTCACCTCCGCACCCATGCCGCGGAGTGGCTCGGCGACACGCTCCATCGGCCGCCGGCGCAGCGACGCGTCGCCGTCGAGGACGATCGCTCCGCACGCGCCCGCAACGAGGCCGGCGCCGAGTCGCATGGTCGTGCCGGAGTTGCCGCAGTCGATCGTCGCGTGCGTCCGCTCGCCGAGACCCGGACCGCCGCCCTGCACCTGCACGACGTCGCCTGCTTCGTCCGCCCGCGCCCCGAGTGCTCGGATCGCGCCGAGGGTCGAGCGGGTGTCGGCGCTGCCCGGGAAGCGCGCGATCCGGGTGAGGCCCTCGGCGAGGGCGCCGAGCAGGAGCGCGCGATGCGCGATCGACTTGTCGCCGGGCACGGCAACGGTGCCGGCGAGGGCCCGCCGCGGCGGCCCGACGAAGGCGACCTCGCTCACCGCTCCCCTCCGAGCCGCTGCCGGAGCGCCGCCGCGGCCGCGAGGACCGTCTCGAGGCCGTCGCCGTCGCCCGCGGCGAGGAGCTGCTCGATTCGATCGAGGACGGCGCGGAACTCGGCCAGCGCGTCGCCGAGCGCCGCGCGGTTGGCGAGTGCGATGTCCCGCCAGAGCTCCGGCCGGCTCGCGGCGATCCGTGTCGTGTCGCGATACCCGCTCCCCGCGTAGTCGAGCACGCGGTGCCCCGCGATCTGCGTCTCTCCGAAGGCCGAGACGAGCGCGTACGCCGCGAGATGCGGCAGGTGCGAGACGCGCGCCAGGATCTCGTCGTGCAGCGTGGGCGGCATCTCCTCGACCACCGCGCCGACACCTTCCCAGAGCGCGCGCACGCGCGCGAGGGCTTCGCGGTCGGTCGCGCGCGTCGGCGTCACGAGGCACCGCCGGCCGCGGAAGAGATCGGCCCGCGCCGCACCGGCGCCGGAGCTCTCGCTGCCGGCGATCGGGTGGGCGCCGACGACGAGCCGTCCTTCGGGCCAGCGCGCCTCGAGGGCCTCCACCACCCCCGCCTTCACGCTGCCCACGTCGGTGAGGATCGCGCCCGGGTGCGCGTGCGGGCGGAACGACTCGGCGAGTGCCGCCGACACGCCGACGGGCGCCGCGAGGACGACCAGGTCCGCACCGGCCACCGCCGCCTCGGGCTCGCGCGCGATCCGGTCGATGACCCCGCGCTCGCGGGCGAGGCGGAGGTTCGCCTCGCTCCGGCCGTAGCCCACCACCTCGGCGACCAGCCCCGCTGCCCGCGCCGCCAGCGCCAGCGAGCCGCCGATCAGCCCGACGCCGGCGACCGTCATGCGCGTGAAGAGCGGCGTCATCGGCCGCCGCCGCCGAGCACCCCGGCGAGCGCCTCGACGAAGCGGGCGTTCTCCGCCGGGAGTCCCACGGTCACCCGCACGTGTGCCGGGAACCGGTAGACGTCCATCGGACGCACGATGACGCCACGGCGCAGGAGCGCGTCGTAGACCCGCGCGCCGTCGCCGACCCGCACCAGCACGAAGTTGGCCGCGCTCGGCACGTACTCGAGGCCGAGCCGGCGGAACGCTTCGGCGAGATACGCCAGCCCCTCGCGGTTCGTGGCGAGCGTGCGGCGCACGTGCTCCTCGTCGTCGAGCGCGGCGCACGCCGCCACCTGCGCGAGCGCGTTCACGCTGAAGGGCTGGCGCACCCGCCCGAGGACCTCGATCAGCTGCGCCGGCGCCACCGCGTACCCGACGCGCAACCCGGCGAGGCCGTAGAGCTTCGAGAACGTCCGCAGCGTGACCACCGGGACCGAGCCGTCCCCACGCAGGGCGGTCGTGTCGGGGTAGTCGCGATCCTCGACGTACTCGGCGTAGGCGTCGTCCGCCACCACGATCACGTGGCCGGGCATGGCCGCGAGGAAGGCCTCCCAGGCCGCGCGCCGGAAGATCGTGCCGGTCGGGTTGTTCGGGTTGCCGAGAAAGACGAGGCGCGTGTGCCGGCCCACGGCCCGCGCCATCGCTTCGAGGTCGTGTGTGAAGTCGCGCAGCGGGACGACGCGCGGCACGCCGGCCGCCGCCTGCACGACCAGGCGGTAGATGACGAACGCCTGGTCCGCCATCACGGCCTCGTCGCCCGGCCGGAGAAAGCTCCGCACCACGAGCTCGAGGAGCTCGTTCGAGCCGTTGCCCACGAGGATCTCCCGGGCGGCGACCCCGTGGCGGGCCGCGAGGCGCTGCGTGAGGTAGAAGGAGGAGCCGTCGGGGTAGCGATGGAGGTTCGGGAGCGCCGCGGCGACGGCCGCGAGCGCGCGGGGCGAGGGCCCGAGCGGGTTCTCGTTGGAGGCGAGCTTGATCGAGTCGCGGATGCCGAGCTCGCGCTCGAGCTCCTCGACGGGCATGCCGGGGGCGTAGGGCGTCAGCGTCCGGATCCACTCCGGGACGAGACTCCGGACGTCGCTCACGGCGCCAGCTCGGGCGCCGCGGGGTAGGAGCCGAGCACCTTGAGCCGCAAGGCGCTCCGCTCCACCGCGGCGAGCGCCCGTTGCACGCGCCGCTCCCGCCGGTGCCCCTTGAGATCGAGGAAGAAGAAGTACTCCCACGGCCGCTCGCGCAGCGGGCGCGACTCGATCTTGATGAGGTCGATGCCGTGCGCGGCGAACGGGCGCAGCATGCGCGCCAGGATGCCGACCTCGTCGCGCACGCTCATCACGAGCGACGTCTTGTCGTCGCCGCTCGGCTGCTCGGCGTCGTGGTGCGCGAGGACCAGGAAGCGGGTCAGGTTCACGGGCTCGTCCTGGATCGCCTCGGCGACGACGGCGAGCCCGTACGCTTCCGCCGCGGCCTCCGCGGCGATCGCCGCCGTGCCCGGCTCGGCGCCGGCGCGCTCGGCGGCCGCCGCGTTGCTCGCCGCTTCTTCGGTCCGCGCCGCGGGCAGGTAGCGCGCGAGCCAGCGGCGACACTGCGCCAGCGCCTGCGGATGGGCGACGACCCGCCGGACGCTCGCGAGCGTCGTGCCGGCGCGCGCGAGCAGGCAGTGGCGCACCGCCAACGACACCTCGGCACAGATGCGAAGCGGCGACTCGACGAGCAGGTCGAGTGTGTGCGCCACCATGCCCTCGGTCGAGTTCTCGACCGGCACGACGCCGAGATCCGCGCGCCCGCTCTCCACGTCGCGGAAGATGTCGGCCACCGTCGCCGCCGGCCGGTACTCCGCCGCGGCGCCGAACTGCCGGCGCGCCGCGAGGTGGGTGAAGGTCGCTGCCGGCCCGAGGTAGGCGACGGCGAGGCGCTGCTCGAGGCTGCGCGACGCCGAGATGATCTCGCGGAAGATCGCGCGCACCAGGTGGGCGGGCAGCGGGCCGCGGTTCGTGCGCGCCAGGCGGGCGAGCACGCCCCGCTCGCGGCCCGGCGCGTACACACCGGAGTTCGTGCGTGCCTTCTGCTCCGCGATCGACACGGCGAGCGCGGCGCGCTCGTTCAGGAGACGGAGAAGCTGGTCGTCGATCCGGTCGATGTGCCGCCGGAGCGCGGGAATCGAGGCCTTGCGCGGCATGCGGCGCTCGGCGCGAGGTCTACCGCGGGCCCCTCGCTTTTGCAAACTTACACCGGCGGGAGATCGACGGCGAAGCGCCGGTAGCGCGCGTACCGATGCGCCACGAGCGCGCGTGCCGGCCGGCGCACGAGCGTGTTCAGATGTCGCTCGAGCGCGCGCCCGAGCGTCGCGGCGGCGCCCGCAGGGTCGCGATGCGCGGCGCCGCCCGGTTCGGCCACGACGTCGTCCACGACCTTCGCCGCCAGGAGATCCTCGGCCGTGAGACGAAGGAGCGCGGCGCTGCGCGCGACCGTCGCGGGCGTCAGCCGCCGGAAGAGGATCGAGGCGCAGCCCTCGGGCGAGATGACCGAGTACCAGGCGTGCTCCTGCATGACGACGCGGTCCGCGACCGCCAGCGCGAGCGCACCTCCGCTCCCGCCTTCGCCGATCAGCGCGGAGACCACCGGCACGCCGAGGTCGCCGAGCGCCGTGAGGCACGCGGCGATCGCCTCGGCCTGGCCGCGCTCCTCGGCGCCGATTCCCGGGTAGGCGCCCTGCGTATCGACGAAGGTGAGCACCGGGCGCCGGAAGCGTGCCGCCAGCTCGAAGAGGCGCACGGCCTTGCGGTAGCCCTCCGGCCGCGCCATCCCGAAGTTGCGCGCGATCCGCTCGGCCGGCGTCCGTCCGCGTTGATGGCCGACGATCACCACGGCGCGGCCGGCGAAGCGCGCGAGCCCGCCGACCACGGCGCCGTCGTCGCCGAAGCGCCGGTCGCCGTGCAGCTCCACGAACTGCGTGCACAGCCGCCGGACGTAGTCGAGCGTCGAGGGGCGATCGGGATGACGCGCGAGCTGCACGCGCTGCCAGGGGGTGAGGTCGCGGACCAGGTCGCGCTCGAGCCGGCGCCGCGCGGCTCGCAGCGCGCGCAGCCGCCCGGCCGCCTGTCGCCGCGCGCGGCGCGCCGCCAGCGCGGCGATCTCGGCGTCGATCGCTGCGAGCGGTCGCTCGAACTCGAGATAGGTGGACGGTGGGCGGACGGCGCTCGGCCGCCGTGCGCGGCTCACGCCCGTGCGGCGCCCGGGCGCGCGCCGCCGGAGAGAAAGGCGGCTGCCTCCGCCACGATGCGCGTCCGATCACGGTCGGGGTGCCGCCACACCGCGGCCGCTTCCGCCCGGAACCACGTCCGCTGCCGCTTCGCGAACCGTCGGGTCGCACGCACCATCGCGGCGAGCGCCGCCTCCAGGTCGCACTCGCCGGCGACGCAAGCGAGCATCTCGCGGTAGCCGACGGCGCCGAACGCCGGCGCGTCGGCGGGGATGCGCGCGCCGAGCGCCCGCACTTCGTCGAGGAGCCCCGCCGCCACCATCGCCTGCGCGCGCGCGTCGATGCGCGCCGCGAGCTCGTCCGCCGGCCGGTCGAGGCCGAACACCAGCGCGTCGTACCGCGCCTCACGAAAGCCGTGTGCGGCCTGCCACTCCGAGAGCCGCCGTCCCGTGCTGAGCGCCACCTCGAGCGCGCGCACGGTGCGCACGGCGTCGGCCGGGGCGATGCGCGCCGCCGACGCAGGGTCGACCACCGCGAGCCGCCGGTGGAGGGCCGGCGCACCTTCCGCGCGGGCGACCCGCCCGAGCGCTTCCCGCAGCGCCGGCACGCGGGCGGGCGCCGGACAGAGTCCGCCGAGGAGCGCGCGGACGTAGAGTCCCGTGCCTCCGACGACGATCGGGACCCGCCCGCGGCGGTCGGCGTCGGCGACCGCCGCGGCAGCGGCGTCACGGAAGCGCGCGGCGTCGAACGTCTCCTCGGGGTCGACGAGGTCGAGGCAGTGGTGGCGCACCCGCGCCCGGTCGGCGGCGCTCGGCTTGGCCGTGCCGATCTCGAGCTGACGGTAGACCTGCCGTGAGTCGGCCGACACGATCTCGCCGCCGAGCGCCGCCGCGAGCTCCAGACCGAGCGCGGTCTTGCCGCTCGCGGTCGGGCCGACGACGCAGATGACCCGCGGGCGGCTCATCGCTTGAAGAGCGCCTCCACTCGCGCGCGCTCGAGCGTCACCGCGACCGGCCGGCCGTGGGGGCAATGCGCAGCCACGTCCACCCCGTCCATCGCTGCGAGGAGCGCTCGCACCTCCGCGGGATCGAGCCGCTCGCCGACGCGCACTACGCTGTGGCAGGCGAGCGTCGCCAGCGCCGCGTCGGCTGCCCGCTCCGCGGCGGCGCTCGCGCCCTCCTCGGCCAGCTCGCGCGCGACCGCGCAGACGACGGCGCCGGCGTCGCGGCCGCGAAGGAGTCGGGGCACCGTACGCAGCAGGAAGGTCCCGTCGCCGAACGGCTCGCCCTCGAGACCGGCTGCGGCGAGCACCTCCCCGCGCTCGGCGAGCGCCGCGGCGTGCGCGGCCGGTAGCGCGATCACCTCGGGGACGAGCAGCGGGTCACGGGCCACGGCACCGCGCGCGTACTCCTCGCGGAGCCGCTCGAAGGCCACGCGCTCGTGGGCCGCGTGCTGGTCGATGAGCACCACCCGCCGGTCTCCCTCGCAGACGAGATAGCCGTCGAAGATCTGGCCGATGAAGCGGAGCGACGCAAACCCGCCGGGCGCTGCGCTCCACAGGGTCGACGGCGCCGGCGAGGCCAGACCGTCCTCCAGCGCCAGCCCGGCGCCGTCGCGTGGCAGGTCATCATATGAAGCGACGCTCCCCACGTGCGTCGCCTCGGCGGGCTCTGGCCGGAGCGCCGCCGCGAGCCGGGTGCGCAGCGCCGGCGCGAGCAGCTGATGGACCGCCGCCGGGTGCCGGAAGCGCACCTCGAGCTTCGCTGGGTGCACGTTCACGTCGACCTCGCCGGCCGGGAAGCGGAGGAAGAGCACCGCGACCGGGTAGCGTCCGTGCATGAGCAACGACTCGTACCCGTCGAGCACGGCACGCAGGAGCAGCCGGTCGCGCGTCCAGCGATAGGCGCCACC
>Ga0070699_100001357_pt1 | contig 22532 bp, 20 predicted proteins | sample KBSK1503metaG_FD_65473 | JGI IMG/M metagenome (GOLD analysis project Ga0070699, IMG submission 65473) | Corn, switchgrass and miscanthus rhizosphere microbial communities from Kellogg Biological Station, Michigan, USA - KBS K1-50-3 metaG | ecosystem: Host-associated > Plants > Roots >...
AATTGGCGGCGCAGCCATCCCACTGCATAGCGCGGCTCGGCCGCCACGACGACGCTATCCGGGCCCCGCCCGCCCGCCTGTTGAGCCCCGGCTGCGGATCCGCCCCCCAGGAGGAGGATCGCGATCCAGGGAAGGGCGCCGTGTGCCCATGGGCCGGTCACGGCATCACGGCCAGCGATACAGGGTGATCGCGGCAGGTTTGCGAACCGCTTCGTCGCTCACGATCAGGATGCTGTCGGAGGTGACGGCGACACCTTCGGCCTGGTCATGCTCCGCCGGCAACGATCGCACCGATACGATGGCGCCCTCTGGAGTGATCACCAGCAATGCTTTCTCCTGCGAGGAGATCAGGACGTAGTAGCCGGTGACCGGGTCCACCGTGATATCGCTGGGTTTGAACTGCTTCCAGTCGTGCCCGCCGATGATCCGGCCCTGCCGAATCGTCAGCCGGGAAATATTGTGGTTGCCGGCCAGGCTCCAGCGATAGATCACCAGTTGATCCCGCAGCCTCTTGGTGCCCACCGTCTTGCAGGCCAGCTCCAGCTCATTGCGGGTCGAGTCGTACGCTACGCCTTCGAACTCGCACTCCTTGCCCAGCTCGGTGTCGTACCTGGTGTAACGGACCTGCTCGCGGTCGCCGCCCTCCTGGAACTGGAACAGCTTGCCGTTGCTGGCCAGCAGGTAGATATCGCCATTGGCGATCGTGATGCCTTCAAAGTCTTCGTGGAGGTTGTGGCCGACGTGGAACTCCTTGAGGATGACGCCGCGGCGATAGTCGAGTATCCAGACGCTTCCCTGTTCGTCGTCGTGGGCCAGCAGGCGGCCGTCCCGGGTGAGGGCCAGTCCGGAAATCTCGTTCAGGCTCGGAGGCAGCACCCACCGGGCGATGGGCTCATCGCGCGATGCCGTATCGGCGCGGACTTTCAGCTGCTCCAGCCGGGTCGCCCGGCTGGCCAGCTCGGTCGAATCCACCCCGCCGGCCGAGTAGCCCGGATGTTTGCGACAACCGGCCAGGGCGAGCACCGCGATTCCCACTAAGAAAACGGATCTCAGCATGCTACTTCGAGCCGTTGGAACCGGCCTGGCCGGTGTCCAGCTCGGCGCTCAGGATACGAGTGCCCGCCTTGGCCCGGACGGAAGTGAGGAACTCCTCCGCGGTCTCGGATTTCTTGAGCCGCACCAGGTAAAAGAGCTCCGACGGCTTCCCCTCGTTGCTCACGACCTCGTCCAGCTTCCAGCGCTTGGCCTGGCTATCGAGCACGGTCTCCAGCGCGGCTTGCGCTTCCGGAATGCCATCGGTGGTCACGAACAGGACGGAGTCGAAACGTTTCTTGCCTTTGGGGCCCACGATATCCTGGACCCGGTCGAACTTCTCTCTCAGCGCTTCGAGCTTCTTGGGCGTCAGGGCCAGCGCCAGGTCGCGATCCGGCACTTCCACATTCTTCTTGCTGGACGCCAGCTCCTTGAGCGGCTCGGCCCACTGGTTCGCCGGAGAGGATTCCAGGACGTTCTGCCCGAAATCCGAGCGCCAGATGAACAGGACCAGGAAATTGAAGACTACCGAAATCAGCAGGGACACCGTGATCGCCTGGACCCCGGCCGAAAGCCCGACCGCGATGGCGAGGAAGATGAAGACCGCGTCGCGGGCATCATCCAGGGTGTTCCGGAATCGGACTCCCCCCACGATTCCGGCGAGGCTGAAGGCCAGGGCCAGGCTGTTGCGCACGATCAGCACGACCCCCGCGACCACGATGGGAAGAATGATCATGGTCTGCACTATCGATTGATCGTAGCCCCGGGCTCGCCGCGACGTCATATAGACCCAGGAAACCGGCAGCATCAGGAACAGGACGCTAAGCAGAACCGCGAACGTGGTGATGGCCAGCTCGACCCGTGGCGGCAGCGCGATGACCGGCGTTTCGAATTGCTGGTTGTTGAGCCCGTCCTCCAGCAGCTGGGGCGAGGTGGTGAGCTGCTCGATTCTCTCGCCGGAGAAGAGCTGTCGCTCCAGCACCGGGAACGCGTACATCATCAAAGTCGAGAACCCGATCAGGACTGTGTAGTATGCCAAAAGCCGCCGGATCGGACGGTTGGAACCCCGGGTGAAAAAGTCGATCACCGACTTGAGAAAGTGCATCGCACGCCCTGGCGCAGGTGAACTTTCGATCGTATCCAATTGTGCTGGAACGATTTAGATGGCTCTTCTATGCCAGTAATCTGATGGGGAAGGGGGGAAAAGTCTGTGACCTGCATAGCGTTGGGGCCGGGAGGCCTCTCCGGGGGGCTCAGCTCACGATCTGAAAGCTCTCCAACTCCTCCAGGATGAAGGTCATTTCTTCACCCGTCATGGGGTGGCGGCCGACGAATGCGTCGCGCTGCCGCACGCTGGACAGGCGGAGCGCGATGACCAGGAACTCGGTACCCCGCCGGTTGACGGCGACCCGGCACTGATCGCGGATCGCCCGCTCCAGCTGGTCCACCCGCTGAACCGTCCAGTTGAACTTTGACATTGCGCCTTTTGACAAAGGTGGGACAGTGGGGCGGTGGGCATGTGGGCAAGCTACCTGCCTATTCTACCCACTTGCCCACTTACCCACTTACCCACTTCTGCCCACCCGGATGCCCGACTCCCTGGCGGTGATGCTTCCGATCACCGCGGCGGCGAGGGTCTGCTCTTCCTTGAGTTTCTTCAGCAGCTCATCCAGGCGTGCCGGTGCCACCGCAAGCAGCAATCCGCCGGAGGTCTGTGCATCCACCATCAGATAGCGCTCTGCCGCGGTCAGGGTGTTGTCCCATACTACCGATGCGGCCGCGGCGAGATTGCGTTCCGTGCCGCCCGGTATCCCGCCCCGCCCCGCCAGGTCGAGCGCGGAAGGAAGCAACGGCAGCGAGTCGAAGTAGAGCTGAGCGCCCACCTGGCTGGAGCTGAGGATGTTCCCCAGGTGACCCAGCAGCCCGAAGCCGGTCACATCGGTCGCCGCCTTCACTCCGCTGGCCAGGGCCGCGCGCATGGCCCCGTCGTTCAAGCTCACCATGGATTCAACCGCTGGAGCCAGGGTCGCGGCGTCGATCAGATCCCGCTTGGCCGCGGTAGTCAGTATGCCGGTGCCCAACGGCTTGGTGAGCACCAGGCGGTCCCCGGGCCGGGCCGCGCTGTTGGTGAGCAGCCGGTCGGGGTGGGCGTCGCCGATCACGCACATGCCGAACTTGGGTTCGGGGTCATCCACCGAGTGCCCACCCAGCATGAGGCACCTGGCCCGGGTCGCGGTTTCCGCCGCGCCCCGGATGACCTCGCCCAGTACCTCCCACGGCAGGGTTTCCCGGGGCCATCCCACCAGGTTCAGCGCGAAGAGCGGCGTAGCGCCCATGGCGTAGACATCACTCAGCGCATTGGCCGCCGCGATTGCGCCCCAGGCCCACGCGTCGTCTACAATGGGCGTGAAGAAGTCCACCGTGGCGACCAACGCCCGGTCGGCGCTCAGCCGATAGACGGCAGCGTCGTCCCGGCTGGCGGCATCCACCAGCACATCGGAATTCACGACGCTTGGCAAGTGGCGCAGGACCTGCGCCAGCTCGGCGGCGCCGAGCTTGCAAGCTCAACCGGCGCCGTGGGAGAGCGAGGTGAGCCGGATGCGGGGCTTCTGGTCGCTGGGAGGTGTGGTAGTCACGGGCCAACGATAACAGCGTGAGAAGTGAGAAGTAAGAAGTGAAAGTCCTTCTTACTTTTCATCTCTCATTCTTACGCTGTTTAGACGCTGAATTGGCGCAGGTGGTGATCCAGGTGCCGGGCCAGCAGCTTGCCCCACTCCGTGAGGGTGAGCCTGCCGAACCGGGGATGAATTCCCCAGACCGAATCCGCGGTGTTCCCGCGCGTCACCACCCGCTCCAGGTAGCCCTTCAGGGTGGAGAGGTCCCGAGCCCAGTCACCCGGCTGGGTCACCTGGAACTCGGGGCTACTGGGCGCCTTGCCCTTGGGGATGGGCGCGTTGAGGATGATGAAGTGTCCCAGTCGGGAGGAGAGGAAATTGGGCTTGAAGCTGGAGGGCGTCTCTCCCAGCGCTCCCTTGAGCGAATCGGTCAGGTGGCAGACCATCTGCTGCACCGACATCCGGCCCCACTGGCGCGGAGACTCCGGCGTCAGCCGATCGATCCGGCCGACGAATTCGTGGTAGGTGGCTGAGTCGAACATCGACGGCATATTCTAATCCTAAAAAAGAGCGCTACCGCTTCAACGCCGATCGACGCCGAAACGCGCCGATCGACTCCGATACGATTTCAACATTCAACGGTAGACAACAGATTGCCTGTTCCGTTGGGACATCCAATTACACCCGGGATCCGATCGGCGTGTTTCAGCGAAAATCAGCGTTGAAGCGGTAGCGCGTCACTGGCACGAGTACAAGAAGTGCACTACAGAATCACGGCTAGTAATCCGCCGGCGACCACGATCCGAATGACCCCCAACAGCAGCCGTTTCCATCCACGGCGGCCGGTGTCGAACTCCCGGCGCAGGTCCCGATGGCGGCCAGGTCCTTCCAACAGCAGTCCCAGCAGGAAAAAGAGCAGCAGCCATCCGCCGTGGCCGAGGCTCGCGAACCAGAGCGAGGCAAAGAGCGTAAACAGGAGGGCATCAACGAGGTAGGTCGTCCACGGCGCCCGCAAGCCGGGCCCTGGAGATCCGACCAGGCGGCGTTCGATCAATTCGAAAACCAGGAACCAGGCCGCGACTGCCGCGTAACCCGCCGCCAGCCAGGCCAGGCTCACAGTTACCAGTTGGTGCGGACGGAATCCGCTGAATAGACCAGCCCTCGCAAGATCACCCGCTCGACCTTCCGGGTATTGCTGATGTCGGCGAGGGGGTCGCCGGTCAGCACCACGATGTCCGCCACCTTCCCCGGCGCGATTCTGCCCAGGGAATCGGCGCCCAGCAGCGCCGCGGCGCTCCGGGTCGCGGCGAGGAGCGCGTCGCGGGGCGTGAGTCCCGCCCGGACCAGGAGCTCCATTTCGCGGTGCTCGCTCAGGCCGGGCACCAGCATCTGGTTCGAGGCGTCGGTGCCGGTGACGAGCACGCCGCCGGCGCTGCGGAATTCCCGGATGAACAGGTCCTGGTTCGGTCGCGAAGCCCGGAAGGCCTCGAAATCCGCCGGCATCCAGCCGGCCCGGATGATGAGGTCAGGCACGTTCCAGCGCAGTTTTTCGGAATCGGGAACCGCCTCGAGGTCGGGACCGGTCATCACCGCCGGATCGTCGAGCCGGCTGAAGGCCTCGTGCAGCACCAGGGTTGGGACGAGGTACACCTTGCGGGACGCGAGGGCCTGCGCCACGCGCGCCAGGTCGGCCGAGTCGAGGGTTGCCCAGCTCTTCTCGAAATAATTCCACCCGTCGAAGAACGAGCGGCTGTGCGCCGCGTAAAAGGGCGAGGGGCTCGCCGCCGCGGCTTCGGGAACGCCGCTCAGGTGATCGATGCTGCGGATTCCCATCGAGGACGCGGTGAGCGCGTCGGTGAGGCCGAGGTGGCCGGTCACCGAAAGGCTCAGGGTGCCGGCCTCTTCCACGATCGGGCGCAGCAGGGCCGGGGTGATCCTGGTGTACACGGTGATGAAGTCGGCCTTGCTCAAGGCCCGCTGGTCTACCAGGCGGCGGGCCTCGTCCGGCGTGGTGGCGACGCCGGCGTCGGCGAAGGTCGCCGGCGAGCCGTCGATCATCGCGCCTGCCACGAACATCCGGGGGCCGGGGATGGCGCCGAGGTTCACTTCGTCGCGCAGCGCGTTGACCGAGTCCTCGGTGCCGTGGATATCGCGAACCGTGGTGACCCCGTAAGCGATGTAGCGGGACAGCGCCCAGCGCTTCACGTGGGCATGGGCGTCGATCAGCCCGGGGATCAGGTAGCGCCCACTCACGTCGAGGACGACGGCGCTCTTGGGAATCTTGAACCCGGTAGCCGGGGCCAGGGTCTCGATGTGACCCTTGTAGATCACCACGACGGCGTTCTGCATCACCGACCCGTCACTCAGGTCAATGACATTGCCGCCGACCAGGGCCAGGCGGTCTTTTTCCCGCTCGCCGCACGAGGCGAGGATGGCCACCAGGGCCAGCAGGATCGCGCTAGTCGCTCGACGAATGGTCATGGAGGATCTTCCAGCCCTCAGGCCGGCGTTCCATCAGCAGGGTGAAGGGGCCGCTCGCGGTGGTGGAATCACCGCGGAAGAGAATGTAGCGGGCCGTCAGAAGAACATAACGGTCGGTGATGGGGCGAACCTGCAACTCTTCGATCCGGAGGCTGTCGCGCTGGGCACCCGGCGCGAACCTCGGCGCGTATCGGCTTCGGATCGCGTCATAGCCGCGGACCAGGTGGCCGCCGGCCACGTAGGTCGGCAGATCGCCGGGGGCGTAGTCGCTCATGAACGCATCCAGGTCCCCGCGATTCCAGGCCGCCGCCTCGTTGGCGAACTGGGCCTGGAAGCTCGGTAACAACCGGCCTGGGTCCATGATCGGGCCCGGGGGAGGGGAAGGAGCGCAGGCCGATACCAGTATGGCTGCAAAGAGCCAGCGGTGTGACATGAAGCGTCCCGGGGAGGAATGTAGGAAGCTCAAGGGGCGGGTCCAGGACCCGCCCCGTCGCGCGATGTACGCACGCACAGTCCGTGCGCCCCTACTTCTTCTTCTTTCCGCCCTTCTTCTTCCCACCCTTCTTCTTGCCGCCCTTCTTCTTGCCTCCGCCCTTCTTCTTGGAGGCTTTCTTAGCCTTGGCCTTCTTGGCGCCTTTCTTGGCCGACTTCTTCTTGGCCGATTTCTTAGCCGCCTTCTTGGCGCCTTTCTTGGCCGCCTTCTTGGCCTTCTTCTTCGCCTTTTTCCTGGCGGGGGCTGCCACATCGCTAGCCGGTCTCGGTTCCGGACTGGATGGCGTCAACGGAGGAATGATCGGTTCCGGTTGCGGGGCCATCGGGGAGGGATCCATCCAGCCAGCACCTGACCAGCCCATCTCCTCGTTCAGCTCGGCCATCGTTGCCCCCTCAAAGCATGAGCGGCGCGACCCGCCGCGGGTATCAATCGGCGCCGAAAAAGCGCCCGTGTTGTCGCGAATGTAGCTATAACTTGCACATCTTCAAATCTTCTGCAAGCCGGAAAACACCACCGGGCCGAACAGGGTATTGGCAACACCGGTTAAAACATTACATTTCAATAGCTTCCGTGATCTCGAACCAGGGTGAGACTGTGCGAATCTTCCTGACCGTGTTGTTCGGCCTGGGCCTGAGTGCAGCCACCGGCCTGGCTCAGAACGTCTCGGAAGTTCAGGTCACCCCGGAAGCTCTGACACTCAAGGTAGGCCAGAAGCAGGCCCTCTTCGCGGCTGCGTTCGATCCCGGCGGCAATCTCATCCCTACGGCTCGTTTTACCTACTCATCCAATAATGTCGCGGTCGCCCAGGCCCAGTCGGATGGCGTCGTGATCGGTCTTAAAGCGGGCGCGGCAATCGTGCGGGTAGGGTCAGGCCAGAAATTCTTCAACGTTGCGGTCACCATCGAGTCGGGCGCGGGGCCCGAGATCCGCCCGCCGGAACCGGGCCCCGCCGGCGCTCCTCCCGGCCCGCCACCCTCGATGTTGACGATCGATCCCACGCCGGTCTACCTGCTTCCTTCCGAAACCCGGCGGCTCACGGTTCGGGGATTTCGCGAGGATGGTTCCCCGGTGGATGTCCCCCGGGTTACCTGGAAATCGCTGACCCCGGAGACCGCTGCCGTGGATGGAGACGGCAACGTCGTAGGGCTCACCGCCGGTCACGCCATCGTGCAGGCGGGAGTGCCGGGCGGCCTTGCGGCGACCACGCCGGTCGAAATCGTTTCGACCGACTTCACCGTCGTGCCGGTTCGCCTGGTTTTGGCGCCCGGAGACCTCGATACGTTGCTGGCCTTGGTGCCGGCCCAGGCCAACCGCGAGCTTCGAACCGGACTCCAGTGGCGATCCGCCGCGCCGGAAATCGTCCGGGTAGGACCCAGCGGTATCGTGCAGGCGATGGCCCCGGGTGAAACCGAAATCATCATTACCGGATTCTTCCAGGAGCGTCGGCTTCCGGTGCGAGTCCACCCGCCGGTACAGACCCTGGTCGTTTCGCCCAAGCCCAGCGCCGGCACTCTCCGTCTGCCGCTCCACGGCACCAGGGCGCTCTCGGTGCAGGCCGAGGCGGCGGATTCCACCCCGGTTCCCGAGGCTGCGCTCTGGTGGGAAGTCGCCGATTCGTCGATCGTGAGCTTCGATCCCGCCCACGCCGAGATCACCGCGCGCCGGCTCGGCACCACCAGTGTGACTCTGCGAGCCCGGGGTTTCGATCCCATCACCTGGGTGGTGGAAGTGATCCCGGGCGGCATCGCCCTGGACCACCAGCGGATGACACTGGTGAATGGTGCACGGGGACAGCTCAAGGCCAGCCTGACGGACGACACCGGCGCCCCAATCGGCCCGGCGGACGATCTCCAATGGTCTACCTCCAATCTCAATGTCGCGGTGGTCGGCAGCGACGGGGCGATCGAGGCGACCGGGTTCGGCCGCGCGGCGGTGGTCGCCGCCACCCGCTGGGGTCGCGCTGATACCGCCGATATCGTGGTGACTGGAGACCTGATCTTCTCTTCCAATCGGGGTGGTCCCACCTTCGGCATTTACCAGCTGGCGCTGAGCGATCCATCCCAGGTGGTGCCGATCCTGGCCGACAGCTTCCAGAACGTGCAGGCGGTTCCTTCCCCGGACCGAAACACCATTGCTTTCAGCTCCAATCGGGGCGGCGACTTCGATCTGTACCTGATGGATCCCGATGGCGCCAATCTGCGCCGGGTCTCGTCCGGTCCAGGGGTCGACGGCGATCCGACGTGGACTCCCGATGGCCGCCGCCTGGTCTTCACTTCGGCCCGAAGCGGCAGCAGCCAGATCTATTCGATGGCAATGGACGGAAGCGACCTGCGCCCGCTGACCACGGCCGGCGGTGGCAACTCGTCGCCCACGGTCTCGCCGGACGGGCGGACCATCGCGTTCGTATCCGGCCGGGATGGGAATGACGAGATCTACCGGATGGACATCGACGGCGGAAACCAGACCAACCTGAGCGCCACCCGGGAACGGGAGGCGGCTCCCCGGTTTCTTCCCTCGGGCGATCTCGCTTACGCCGCCGAGGTGCGGCGTAACGGTTATCAGATCGTCCGGGTTCCGGCGGATGGCACCCCGGTGGTGACGCTGGCCACGTCCGCGAGCCCGATTACCGCGTTTGCTATAAGCGCCGAGGGCGACCGGCTGGCGATCGTCGCGGGCCGAGTGACCGATCCGCGCCGGGGCCGGGCCGAATTCAGCTTCAGTATCCAGTCGCTTGCCGGGGGTGCGCCGTTCCAGGTTCCCTTGACGCTGAACGAGCAGGTCGTGGGCCCGCACTTCTAGAATGGGGGAATCGGGGAATGGGTGAATGGTCATGAAAGCTCTCACCCTGGCCCAGCTGGGCAGCGCAGATTACATCGCCGTTCGCGAAGTTCCCGCTCCGACTCTGAGCAACCCGGACGATGTCATGATCCGGATGCGCGCCGCGGCCCTCAATCGTCTCGACCTTTTCGTCATCAACGGGCTGCCCGGGGTGAATCTCTCTTTCCCCCATATCATGGCGGGTGATGGAGCCGGCGTGGTGGAGCGGGTTGGCGCGGCGGTGAAGAATGTCCAGCCGGGTGACCGGGTCATGATCAACCCCGGGATTTCCTGCTTCCACTGTCCCAGCTGCCAGGCGGGCGAGCATTCGCTGTGCGAGACCTACCGGTTACTGGGGGAACACCTGCCCGGCACCGCGGCGGAATTCGTGGTGGTGCCGGCCGCAAACCTGGGCCAGGTGCCGGATCGGATGCCGTGGCCCCAGGCGGCCGCCTTTTCGCTCGCAACGCTCACGGCGTGGCGGATGCTGATCACCCGGGCCGTGCTGCGACCGGGCGAGACGGTGCTCATCTGGGGAATCGGCGGCGGTGTCGCGATGGCCGCACTCCAGATCGCCAAGCTCACCGGTGCCCGGGTGATCGCCACCAGCTCATCCGATGAGAAGCTGGCGCGGGCCGGGGAGCTGGGAGCCGACCACCTGTTGAATCACGCGGCCGTGGACGTGCCCGCCGAGGTTCGCAAGCTGGTGGGCAGGCAGGGCGTCGAGGTGGTGGTGGACAACGTGGGCGAGAAGACCTGGGAGAAGTCGCTGCGTTGCCTGGGCCGGATGGGCCGGCTGGTCACCTGCGGGGGCACCACCGGTCCCCTGGTCGTCACCGATGTGCGAAAGCTATTCTGGTACCAGTACTCCATTCTCGGATCCACCATGGGCAATCTCCGGGAATACCAGGCGATTGTCCGGTTGGCCCACCAGGGTAAGTTGTGGCCAGTCATCGATGAGGTGGTCCCGATGGACAAAGGTCGTGAGGCCTTTGCCCGCCTTCAGGCGGGCGAGCAGACAGGAAAACTCGTGATCGAGGTGGCAGCGTGAACGAACTCTGGGAACGGCTGCAGGGCGGCGCGGAGCAGCTGGGCCGGGTAGCCCCCGCGCTGATCGCCGCCGTGCTGGTACTGCTGGCCGGCTATCTCTTCGCCAGGCAGATCGAGCGGTGGGTCGACCGGCTGCTCAAGCGGATGGATTTCAACCGGATGGCGCAGGAAGGCGGATTGGCCGAGGCGGTGGGCCGGGCCCGGCCCTATCTCGACCCGGTCCACGCGGTCGGGAAGTTGATGTTCTGGCTGGTGATGCTGGTGGTGATTCTCCTGGCCAGCGCGGCGCTGGGCCTGGAAAGCATCAACACGATGTTCGGGCTGATGCTTTCCTTCATTCCTACGCTCATCGCCGGGATCGTGATTGTCATTCTCGGCATCATCGTGGGCGAATTCGTCCGCGGATTGATCGTCGCCTCGGCCGGCCGGGTCGCCGGGGTCCCGCTTTTGGCGAAGCTTGCCAAGACCGCGGTGGTGATGATCGCGATCTTCATGGCGCTGCAGCAGGTCGGCGTGGCGGAAGAAATCGTGACCGCTGCTTTCACCCTGGTGGTCGGCGCTGTCGCGCTGGCGGCGGGCCTGGCGTTCGGGCTGGGCAATCGCGAGCTGGCGGGGGAGATCACTCGCAAGTGGTATGAGGAGGGGAAATGGAAGAATCGGCGGAAGACGGATCCGCCGGAGGGAACGCCGCTGCCTACCGAGGAGGAGAAGCCGTAGGTATCCGGTACACCAGGATCCGGTGGCTGGTCGCCTTGTCCTTCGACTCCGCTACCAGGAGAACCTCGCGGTTCCCGCCGATCACCCGTCCGTAACCGGGAAACTCGTACGAGGCGATTAATCGGCCCTCCCTACCCACCAGCTGCACGCTCCGAGTCGAATCCAGCAGCGAATAGTTCTTCATCAGCCAGATATTCCCGTCCGGATCGGCAAAGGCGCTCACGAAGGGCGGCTTGATGATCGCGAAGGGAACTTTCTGAGCCGTGCTGCGGAGATCGGGAGGGAACTGCTGGAGGAAGAGATCGCGGTCTTCCGGCAAGACCTGGAGGACCCGATCGGGCAGCTGTTCGCCCCGGTTCCACTTGCCATCGGGTGACCGGCGGTCCACCCGGTTCTGGGTGATCCGCGCGATCCAGAGTGTCCCATCCTCCAGGACGCCCCACTCATCGTTTCCGGAAAGGGCGCGAGGCTCGTAGCGGCGGCCGGCGTCCCCGAACACCTCGGCGATGTCCGGCGGTGCCAGCTTGCCGACCGTGTCTGCGCGGGTCCCGGTCAGGGCGACGATCGCCGCGGAATCCCGGTTCCCGCTGCCGTCGGGCCCGGCGACCGGCGGCAGCTTGATGTAGAAGCGCCCGGCCCGGTCCCGGGCTTCGGGAAAGGCGCCGCGAATGAACTGGGAGATGTCGAGAGTGCCGACGTACCCGCCGTGCCACAGCGTGACCGCGCGCTTGCCCCAGTCGTCGAGATAGAGGGAATCACCGCTCTTGAACATGGTAAACGGCTCGGCGTATTCCGGATGCCGGACGCCGCCCATCATCTCCGTGCTATGCTGGGAAAGGTCGAGGACCAGGGCCGCGTGCTCATTCGGCGCCAGGACAGCCCAATGACTCTCGCCCAGCCAGATGGCCTGGTCGAGATAGGAATAAGCGAGCTCCAGCGAGTCGATCGGGGGGCCGAGTGCAATCGGAGGAGCGGCGCTCGGTCCGCCACCGTCGCAGGCAGCGACAAGGGCCAGGCCGAGGCAGAGGAGGCGTTTGGTCATGACCCCAATGTAGGGGCTCCAACCCTTGGGAGAAACCGGCAGAGATTACGGATAGATTACGAATGAATGTCATCCCGAGTGAAACGAGGGATCTTGCTCGGGTTGAGAAGATGCCTCGCTCCGCTCGGGATGACAGCTATCCAGTTCCTACCGTCCTTCCGTCCTTCCGCCCTCAGGGGCTCCACCAGTACGTCAGCTTGATCGCAAAGATATTGTCCGCCTTGGCGCGCAGCAGCCGGTCCATCGAATGGCGAAGGCCGAACTCGCCGATGTTCTCGCTGTCCGAGCGGCTCTGGGTCCACACCAGGAAAATGGTGGATCCGGGGAGGTACTCCCACCGCAGCACCGCGTTGCCCCGGAGCGAGCGGAAGTTGAAGTCCGGGTTGCCCACCGCGATCGGCGCCGCGGGGCCGGCCCCGTCGGGATCGGCGATGTAGTTGGTCTTGTCGAAGGTCGACCCGTTGCGGCCGTATTCGTTGAAGTCGTAGGTCCGGGGCGCGGCCAGTTCCTTGAAGCGGAAATAGTCGCCCGACGCGATCAGCGGCTGGGCGTACAGCTCCAGGCTCAGCCGGGGATTGAAGATCCAGTTGAGCCGGATGCTGGCCGAGAGCGAGGTCTGGTCCAGGTCGGAAAAAACGTAGCGATTGCCGAACGTGGCGGTCGCGGTCGGGTCGGCAAAGGTGCCAACGTACTGGGCCGACGTGAAGCTCTTGTCGAAACTGGGCTCGAAGGACAGCGAGACGCTGCTGCTCGGCTTCCACTCGACCGACGGCCCAAAGCCCCAGCTTTCATCCGAGCCTCGGGAATAGTGACCACCGTAGACGTTCAATCCGAAGACGAACGACTTCCGGTCATCGGTCTGAGCGAACAGGTTGCCCTCAAATCCCGACGGGCTCCTGGTATAGGGACCGCCCCGGGTGAGCCGGTTGCTGGTGCGCCACGGGTTGTAGGCCAGAGAGTAATTGATGCTCTTGTAGTTCAGGAACTGCACGTAGCCATTATGAAACACCCCGGCGGATGTCATTGCGCCGGCAAAGTCCCAGCTGCCGAAGAGTGCCAGATTCTCATTCACGTAGCGGAAGGTCTTGCCGGGGGTCGACCAGCGCCGTCCGACTACCGTGTGCGCGTTGACCAGGTCGCTGCGGAACTGGAAGCCCAGGTCCATCACGTCGAATCCGGGCGAGATCACGCCGATCGCCGAATTGACCCGCCAATCGCCTTTCTGCTTGTTGAGCGCCATCCTCCCAGCGAATCCCTGGAGCGAGGTCGCGTTGCTGTCCACCGACAGGTGCGTGGCATCGGGCTGCTGGAAGTAGTGCAGCGAGTTCTGCTGTACCGAGGTAATCTGCCCGGCACTCCCCTGGATGGAGCTCAACCCGCCCCACCCGGTGATGACCCAGGTCTTGTCCTTGTCGAGGAAAGTCCAGCCGTCGGCCGCGAGACCGAAGGCGCTGCTGTTCAGCTCGTTGATGAGCCGGGGATCGTTGAAATCGCGCGCCGTAGTCGTCGCAATGAACCCCAGTCCCTGGCGTCCGTCGTTCATCTCGTTCTGGGCTCTGAACAGTCCGTAATAGGTTCGCGGCTCCACCTCGATGTTGCGCAAGGTGCCCGCGGAATCGATCCGGGCCATCTCCCGCCCGGTGAGCGCGTGCATCATCCCCACATTCCAGCTGCCCACCTTGCCGGTGAGCTTGGCGGCGCCCAGGATGCTGGTGCCGGTCGGCACATCGCTGAAATCGCTGGAGGGCAGACTTCCCTGGGGCGCGCGGCCCACGCGCCGGGAATAGAAGAAGTCCGGGTTGCCCCAGTTGAACCCCCAGTTGTTGTTGGCGCCGCCGTAGCCAAAGTCGAAGATCGTGGACCCTTCGATGAAGAAGGGGCGCTTCTCCGGGAAGAAAGTTTCGAAATCGCTCAGGTTGACCACGGCCGGATCCACCTCCACCTGGCCGAAGTCCGGATTGATCGTTGCATCCACCGTGAGATTGCTCCCCAGGCCGAACTTGAGGTCGGTGCCACCGGAAAGGGTGGTCGAGGAGCCATCATTGAATGGATTGCCGGCCGAGGGATGGGTCAGCTCGGCCCGACTCGTGATGTATGGCAACGCCTCGAAACGCCGGGGCGGATTCACATTGGTGATGCCGGCCAGATCCTTGAAGCGGGAGACAAAACCGCTGCCGTTGCGCGGAGTATAGACCAGGTAATCCGCTTCATTCCGCCGGGCGATCATCCGCTTGAAGTTGATGCCCCAGCTCTGGACCTCGCTCTTCTTGAATCGGAGCTGGGAATACGGTATCCGCATCTCCACCGACCAGCCGGTGGAATCCCGTTGGGTGCTTGCCTGCCAGACCCCGTCCCAGTCGCTCGAGTCCCAGTCGTCGTTATAGAGCACGCCGTCGTACAGTGTCCCCGCGGCATTCACGCTGAAGTAGAATCCGCTGCGCCGATCGTGATAGGGGTCGAGGAAGATCCAGAACTGGTCCGAGGTGACAAAGTTGTCGCGCCGGGCCAGCCGGGAAATGATGGAATCGGGCGCGGTGTCATAGAGATGAGCACCGACATAGAGGGCTTCATCGTCGTAAGCCAGGTAGACCACGGTCCGCTGGGTCGGAGCGGCGCCTTCCACCGGCTCCGCCTGCTCGAAGGCGGTGATCTCCTGGGCGCCTTGCCAGCCGGGCTCGTTCAGCCGCCCGTCCACGGTAATCGAAACGGTGGTGCGAATGGCACGCACCTCGGCCGGCCCGCTGATTGATACGGGGTTGGCTACAGACGCCTGGAGGGCCAGGAGCAGGAGCCCGGAAAGTGCTGGCATGGGTACGACTCGGTTGTTGGTTGACTCGTACTGCGCGGCTAAGGACTTAGAGGCAGGAATCGGGGGAAAGGTTGCGGTGGGTTCGGTGGAGAAGGCGGACGAGGCGGTCAAGGCAGTCGGGGCGGTCAAAAAGAACGGGGCTGTCATCCCGAGTGGAACGAGGGATCTTGCTCGGATTGAGAAGATTCCTCGCTGCGCTCGGCATGACAGCCCAGTGACTACTGTCCGCCTGTCCGCCTATTACCGTCTAGTTCGAGCTCAACAACTCTTCAAACAGGTCCAGCGCCCGCGGGTCATCCGACTGGCCCAGCCAGAACAGTGCCTTCCGACGGATCTCCGGGTCCTTGTTGGAGCGGGCGATCCGGATCAGGGCAGGCACCCCCTGGTCGTCGCTCAATTGGGACAGCGCGAAGACCGCCGATTCACGAACATCCTGGTCGCCGCGTTCATCCTCGGCGAGCTCGGCCAGGTCCTTGGTCGCGGCGTCCCCCGCCGCCTGGCCCAGCCAGAACACAGCGCTCTTCCGGGTATCGTTCCGCACGCTGGAGTTTCGCGCGAGCCGGATCAGGTCCGGCCACGGCGTCACGCTGTCGGCCAATGTCAGAGCGAAAATCGCGTCGCCGCCGACACTGCTGCCGGCCTGCCGGGCTACATCGAGCAGGTAGGCTGCTGCTTCAGTCGTGCCCACTGTGCCCAGGTCTACCAGGCCAGGCGGGTTGGAGCGGGGCGTCGTTCCCACCGCGACCCGGATCCGGCTCACCGTGCTGCCGTGAACGGTCAGGGTCACCCGCACCGGGCCGTAGACGCAGGGACAGTGATCGTCATCGTCGTCTTTGTTGTTCCGAGTCATCCGGTGACCGTTGCCGAAATTGATGTTGTTGTCACCGTTGCCGCAGACATCGGGACGGGAGGCGTAGCTGAAGCGGACGACGCCGTCATTCACCCGGGAGACTCGAGATGACAGGGACTGGGCGCTCAACGACCCTCCGATGATCATTGATGCTCCCAGCAGTACGACAATCTTGGTTTTCATTTGAGCTCCTTGATTTGTGACAAGTGACAGGTGACAAGTGACAAGGACTGAACACCCTCGGCACTTGTCACTTGTTACTTGTCACCTGTCACTTGTCACTGGTCAATGATCTGCTGAAGTATCTCCGCCACTCTCGGGTCGTTCGATTGCGACAGCCAGAACAGCGCCTTCTTCCGCATCTCCCGGTCCGGATCGCTCCGCGCGATGTCCACCAGCTTGTCCACCGCCGGCTTCTCTCTGCGCTGGGAGTACACGAAGATGAGCTGCTCCTTCATCTCCGGGTTGGTCATTTTCGCGTAGAGATCCACGAGATCGGTGATGCTGCCGCCCTGCTGGCCGGCCCAGAACAGCGCCTGCTTCCGCATTTCGATGTCTTCGCTCTCGTTCAGCGCAATGCTCATGATGAATCGAGCGTTTTCCGGGTTGTTCATCTGGGACAGGGAGAAGATCACCTTCTCCTTCAACTCTTTCTCCCGGAGCGTCCCGTACAGCTTCTGGAGGTACCTGCCGTTATCGGCATTGTTGGACTGCCCGATCCAGAAGATGGCCTGCTCCCGAAGCTCGGTCGGCGCGTCGGTCCGCTCCGCGTAGGCTCGGAGTGCGGCGCTGGCCCCGCCCTTGTCCACCTGGGACAGCGCGAAGATCGCCTTCTCCTGCATCTGCCGGTCGTTCGAGGTGCGAAGGATCGAATCCAGCGCCGCCACGGCTCGCTCGGTGCCTACCTGGGAAAGCCAGAAGACCGCCTGCTGCCGCACTTCGTCATCCGGATCGGTCCTCGCGGCGGCGAGCAGGATATCCTCGGTCTCTGAAGTCTGTTTCTGCGAAATCAGGAAAATGGCCTTCCGGCGCAGCACTTCGGAGCAGGGATCCCGGCGGGCCAGCACCCGGCGCAGAATCGGCACCGCGCGGTCCGCGTCCATCTGGAGCAGGGCATTGAGCGCCGCGACCCGCATGTCGTCATCTTCGTCCTCACAGCGGGTCGACGTCCTGCTGCTGGATGACGTCGCCGTCGAGCTGGATGACGAACTGGTTGTCGAGCTCGAAGACGAGGTGGCCGAGGCACTGCTGCTCGCGCTCTCCGAGATTACCCGGGCGCAGTCCGCGTCGCCGTGGTTGGCAAGCACGCCGCAGATCCGGGTTTCCAGCGCTTGAGAATCACCGCTATAGGCATTGGGGAACCGCTCCCGCTGGAGCCGGAGGACATCCCGGCCCTGCTTGAGCTTGTCATCCCCACCGCTGCGGTAGAGCGCAAACGCTTCCCAGTAGTACGCGACCGGGGCGTATTCGGACCGGGGATACCGGTCGCGCACCTGGTGAAAAAGACTGACAGCGCGGACGAAGTCATTGCGCTGCAGCGCCGAACGGGCCGCCCGATAGAGCGAATCCGCCGGATCGCCCTGCACCCAAGGCGCGGGCGGCAGCAGGCCGTATTCCTCCTGGGCAACCGCCGGGCCCTGCTGATCGGTGGTCGAGGGCCCCGCCGTCATGAACATCGGTATGGTGGCGGCGAGCGCGAACAGGAACGTGGTGGTACGCATTGTCAGATATCTCCTCAAAGGCCGACCGTCGGTTGCCCGGCGGGGACGGCGGTGCGAAGGCGGGACAGGAGCCCGCCCTGTTCAAGTCCATCATCAATCATGTTGGCTTCGTTTTTGTCGGTCTGGTCCGTCATCTGGGCGATTTCAGCCAGCACCAGCTCCAGGTCCTGCAACAGCGCCTTGGTCTTGGGGTCTCGCGCCGCGGGCGAATCCATCAGCAACCTGTTGGACGAGAGCAGCTCCTGGGCGCGGCGTCCGGCGTTCTGATCCAGGGTGCCCTGCTTCAGGTCAGCCCGGAACGTGGTGAGGAACACTTCGGACTGGCTGAGGTACTGCACCGCCGCGACTTTGAAGGCGTTGTCCCCGGTGGCGGTGTCCGGATTCACCGGGCCGGCGATCGGAGGATTCACCGGCGCGTGAGACCCGGACATCAGCGCGCGGCCGATCAGGATGCCGAGCACCAGCACCGCCGCCGCCGCCAATCCGCCCCAGAGCAACGGCTTCCAGATCGGGCGCCGGGCCGGCCGGGTGCGGCCGGATTGAATGGCCGCCCACATCGCCTCCCGGGGGGTCTCGGGGGGCTTGTTGTAATCGGCGGCGGCATCCCGCAGCCTGGGGTCCAACGGATCTTCAATCATGAGGCACTCTCTCCCGCAAAGTCGGCCAGGGCTTCTCTTAGCTTCGCCCGGGCCCGAAACAGTTGCGCCTTCGAGGTTCCGGACTGGACTCCCAGCGCGGATCCGATCTCTTCGTGGGTATAGCCTTCCATGTCATGCATCACGAACACCGTTCGGTATCCTTCCGGCAGCTTGTCGATCGCATCCCGCATCCGGATATGGAGATCGGGCTCGGTCCGGCGCCTGGTCTCGGTCACCGTGACGGCCTCTTCCAGGCCGGCTTCCCGCTGCCGGAACCGCTTCACCTTCCGTAACCCGTTCAATGCCACCGACAGGGCGATGGAAGTGATCCAGGTGGAGAGGGCCGACTCGCCCCGGAACGTGGCTAACCGGCTGTAGACCTTGATGAAGGTCTCCTGCACAAAGTCCTGGGCCAGGTCGGACTCTCCTGCCATCCGGTAGGCCAGCCGGAAGACCCGGTCTACGTGCGCGTCGTACAGTTCGCGCTCGGCGCTGGCCTCCCCGGCCAGGACTCGTTCAATCAGGCTGTGGTCAGTCACAGGGCTCCGGCACTACGGGGTTCCACGCTGGTCGGGCATGAGAAACCGGCTCGGGCGAAAGGGTTGCGTCTGGTCGGGGCGGTCAAGGCGGTCGGGGCGGTCACCTACCCCAAGGGCTGTCATTCCGAGCGCAGCGAGGAATCTTGCCGCCCGGGCAAGATCCCTCGTTACACTCGGGATGGCACCATTCGGAATCGACCGCCTTTGTCCGCCCCGACCGCCGCGACCGCCTCAACAAATGCAACCTTAATCGCAAAAGATGCATCTACTACCACACAACGAAGCAGCGCGGGTGGAGCAATGGTCCTCATGGCGGCGCGACTCTTCAGCACGGTGTACGAAATGTTCAACGAGAAGCTGGAGCCCATTGGCGAGATCAAGAACCCGGTCCATCCCGGGGCGACCGGTCTGGGGCGGGGAACCGTGTACCTGGAGCGGCCCATGCCGGCGCTTCGGGGAGATACACGGATGGATGGCTAGACGGGCGGGAATGAGTGCTTGGGGCCTATTGATGTAGCGGCGTACTGCGTACGCCGGTTTGGTCAGCCCGGTCTTCCCGCCGTCTCCCCTCCGTTCCGTCCGAAGCTTCCCTCCGCCTTCGCCAGCTCCGCCACCGCGTAGCGGTATCCCGCTTCGATTATCTGGTTCAGCGAATCCATCTGAAAAGTCTCGAACTGGCTGGTGGGCGGCTCCAGGTAGAGCGCCACTGCCCCGCGGCCCCCTTTTCCGGTTCGAATGCTGGAAAGCAGGGAGGTCCGGTAAAGAATCTGAAACAGCGATGGGAAGTCGTTGGTGACCTTCCGCCGGAGGATCCGGTCGGTGAGGATTCGCCAGGGGCTCGGAGCCAGCTTCATTCCCGCCTGGACCACCAGGTCGACATCGGGTGAGACGTCGACCGCGATGATCTCGCTGTCGCCCAGGTCCCGCATGGCAGCCACCGGAACGTTGTCCAGCACCCCGCCGTCGATCAGCAGGTCCCCGGTATCATCAATCAGCGGCGGCGCCGTGCCGGGGATCGAGATGCTGGCGCGAAGCCAGCGCCGGACCGGGCCGTGCCGGTGAATCATCAGCTCCGCGCGACTCAGGTTGGTAGAGACACAGAAATAGTTGAGCCAGAGATTCTCGATCAGCTGGTCCCCGAACATCATCTTGAGCATCCTGCCGGCCCGGCGTCCCGACATCAGCGAGACCAGGGGCAGGGTGAAGTCGCGATGCGGCCGAAAGCCGATCCAGCCCCGGCGATTGATCTCCTCCATGTCGTCCGACCGGAGGCCGCCGGCGTACTGCGCGGCGATCACCGCTCCCATGCTGGCGCCCCCGATCCGGTCGATCGGAATCCCGGCCTCCTCGAGAGCCCGGAGCACGCCGATATGGGCGAAACCACGGGCCCCGCCCCCGCCGAGCACCAGCGCCACCGCATTGCCGGCGAGGTGCCGGGCCAGCCGCTGGAAGTCGGCGTCGGTCCCCAGCCGCATGTGGTGATGAATGCTGAAGGCTGCCAGGGCCAGCCACTTCTCGCTGCCCACCGGGCTCTGGTCCTCGTGCAAAAGCACCAGCTCCTGGTCGGTCACGTTGCCGATCGGGCCGGTTGAACCGCGCTGGCCCCTGATCGGCCCGATGAGCGGGGGAGACTTGCTGACGGCGACGCGCAGAATCCGGTCGGCCTGGCTCAGGCAGCGGACGGTCCAGGGTGTGAGCTCAGGATCGGACTCGTAGAGAATGAATCGGTACAGCGCCTCCTGATCGTTCAGCCACGCGGTGATCCGGCCGTAATCGGGATGACCCTCGGCGGACTCCGACGACCCGCTGCCGCACAAGCGGTCCACGATCTCGGCGTTGAGGTGCAACGTGGGGCCGTGGAGGCCCATGGCCCGCGCAATCCGCTCGGCGAAAGCACCGAGCGGCGCGTCGGAGCCGAGCGGCACCAGCGCGATGGTGACCGGACGAGTGTTGTGGATGACCGGCTCGTTGGAGGAGGCCAGCCACCGGGCGAGCATCCGGGTCAATCCCATCGCGGTCACCGGCTCTCGCTCGAGCAGGCGGGTAAACGCGGACTGGGAAAGCCGCCCCAGCTCGGTGTCGCGCAGAGCCACGACGGTTGCCGAGCGGGGCTCTCCCGTAACCAGCGCAATTTCACCGACGGTTTCGCCCCGGGTTACGTCGCGGAGCGCACGGCGGACGCCCGTCAGGTCCGGCCGTTCCAGGAGCACCCGCAACCGGCCACTGACGACGAGGTATAGCGCGTCGCCCTGATCACCCTGGCGGAAGAGTACGCTGCCGCCGTGAATGTGGGTCCACTCGATCTTTCTCGCGACCTCCGACAGCGTGCTGGAGTCCAGGCCGGCAAAGACCGGGACCTCGGCCAGGAATCGCACGACGTCGGGGGGAGGGGCGGACGGGTAGGTGGCCATTAGTGCTTAGATATATATGGAAAGGCGTAGGGGCGCACGGCGTGTGCCGCTGCGACCCAAGACCCCTGCAGGGCATCCAAGCTGTTACCGCGACAGATTCCTTTGGGGTTGGCGGCAGGGTACCGGCTTGTGGCCTTGCAACAGCCATCGCGAAAGCGCGAAAAACAGCGAAAGCGCGAAGTGGCCAGGAAGATCCAATTACGGCAGTCGAAATATTGAAAAGTCGTTTTCGCGTTTTCGCGATTATCAACGTTAGGCCGGACGACTCGGGTGGCTCAAGGGGTTGCGATCCGAACCAGGCCCGGATTGGAATTGGTGGTCGGGTATCGGATTGGAGTCTTGCAACAGCTATCACGAAAGCGCGAAAAACAGCGAAAGCGCGAAGTGGCCGCAAGATCCGAACAACTAGACACGAACAATGGAAGATTGTTTTTCGCGTTTTCGCACTTTCGCGTTTTCGCGACATCACGGCTGGTTTCCGTGAGTCGCTCGGCGGTCGCACTCCCAACATTCGTCTGAGGTTCGAATGATTCCTCGCGGTACGTTGCTTCTGGCACTGACTGCTCTGCCGGCGTCGGTTTGGGCGCAGACCTCGGTTCCGGTTCGCGCCTTAAGCTCCCCATTGGCAAAGTCAGCCGATGCCTTCACCAACATCAGCAGCGTGCGCGAACTGTCCAACGGAAAAGTGATCGTCTCCGACCTGGTGGACAAATCGGTGCACCTGCTGGATCTGGCCGCGGGGACCTCGGTGCAGGTCGGGCGCGAGGGCGGAGGGCCGGGTGAGTACGGTTTCCCCGGCGAGCTGCTCCCCCAGCCGGGAGACACTACGCTCCTGGTGGACCGGGTGAACCGCCGATTCCTCATCATTCTGCCCAACGGAAAGACCGGGGGAACTATTCCCTTTCCCCAGAATACCTTCAACGATCCCCGCGGGATTGACCGGACCGGACGGATCTATTTCCAGGGCAGCATGCTGGGTGGCGGGTTCATTCCCGGCCAGCCCTCGCCAGATTCCCTTCCCATCACTCGATGGGACCGGCGCCGAAACGTCACCGACACGGTCACCTTTCTCAAAGTCCCTTCCCTGAATGTGAATGTCTCCGGTGGTGGCGGTCGTGGCGCGGTGATGTTCCGGATGCAGCCGTTCAGCCCGGAGGACGGCTGGTCGGTCGGTTCAGACGGAAGGGTCGGGGTGGCTCGAGTCGTGGACTACCACGTCGAGTGGTTTTCACCGGCCCGGCAACGTACCGCCGGTCCGGCCAACAAGGTGACTCCGGTACGGGTGACCGAGGCGGACAAGGAAGCGCAGCGGCGGCA
>Ga0070699_100001359_pt1 | contig 22516 bp, 19 predicted proteins | sample KBSK1503metaG_FD_65473 | JGI IMG/M metagenome (GOLD analysis project Ga0070699, IMG submission 65473) | Corn, switchgrass and miscanthus rhizosphere microbial communities from Kellogg Biological Station, Michigan, USA - KBS K1-50-3 metaG | ecosystem: Host-associated > Plants > Roots >...
CGCCCGACTCGCCCGCGGAGGAGCCTTCCTCTCCCTCGCAACGGCAAACGCCGAGAACGGGAGAAGGTTCAAACGACCTGGAGACTCGTGAGGCTTGGCAGCAAAGGATTCGAAGTCATCTCGCGAGCATCCAGAAGGGAGGCGGAGACTACCAGTATTTCGAGCTGCTGAGGGACCATGCCATCGGCAGCGGCATCCCGGGGAACCGCGCCAAGATACTCCCTTTCCTCGTGCTTCCCATCCTGATGCGGGCGACGCGAATCGTGGAGCTTGGATGTGCGTTCACCTACTACCCCCGGACGTATCCGGATCGTTCACCCTGGAAGGCATCGACCAGCGATTTCGAGGGGCTGGTCAGCACTCGGACGTTTCTCATCGCGTGCCGCTTCCTCAATCGGATCGGCGTGCCGGCGACCCTGACGAGCGTGGACATCAGGAACACTCGTCTTTACGGAAATGCGGAGGCTCTGCTCACGGATCTGGACCTGATCGGCTACTGGCAGCCCGTCATGGGGACGGACAGTATCGAGTGGCTGAAGCGCCAGACAGCGAAGATCGATATCGCTCTCGTAGACAGCCACCACACCTATGCGCAGGTTTCGGGCGAGCTGAACGGCCTGCATCCCCTGATGAGCGAACATGGAATCATCATCGTGGACGACTGCTACAACCTCGACTACCAGACGGGAGTCGACTGGAACATCGACGAGACGTCTGCGGGCGTTGCGAAGGGCGGGCAATACGGGGCGCTCGTGGAGTTCCTGGAGCAGCATCCGGAATGGGTGGCGGAATGGGTCCCGGACTCGATTGCCTCGGTGGCGTATCTCTATCGTCGCGGGGAGAGCCGCGAGCTTCGCGAACCGCAACCAGCTACGCCTTCTCGCCGCGGACCACAGCCTTCACACCGAGTTCGCGAAGGGGTAGCTTATCCTGAAGCGTTCCGCGCCTTTCCCTTCGTGCGCGGGTCCATCGATGCGGATGTGATCCGAACGCGGGTCGGCAGCGTCCAGAGACGGTCATTCGATGCCGGGATCGCCGAGGACCAGCATGTGCACGATCGGTTCCTCTTCGACTTCTACTGCGCGGAGACGATCCTCACCGACAACACCGGCGTCTTCGAGTGGCTGGACATCTGCGAGACGGTCCTGGCCGCGAAGAACAACTATACCTTCGTCGAGCTGGGCGCCGGTTACGCCCGCTGGTCCGTGATCGCCTACTTCATGGCCACCCGGTTCCGCAGCCTTCGGACGAAGCTGATCTGTGTCGAGCCGGAGCCGACCCACTATCGTTGGGCGGTCCAGAACTTCCTGGACAACGGGATTCCGGTTCGGGACCATGTCCTCTTGGAGGGAGCGGTCTCGAGGAAGGACGGCTACGTGCTGTTCCACGTCGGCGATCCCGCGGCCTGGTACGGCCAGTCGGTTATCCAGGAGCTGCAACCCAGCCTGCGAGAACGACTCGCGCGGCTCGAGGCCCTGGGTCCGCGAAAAGAGCCGGAGGTGAAGGACGGCGAGCGGGGCCGGAGGTGCGTGAAGGCCTACTCTCTCGCGAGCGTCCTGGAGCCCGTCGACTGCGCCGACCTCGTCCACATGGACCTCCAGGGAAGCGAGTACGAGGTCCTGGCCGGGGGGGTCTCCGTGATCAACGAGAAGGTGAAGCGGCTTCACATCGGGACCCACAGCCCGAGGATCGAGGCGAGGTTTCAAACCCTGTTGGGCGAGAACGGGTGGACGTGTTTGAGGAACTACCCCCAGGGCCGGCGCGAGACGGAGTTCGGGCAGATGGACTTCGAGGATGGCATCCAGACCTGGGTCAATCCCCGCCTCGCCCGATAGCAGGGGTGCGGCGGTCCACCTGAGCGTGGTGGCCACTGCCCGCAATGACGATCACGGGGGGAACCTCCTCGGGCGGATGCAGCTCTTCGTCGACTCGCTGCTCGCCCAGTGTGCCCACCACGGCCTCCGCGCCGAGCTCGTGCTCGTCGAGTGGAACCCCGTGGCGGACCGGCCTCGCCTGGCCCGCGCCCTGTCTTGGCCCGGCGAGGGGGAGGCATGCGACGTGCGCATCGTCGAGGTGCCCCGTCAAGTGCACCGGCGCTTCCGCTACGCGGACCAGCTATCGCTCTATCAGATGATCGCCAAGAACGCGGGTATCCGGCGCGCCCGCGGCCGCTTCGTGCTCGCCACCAACGTCGACATCCTGTTCTCGGACGAGCTGATGCGGTTCCTCGCCGTCCCCCGGCTGGAAGAAGGCCGCATGTACCGGGCGGAGCGGTACGACGTGCCGTCCGACGTTCCCGCGGCCACGGATGTGGAGAGCCGTCTCGAGTACTGCCGGCGCCACGTCCTGCGGCACCACTACCGGGAGGGCACCCTCAATCTCGGGACGGGACGACACAGCCGCTTCTATCCGGAGCCGACCTGGCGCTCTCGTCTCCACGAGCGGCTGCAGGACTGGGGACTCCGGCCGGTGACGAACCGATGCCGCCTTCATACCAATGGCTGCGGCGACTTCACGCTCATGGCCCGGCACGATTGGGAGCGGCTGCGTGGATATCCCGAGTTCGACATGTTCTCGTTCCACCTCGACTCGTTGCTCTGCTACGCCGCGCATCACGCCGGCATCCGCGAGCGGCTTCTGCTCGATCCGATGCGGATCTACCACGTCGAGCACGGGACCGGCTCCGGGTGGACGCCGGAGGGCGAGGACACGCTGAACCGGCGCCTCGACAAGGCGGGCATTCCCCAGCTCGACCCGCAGCAGCTCGACGACTGGGCCGTCCAGATGCGGCGCGAGGGCAAGGCCATGATCTTCAACGGCGAGGACTGGGGTCTGGCCGGCTGCTCGCTGCCCGAGACGAGGCCGGGAGCTTGAGCCGGGCCGAGGCGCCCCTCGTCTCCGTGGTCGTGCCTTGCCTGAACCGCGCCCACCTGATCGTGCCCACTCTCGAGAGCATCCTCGGGCAGGACTACCCGCGCATCGAATGCATCGTGGCTGATGGCGGCTCGACCGATGGAACCGTCGAGATCCTCGAGCGCTATGGCGATCGCATCAAATGGTTCTCGGAGTCCGACGAGGGCCACGCCGATGCGATCAACAAGGGTTGGCTTCGGTGCCGCGGTGAGATCCTGGCCTGGCTGAATGCGGACGACATGTGGGTCGAACCGGACGCGGTGAGCCAGGCCGTCGGTTACCTGCGTGAGCACCCGGATGTGGACCTCGTGTATGGCGGGTGCGAAGCCGTCGACATGGAAGGCCGGCTCATCGCCCGCTCCTACCACCACGAGTGGGACCTCGAGCACGCAGTCGTCCACTGCGACTACTGCATCCCGCAGCCGACGTCGTTCATTCGGAGGCGCGTGCTCGAGCGGGTCGGCTGGCTCGACAACGCCTTCGTCTCCAAGAAGGACCACGAGCTATGGCTCCGCGTCGGGCTCGCGGGGACGATCCGATACATCCCCGCGCTTCTGGCCCGCGAGCGCATCGGCCCGGGATACCTCACGCACCGCGGCGACATCACCGCTCGCGCCTGTGTCGCGCTGACCCGCAAGTTCTTCACGCTCGACGGCGTGCCGGCGAGTCTACGTGCGCAGAGGAGGCGGGCCCTCAGCAACTCGTATCTCGAAGGGATGAAGTGGGCGTACCAGTGCGGCCGCCACTGGGGCACGATCCTGGGGTTCAGTCTGCGGGCGGCGGTCGTCGATCCGTCCAACGCCGCCCGGTCGCTCGCGAACCTGAAGTTCTACGTGGGGTCCGGGTTCCGCGCCCGCGGTCAGCCGTAGGCCCATTCGATCGGGCCGAACTCCTCACCGGCCATGCCGAGCACGGCGAGCATCGTCGGGTATTCGTGGATGGTGGGCAGCCCCTCTTTCCCGGCGACGATGAAGATCCGGCCGATGTCCTTGCCGATGGTCGGGTGAACGTATTCCTTCCGAAACTCCGAGGACAGGACGGTGAGCCCGAGGCTCTTGGCCAGCGTCTCGTGCAGGAAGGCGTTCGATGGAATGAACTGGTTTCCTCCCTCTTTGCCGTAGACCAGGCCCTCCCCCGTGTAGTAGAGCGTCGGGTTGTCATCCGCGATGCTGCCGGTCTCGAGGAGAAGGAACCCGTTTCGCCGCAGATATCGCTGATACATGATCAGCGTCGACAGGGGATCGTGCACGTGATACAGGACGCCGAAGGAAGCCACCCCATCGAACACTCGCCGCACCTTCGACGGCGTCGCGGTGGAGATGAGTCCCGGCCGGTACTCGACCGGCAGGCCAAAGCTCTCCACGACCAGGCGGTACTGGTCTCGTTCGGTCACGTCGGCCGCGACGATGCTCCGGCAGCCCAGCTTCGTCAGCCAGCACGACCAGAGGCCGTCGGCGGGGCCGGGCTCGAAGATCGTCGCCTCACGAACAAGTCCGGCGTTGGCCTGGAGGCAACGGGCGACCCAGGACCAGTTCGCGTCGTAGTCGTACCCGGCGGTGATGAACTCCCCGAAGTCGATCTTGTGGAACCACTCTAGCCGGCCTACGGCCTCGGCGAGCTCAGTCTGGGTCCTCGGCGTCACCAACGGCATGCGGGGCAGGAAGGACGAGTCGAAGGCCGTCGTCATGTGCCGAGTTCACCCGCGTCGACCGAAAGAAGGGGTGTCAGCGTGTCGGTGCAGAGTTCGCGGCGCGAGGCGACGAACACGCAACGGAGATTCCGCCCCTCGCGGACGTGAGCGAGGTCGTTCCGCCACTCGAAACGGAACTCCGGGTGGTCGGGAGGATCGCGGGGCGCATAGACGTGGGGGAAACCGGCCCGGTTGAGGGCCATGGTCACGTAGGCGGGGCTGGGCCGGCACCCCAGGCCCGAGAGAGCTTGATTCGACACCACGCTCTCGTCGACGAGCACGAGAACGGGCTCGGAGTGGTCGCAGACGATCGTCTCGAGCAGGAGCGTCCCGTCACAGACGGAGGCGATGTTGCGGAGCGCGGCCAGCGGGTCCTCGAGGTGGTACAGGAGGCCATAGCAGAAAACGACCTCGAACGACCCGAGCGTACTGAGAGGCTCTGTCTCCACGTCGAGGACACGCGCTTGCAGACTCGGGTAGCGGGATCGAAGGCTGTCGATGTTGCTGACCCGCGCGTCGACGCTGACCACGTGGCATCCCCGCCCCACGAAGAACTGGGCGAGATGCCCCACGCCGCTCCCCACGTCGAGCACGGTCTTCCCGTCGAGGGTCAGGCCGAGAGACTCCAAGTGGCTCGTGCGTGCCCGATTGATCGCGTGAGCAGCGTCGGTGTCGAACGTCTCGACGCCGCTCGCGGGCGGCGGCGGCTCTCGATCCGGGTCCCGTCGATGGATCTGTCCTGGATACGTTGACACGCGGGACTAGTCCAAATCGTCGGTACGCCCATCGAATTCGGTCGACGGCGACGCCAGCACGTCTGGGAAGATCGGCTCCCGGGAACGCTCCACGTTCCTCCCGGCCGGGTCCCACTTCATGTCGAGGACGAAGCGGTGCAGCTCTGCGGCCGTGGGCACCCGCCAGCGGCCCGTCTCGATCAGGGCGGTCCAGGCCTCGTTGTCGTTGGCGGGTGCCATCTGGCCCCAGTGGTGCCATTCGCAGTAGCAGCTGCCGGCCGCGGTGCATTGCCGCGGAGAGCGGTCGAAGCTCGGGGCCCAGATGGATCCCGAACCGTCATCTCCGGTGCCGTCGAAGATGGTCGAGCAGCGTACGATACGGCCGTCGGAGTTCACCTGGAACGCCCGGACGGTGCCGGCCACGCACAGCGTGTCGGGGGGGGAGTCCCGGCGGAAGAATCGCGCGTTGTAGAGCGAGCAGGTGCGATACTTGCCGATGACGTCGCGCAGAAACTCCTGGCGAAACTGGTACGTATACTCGAGCGGCGTGAAGCTGGCCAGGACGCCGAGGTCGTTCCACCGCTGCCAACGCGGGACCTGATCGTACTCCTGCCCGGGCTTCACGATGATCTTCACGTGCGCGGGCTTGCCGCGGCGTTGCAGCTCCAGCAGGTTCGAGGTGAACCGCTCCTCGTCCGCGAACTCTTCGTGGTAGGCAGGGATGAAGAGCTTGATGTTCGGGTGGTCGATCCAGGGCGGCACGAAGCTGAGGTTGGTGAGGAAGATCCAGTAGTGCTGGGGCAGCGCTTCCAGGGCCCGCGGGAAATCCTTCCACATGAACGGCTCGCCGCCGCTCAGCATGATCACGCCGGGCTCGACGCGCTGGAAGACGTCGATGAGGGCCTCGGTGTCGGTTTCGAGCGGGCTCTTCGGCGCCAGCGGCGACGCGTTGTTGGTGCAGTAGGTGCACTTGTAGTTGCAGCGGTCGCTGAACCAGATCGCGTACTGGTTCCTATCGAGAAGATTCATCGCGCTTCGCTTCTTGTCCCATGACCGCCAGGGCATCGTCCTCGTCCGAGAGCCATCGGACCGGCGCGCGGAACAGGCCGATCTCCATCGAATAGGTCCCTTCCACGTCCACCTCGTAGGCGAGCCGGTGCATATCGTATATCGAAGGGCTACGTGTGAAGTGAGGGCTGAACCCGTCCAGGTCCAGATCCGAGAAGATCACGACGGAGACGCGGTAGTGGCCCTTGGTGAGGAGTAGCGGGTCGAGCACCAGGCGCAGCTCTCCCGCCGGGCGAACGGTGAACCACCGGTCCTGGACGGTCGAGATCATGGTGCTCGCCATGATGCCGTCCATCCGCTCGAAACCGACGGCCCACAGCATCGAGGTGCCGAGAATGGCGGGGTCCGTGGCCTTGTAGGCCAGTGCCACCGACATCTGTCGTCCCGTCTCGAAGACGTAGCGTTCCTCGCCCTTGTCGCTCAGGAAGCGCACGCGCTCGATCACGAGCTGGCCGGTCCCGAACCTCTTCTGGGGCGCGGGCGCCCCCGCGTCGCTCGCGCTCCCTCCTGCGCCCAGGGCCCCCGATCCGGGGGGGGCGTAGATCCAGGCGGGAAGCGTCACCCTCGCCGTCTTGCCCCGCCCGTCGCCGGCGTGCTCGAGAGACAGGATGCGACGCAGGCCCAGGAATCCTGCATTCAGTTCCAGATGCGCGGGCGCCCGGGAGCTGTCCTGGTAGGACACCTCGATCTCGACATGGAGGCGCGGGTCGGCGAAGTCGTGATGGGCCAGGAAGAGAGCGAACTTGGCCCCGCTCACGCCCTCACGGGCCGGGTCCACCGCCCGGGTGAGGCGACCTCCGCGCCGCTGCGGGGGGCTCCACGCGCTCTCGACCGGGTCGGAGACGACGAAAGAGCGGTAGTTTTGCGAGTCGTCGTCCATGGCGTCGCCGACACGGATCTCCTCGGCAAGGGTGCCGTTCACGTGCAGGCGGATACCATCGACGTGGGGTCCCGCGTCATCCTCGCCTTGCTCCCGCACGAACAGACCGAGCAGGTGGACGCCCTCCTCGCCCACGCCCTGAAGCGCGGTCACGGTCGGAAGCCGTAGGCGGAGATTGCGCGCGCGGAGCCGCACCTCCTGCTGCTTCCGGATGGAGTCTTCGTAGGCGGCTCGAATCTCCGCGCTCGGGCCGATGGCGACGATGCGGCCACGGTCGAGCCAGACGAACGTGTCGCAGATGCGCTGCGCCGATTGCATGTCGTGGCTGACGAAGATCACCGTCGTGCCGGGTCCGGCCGTCAGCTCCTGGACGCGTGCCAGGCACTTTGCCTGGAAATACATGTCGCCGGCGGCGAGGATCTCGTCGATGATCAGTATCGCGGGGGCGATGACGGTCGCGACCGAGAAGGCGAGACGCAAGTACATCCCCGAGGAGTAGGTGCGCACCGGCTGCTCGATGAAGTCGTCGAGCTCCGAGAAGTCCAGGATGTCCCATAGCTTCTCCTCGGTCTTCCGGCCGGTGATCCCCATGTAGGCGAGGGCACTGATGACGTTCTCCCGGCCGGTGAACTCGGGGTTGAAGCCGGCGCCCAGCTGCAGGAGAGCTTCACAGTGACCGTTCACCTCGACCCTGCCGGCGGTGGGCGCGATGTTCTGGGTGATGATCCGGAGCAGCGTCGATTTGCCCGCCCCATTGCGTCCCACGAGGGCGAACTTACCCCCCTTGGGGATGTTGAGGTCGATGTCGCGGAGGGCCCAGTGGGACCGGTAGTGCTTGCCCTCACGGAGAAGGCGGCCCGCGCCCAGGAAGTCGGCCAGCCAGTAACGAGGCTTGGCGTAGGCGAGGTAGTTCTTCGAGACGTCCGTCAGGCGGACGGCAAAGGTCGGCTCGCTAGACACGGTCGGCGAGGTACGGCTTGATCCGGACGAACAAGCGAAAGCCGAGGAAGAACACCGCGAGGGCCATGAGCGAGGCCCCCATGAGGTCCAGAGGCCGCGGCAGGTGCCCGTACACGAGGGGATCTCGATAGAGGTTGATCAGGTAGGAGAGCGGGTTCAGGTCCAGGACGAGCCGCAGTCGACTCTGGCCGATGAATTCCCGGGTGTAGGCGATCGGCGAGATGAACATCAGGACCAGCAGAACGTGCGACACGGCCTGGCCGAGGTCACGCACGAAAACGTTGAGGACCGCGAGCATCCAGCCCAGGCCGAGGCTGAGGAGAACCTGGGCCGTGAGCGCCACGGGCAGGAAGAGCCAGTGGATGCTGACATGGTCGGTGGCGGCGAGAAGCACGAGGAGCAGCAGCAGCCCCACCGCCTGGCCGACCATGCTGGCCAGGACTGCCTTCACGGGAAGAATGGGCGCGGGAAACGAGGTGTTGTGGATCAGGTTCGGGTTGGCCACGATCGAGGCCAGGCTGGTCGAGGTGGACTCACTGAAGCCGAACCAGGGGATGAGGCCAGCGAAGATCACCAGCGTGTATTCCAGCGACGACGCCGGCCCGCCGCCCGGCAGCCGGACCCGCAGGATGAACACGTAGAGGGCAACGTACACGCTGAGCAGCATCAAGGGATTGAGGAACGCCCAGGCGATCCCCAGCATCGACCCGCTGTACCGAGCCCGGATATCGCTCTGGGTCGTGTTGAGGATGAGATGCCGGTAGCGCCAAAGAAACTGGAATGGATTCAAGCCGCCCTGCTGCCGGTCACGAGATCGGTCATTCTACCACAGGCTGGCATCACCGAGACTGCGGAGCGGGTCCTGGCGCGCCCGCGCCTTGCGCCGGCTCCGGCGTGGCCCGTCGGCGAAGTTGCCACTGCGCCTCCAGAGTGTCGGCCATGCGCTCGGCCATCATGCGGTAGCCGCGGCTTTCGCCCGTCTTCGGATCATTGATGCAGTGGATGTGGTCGGCGTAGATCGGCTCCCGAACCCCCGAGAAGACGTCGAGCAGGCTGAAGACAGGTATCCCCTCGCCATTCAGCGCGAGGAGGGCCGCGGTCATGCGGGCGTAGGAGTCCGTGTAGGAAAGGTCTCCCACGACACGGGCCTCCTCCGGCGCGAGCACCTTGCCGATGGCCGGGACAGGCTGGATGAAATGCGCAGCCCGGACGCCCAGCCTCGCGGCGACGGCGTCGATGATCCTCATGTACTTCCGGTACTCCTCCAGGTTCCACTGGTAGCGCTTCGCCCGGTCCCACTCGTTCGGGAGCGAGAAGATCGAGCTGGGAGTCGTGCGGAGGGTTCCCGGGGACTCCCTTTCGGCCCACCAACGGATCGCCCCTCGGAGCGTTCTCGCGATGCCGTAAGCGGCGTAGGAATGAGAGGTGAGCCAGTGGGTCTGGGAGTGACGGTAGATGGCGCCGTAAAGCCACACGCCGAGCAGCTTCCGCGGGCCCGCCTCGAGCAAGGGGTTCACCGCAAGGAAGTTCGTGGCGGGCGCCTCGAAGCGCGTGCCTTCGGCGTTGAGAAGGAAGCCGTGGTCGTTGTAGCCGTCGAGGGTCACGACCGCGTCGACCGCCTGCGCGTGAAGGAGGAAGAGGATCGTCTGCTGCGGCTCCTTCCACGCGCCGTCGCCGCCGTTGAGGACCTGGAAGCGCGCGCCCCCGGGACCCTCGTAGCGCTCGTTCAGCAGGCGCTCGAGATCGTTGGGGGCCAGGGTCCGACCAGCGCCAGAGAGCTGGGCGGCGACGGAGCCGCCCGTGAGCAGTATGGTGAAGCGGTCAGGGTCGCGCTCGGCCGGGAAGTCCCGACCGAAGAGTCCCACGTTGTTGGCCACGATCCCGCAGGGGGGGTTGCCGTGGTGGACGAAGGCCAGGTACGGATGCGGGAAGAGCGTGTCGAGGTAGGTGCAGTTCCGGCTGTCCTTCGCCTCGCGGATGAAGCTGTTCTGCTCCTCCGCGAGCATCCGAGCGACGGATACGAAGCTGTGGTTGCGGACGCGGTAGTAGACGGCGAAGCCGGCCTCGAAAAGGACCCCCACGAGAAAGAGATAGGCCGCGGCCCCGACGATCAGGATGAACGTCCTCCGGGATCGGCCGGCGACGGGCATGATTGGAATCAGCAGGGACGGGCGCGACGGCCACGCATTATGCCCAGGCGGGTGCGGATTCTACCACACGACGGGGCCCGCGATAGAATGGCCGATGGTTCTCATGCCGGAGCAGGCCGGACGTTGCGTGAGATGAACGAGCCCGCGCCGTATCTCTCCGCCGTCGTCACCTCCCGCAACGACGACCACGGCGGCAACCTCCTTTCCCGGATGCAGGTTTTCACGGGTGCCTTCATCGAGCAGTGCAAGCGGCACGACCTGGCGGCGGAGCTGATCGTCGTGGAGTGGAACCCGCCCCCCGACCGGCCCTCGCTCGCCGCTGCCTTGCGCTGGCCCGAGGACTTCGGGCCCTGCCGCGTGCGCCTCATCCGGGTCGCTCCCGAGATCCACGGGCGGCTGCGCCATGCCGAAGCGCTTCCGCTGTTCCAGATGATCGCGAAGAACGCCGGAATCCGCCGGGCTCGCAGCCGGTTCGTCCTCGCCACGAACATCGACATCCTGTTCTCCGACGAGCTGATGCAGTTCCTGGCGTCGCGGACGCTCGATCCGGGGCGGATGTACCGGATCGACCGCCACGACGTGATGCCCGACGTCCCGGTGGACGCGTCGGTCGAGGAGCAGCTCGCCTATTGCAAGCGGCATCTCCTTCGGGTCAACGCGCTTGAGGGCACGTTCTGGCTCGAGCCGGACGGCCTGTGGCAGCTCGACCCGGAGGACATCGCCGAGAGGGGTTCGGGAATCCGCTTCGGGCGTGGCTGGTACCCCCCCTACGCGGACGTCGGCGTCCCGTACCGATGGGGGCACACAGAGGCCGAGATCTTCGTCCTTCCGGCCGGCTCTCCTTCCTCCGGCCTGGTCGTCGACTTCGAGCCGGGACCGCGCTTGGCGCTCCCGCCGTTCAGGCTGGAGGTACTCGACGACTCCGGCGACGTGGTCGCGGACGGGAGGCTCGACCGGCGCCAGCTCCTCCACATCGACCTTCCCCTGTACGACGGCGAGCGGCGGCGGTTCCGGCTGCGCGGTCACAGCGAAGATCCCCACTATCCGGGCAACCCGCAGCACCTCACGTTCCGGGCGTTCGCTTGTCGGAGGGCGGGGGGGGACGAAGACCAGCATGCCCTGCGGCAGCCGGGCCTTCGCGGCATGCGGGTGCTTCGACGTGAGCATGTTCCCGCGGGGGAGCACGCGGTGGGCACGCATCCGAATCAGCTCACGGACCTCGCGCCCGTCCAGCTCCACACGAACGGATGCGGCGATTTCACCTTGCTGTCGCGGGAGAAGTGGTGCGATCTGAGGGGGTACCCGGAATTTCAGTGGTTCTCGTTCAATCTCGACTCCGTACTTTGTTTCGCCGCGCACCACGGAGGAGCCACCGAGACGGTCCTCCCGGAGCCGATGCGCATCTACCACATCGAGCACGCCCCCGGCTCGGGGTGGACGCCGGAAGGGCAGTCGAAGCTGTTCGAGCGCCTCAGCGAGAAGAAGCTGCCCGCCCTGGATGAAGACACCGTGCTCGCCTGGGCGGTGCAGATGCGCCGGCTCGACTCGCCGATGATCTTCAACCTCGGCGGGTGGGGCCTCGCGGCGGAGGAGCTGCCCGAGGTCGAGCTGAGTGGTACTAGAACAGGGCGTAGATGAGCAACCCGGCCTTCGTTCCCCCCAGGATCACCAGGATTCCGAGGAGCGTGATCGCCGCGAAGACCGGCACCAGCCACCACATGCGATAGGTCCGGAGGAAGTACAGGTACTCGCTCAGGATGCCGGACCGGCCAGCCGTTTCATTCCGCTTGCCCATCAGCTTTGCCTCCCAAAGCCGGCCGCATCCAGAGGGGGGACGTCCATCAGCATGCTCTCCCTCTTCTTGCACGCCTCGAAATCCCGTGCGAGCCGGTTCATGCCGAACAGGCGGAGTATCGATCCCAAGCCGGCGATGACCAGGACGTACATCATCAGCACGATGACCCAGGAGACGACGCGCCCGACCGCCATCGAGAGCAGCGCGAAGATCAGGAACACGCCACGGCCGATGGCGCGATGGGCCACGCGCCCGGCGAGCGCCACCGCGCCGAGGACGAGCAGGACGACGCCCATTTTCCGGGGTCCGAACAGCCACCAATTTGCCGCGCCGATCAGGGTCAGCCCGATCCCGAAAAACAGTAGCTGCTGCTTCTCCGCTGTCGGTCCCCGCGAGAGATCGGGCTCCAGCACCGGTTCCTCCTACGCGTCCACGGGGCCGCGTGGACGGGGGGGCGCCGAGAGGTCGACCCCAGGCTTGACCAGCACGCACGTATCGAGGACGAGGATGTCGATCCCCGTCATGAGGAAGCACCGCAAGGCATCCTCATGGTCGCATACGATGGGCTCGCCGCGGACGTTGAAGCTGGTGTTGACGATCATGGGACACCCGGTCAGCCGGTCGAACTCGCGAATGATACGATAGAAAATCCCGTTCCGCTCTTCCGTGACCGTCTGCAGCCGCACGGAATAGTCCACGTGGGTCACCGCCGGGACCGTCGAGCGGATCACGCGCAGCTTCGCCAGCCCCTGGCTCTCGGCGTTCTCCTTCTCGCGCCTCCGATGCGCGCTCCGCAGGGGCATCACGATGAGCATGTACGGGCTCGGGATGTCGATGTCGAAATACTCCTTGACCCGTTCCTCCAGGACCGCCGGTGCGAAAGGGCGGAACGACTCCCGGTACTTGATTTTCAGGTTGATGCGCGATTGGTTCGCCGGGTCCCGCGGGTCCCCGAGGATGCTCCGCGCGCCGAGGGCCCGGGGACCGAACTCCATCCGTCCGTGGCATAAGCCCACGATGTGGCCGGCGGCGAGCCATGCCGCCACCTTCGCCGGGAGCTCCTCCTCGGACAGCTTGATGTGCTCGGCGCCGATCGAGTCCAGGAAAGGCACGACCTTCGCATTGTCGACGCGCGGTCCGAGATGCGCCCCTTGCATGCGATCGGTCCCGACGTCCTTCCGTGGCTGACCCATGACCTGGTGCCACACGCCGAGGGCGGCGCCGATGGCCCCCCCCGCATCACCGGCCGCGGGCTGGACATAGATGTCCCTGAAGATGCCCTCCCGGTAGATCGCGCCGTTGCCGACGCAGTTCAACGCCACCCCGCCCGCCAGGCAGAGCCGGTCGCACCCGGTCATCTTCCTGGCCGTCCGGGCCAGACGGAGCATCGCCTCGGTGGTGATGTGCTGCACCGAGGCCGCGACGTCCATGTGGAACTGATCGAGCGGATCGCTCTTCCCGCGGGCGGGCCGTCCCAGGTGCGCGCTCAGCCGGCCATTGACCATGGTCAAGCCGTGGGTGTAGTCGAAGTAGTCGAGGTTCAGGGCGATGGACCCATCCTCCTTGAGGTCGAGCACCTGTCCCAGGAACCGGTCGAGGTACCTGGGTTCGCCATAGGGAGCCAGCCCCATCACCTTGTACTCGTCGAAGTTGACCTCGAAGCCGAGATACTGGGTCATGGCCGAGTAGAACAGCCCGATCGAGTGCGGGAAGCGCAGCTCCTTGATCAGCCGGATCGTGTTGCCGTGCCCCTCGCCGATGGACGCGGTCGCCCATTCGCCGACCCCGTCGGCGATGACGATGGCCGCATCCTCGAAGGGACTGCAGAAGAACGCGGACGCCGCATGCGACTCGTGGTGCCGGCTGAAGAAGATGTCTCCCGTGAACCCCGGAATGCTCTCCTCGATGACCTTGGGCATCTTGAGCTTCTGCTTGAGCCAGATGGGGATGGCCCGCTTGAACGACCCGTAGCTCTGAAGCGGATACTCGAGGTAGGTCTGGAGCAGACGGCTGAACGTCAGCACGGGCTTGTCGTAGTAGGCGACGCAGTCCAGATCGGCCGCCGAGAGGCCCGCCTCCTCGAGGCAGAAAGCGACGGCGGCCCGGGGGAAACGGTCGTCGCCCTTGCGGCGCGAGAACCGCTCCTCCTCGGCGGCCGCAACCAGCGCTCCGTCCCGAAGGAGGCAGGCCGCGCTGTCGTGATACAGGGCGGAGACGCCCAGGATGTGGGTGGGCATTCGGCTAGGTGCCTCCCTGAAGATTCTTCCGTCCGATCATGACGAACAGTCCGCCCTCGGTATCCTGCAGAAGCTGCTGGAGCTGGCTGAACAGGCGATCGAGGCGGGATCCGCGCGTCTCTTCGTCAAGCAGCGACGAGCGGTAGTCGAGCGAGAAGCGGGAGCCGAGGACCGTGCTGGGCAGGCCGCGCACGAAACGGATCCCGGCTTCGTCGAACCACTCGAGCGTCTCGTCCATCGTGTGGAGCGACTCGTGCGGGTTCCGGTACTGGTCCATGAACCACGCTCGGCGCTTGTCCCTGGTGACGCTGTACGCGCGCAGATAGGGGTCGAGGGCGGCGACACGCTCGCCCCACACGCGGGCGAGCCTTCGCCGGACCCGTGTCTTGACCCGCCCATAGCGGTTGTAGAGCCCGACCAGCACGTAGCCGCCGGGCTTCACCAGGGGCAGCAGCCCCCGGAATCCCCCGTGCGGATCCGCGGTGTGGTGGAGGACCCCGGTGCAGATGACCACGTCGAAGCGCTCGGGCTGGAGCGGCAGGCGGAAGAGGTTCATCTGGGCGAACGTCACGTTCTGGAGGCCGTTGGCCGCCCGGAACCGCTCGGCGAGCCGAAGCGAGTTCAGGCAGAGGTCGGTGGAGAGCACCCGGCGGCCCGCGATGCTCAGGAAGTTCCCGAGCTGCCCCGTGCCCGACCCCACCTCGAGGACCGTCGCGTTGGGAGGGATCGACCGGTTCAGCATCTCGGGGAAGCCGCGGGCCACGCTCTTCTCTATGAGTGACCCGACGTCCTCGGTCCCCTCGTAGTTCGGGAACGGGTTGTCCTCATAGAACGCCTTGATCGTCTCGGTGACGTCGCCGGCGGCGGGCTCATGCGGGACGAAGGCCCTGACAATCCCCTCCTCGATCGGGAACACGACGCTCGGATCCCCTTCGCTGACGTACGCGCCCGCGACGAGCCGCATGGGTCGTCCCGTGCGCGGGCATCGCAACAGGGCCTCGATGCGGGGGCGTGACGAGGCTCCGATCAGCTCCGCGCCCTCTGCTTCAGGCCCCATTCGGCGGCAATGATCCGCGCGATCTCGATGGCCATCCGTCGGTATCCCTCGCTCTCTCCGTGCGCGTCCTTCTTCATATGCGCATGGTCCTCGTACAAGGTGTGGTCCACGTCGTGAAACAGCTCGAGCAAGCTGAAGATCTTGACTCCGTCATGTCGGAGACTCAGCAGGCTCTCCGTCATCCGTGCGTAGCTTGCGCCGTAACTGAGATCCCCCACCACGGCCCGCTCTTCCGGGGTGAGGCGCTTCCCGATCGCCGGGCACGGCTGTATGAAAAACGCCGCGAACACCTTGCGATCCGCCGCCAGGACGTCCATGGCCCGGATGTACTTCTTGTATTGACCCAGGGACCACTCGGTACGCTTCCGTTGATCCCACTCCGGCGGAAGCGCGAAGATGCTGTTCAGGGTGGTCTTCCGGTCGGCGCCGGAGGTCGACAAGCGCTCTGCGGCCGACCGCAGGACGCGGACGATCATCACCGCGCCGTGCGACCGTGACAGGAGCCGATTTCGGCTCAGGTATCCTACCAGCCGCCCCACGAGCCATCGACTGGCGACCACGTCATAGCGGTTGTCGGCCAACGGATTGACCATCATGAAGTTTGCGGCCGGATACTCGAACCGGAGCGCCACCGACCCGCTCGTGTAGTAATGCTCGTTGTAACCGTCCAGGGTCACGACCGCGTCCACGGCATCGCTGTAGAGCAGGAAGAGGATGGCTTGCTGGGGCTGCTTCCATGCGCCGTCTCCGCCGTTCAGGACGAGGAACGGCTGTCCGGTCGGGCTCACGTAGGAGGTGTTGAGGACCTCTTCCAGGAATCTCGGACCGCCGGGGTAGATCTGGCCGAACTGGGCGGCAACGGATCCGCCTGTCACGAGGATGACGAAGCGGTCCGGCCGCTTTTCCGACGGATAGTCGGAGCCAAACAGTCCGATATTGTTGATGCCCGCGTTGCCGCAGGGCGGGTTCGCATGGTGCACGAAGGCCAGGTAGGGATGGGGGAACATGGTGTCGACGTACTGGCATTGCCCGCCGGCCCGGGTGACGTCGCCGATGAATGTGCCTTCCTCGCGCCGGAGAAGCTCCCGGGCGCTGACGTAGTGGCCGTCCCTGAGCGTCAGAACTACGATCGCCAGCACCTCGAACACCACCAACCCAAGGAGGAGGGCCAGCAACATCGTGCTCAGAACGAACGCCGTTTTCTTGATGAGGGCCATGATCCTATTACTCATAAGCATCTTGACTGTCGCGGTGCGAGGGAAGGATTAGGGGCGCAAATCGATAGGAGCGGGGGTTCCAACGCCAGCCAATCCTGCCGCCAGGCATGCGAGAGTGCGGGTGCTGCGACTCATGAGCCCCATAAGACATCCGGCTCTCATCGACATCGCCCCGCCTAACGTGCCTCAGACGTGCCTCAGACACTACCCTCTTTTCGCGGAGAGCGTCAAGATCGAAAGTACAGATTGCGCTAGAATGCGTGCTAGAATCCGCGTTCTCACGGTGTCCCTGTCGGTTTTTCTCTGATCGGATCAGCTTGTGAGCGCGCCGCAATCGCGACCCGCCGCATCGGTCCACGTTCAACGCCGAGCATGCGGGCCGCGTGCCCGCGAGCGGCGTCGAGACCTTCGACACCGCCGCCGCGCAGGCCGTCAACCGGGCGCGGATGGGCCACCTGGAGTCGCTGGGCCTGGCCCTCGACGGGAAGTCGGTCCTGGACGTGGGCAGCGGCGTGGGGCATCTGGCCCAGTTCTTCGTGGGACGGGGCTGCCGCGTGGTGCTCCTCCGTCTGCGAGGGCCTGTTTGTGCTCGAGACGATCGTTTGCGGACCATTCCGAGCCCCTGCTCGCCGCCGTCGACGGGAGCGTGGTCTCCAATCAGGCCCTCGGCGGCCTGGGCTGCCGTCCAAGCGGGCCTACGTGACGATGGCCCTAAATTGGGTCGGCTTCCCCCACGTCTGCGCGCCGCGCGAGCCGTCTCGACCACCCGGAGTTTCCCTTCGCGTGGAGGTCTCGTGGCGGAACGAGCTCGTCCACGTCCGCAAAGGCCAGAACCTCCATTGCGTCTTCGTCGCCTCGCGCCAGGCGATCGCGAGCCCGCGGATGACGAGCCTTCTCGACGCGGGGGCCCCGGGCCCTGCGATCGACGAGCGCTCATGACGCGCAACCTGTCCTGGATCGTGCTTCCGACGCTCAACGAAGCCGAGAACATCGTCGGCATGCTTGATGGAATCGGCCGCGCGATGCCGGCCGGGGATTACGTCATCTGCGTCGTCGATGACGGGAGCAGGGACGGCACGGTGGAGCGGGTGCGCGCGTTCATGCGGGAGCACGAGGACGTCCACGTCGAGCTTCTCCAGAGACAGAAGACCCATCGCGGCTCTCAGCGCGGCATCGCCGTGTGGACCGGCCTCCAGCGCGGCCTCCAGCAGTCGGAGGCCGGTGTCTTCATAGAGATGGACGCCGACCTCTCCCATCGCCCGGAAGAGCTCGACACCGGCCTCCGGCTTCTACGAGAAGAGGGCTACAACGTCGCTATCGCCTCGAAGTACTCGGCCGGCGGCCGGGTCGTGAACAGACCATGGGGTCGCCGCGCTCTCAGCTTCGTGGCCAACACCGCCGTTCGCGCTTTGATCACGCCGGCGATCACGGACTACAGCAACGGATATCGCTTTTACGACCGCCGGAGCGTGGAGATCATCTGCGGCCGGCCGCTGCGCTACGGCAGTCCGATCTACCTCACCGAGGTCTTGAGCCTCTTGCTGGCCCACCACATGCGCGTGGGTGAATTCGGCTCCACCTATGTGGGACGCGGTGAGGGGCTTTCGAAGCTGCGGATGATCGATCTCGTCAAGGCGGCCATAGCCGTCGTCGACATTGCCGCACGGTTTCACCTGCAGAGACGGCCCGATCCCGAACACGTCGCCCGGCGACGAAATCAGCCCAAGCGCGACGCCTCCGCGGAGACTCGGGCCGGAACTTGACTCGGGAGGGATTGACCCCGGTCGTCGGCACCGCCCGATGGGAGCAGCTGCTCGTGCTGGCGGTGGTGCTCTTGATGGCGGGAGCGACTGTGCGGTGGGCGTTCTTCGTGGATCACTACCAACAGTTCGACGACCTGGGACTCTTCAATCCGCCATATATGAAGGCGCATTACGGGAAGGTCACCTATCCTGCGCACGGTGAATTTCGAGCGATGACCATTCATCCCCCGTTGCATTACTGGATCATCGGGACACTCATGCGGCTCGGCTTTCGACCCTACTACGCAGAGGCCATTCCCCCCTTCTTCATGATCCTGCTCAGCCTCGTGTTGATCGGCGCCGGCCGGTTCCCTGTCCCCGTGAAACTGGGCCTGTTGTTCGCTCCGTCGGTCTTGTACTTCAACTACGTTCAACCCTCGCTTTTCGGACCGAACATGCGGCCCGATACTCACCGCAGCCTGGCGCTTTTCGCCGGTCTCGTCGCATTGGAGAGCGGGCGCATCTCGGGCTGGAACAAAGCGCTTCTGTTCCTCGGCAGCCTCCTCTTGACGTTTTCCTCAGCGCTTCATTATCCCGGCGCCGTCGCGTCCGTAGGCGTCGCGGTCTATGCGCTGTGGGTATTGGTTGAGACCGGCTGGCGTCGGGCGTCGGGACCGCTGGCAGCGTTGGGAGCGGGGGCCGCCACGATCGGCGTGCCATACCTGGCCGCGTTCGTGGTCCCCCATCGCGCCCAGATCTTGCAGTTGATTCAGGCTGCAGACCCGGTCGCCGGTCCGCTCGCCAGTCTCGGCACGCACATGCGCTTCTACGAGGTGTTCTGGGGCCTCCTCCGCGCCGTCGGTCCGGCCAAGCTGCTCCTGGTGCCGGTTCGGTTTCAGATCCCCCTGATCCTGCTCGCCCTGATCACACTGCTGGTGCCGCCCTCGACCCGGGCACTGGCGATCGCCGCGCTTCCTTATCCGATGTTCCTGCTTCTCTTCGTGCAGCGCAAATATTGGGGGCCCGGCTATTTCCTGCCCGAGATTCTCCTGTACATCGCCGGCATAGGAGTGGCGGCGCTGACGTTCCTGTATGTGCTGACCCGGGCGCTGTCAACGCAGGTTCGTGCCGCGGTCGTGAGCATATCGGTCTTGTTCATCATGGCCGTCTTGATCACGCCCGGGCTGCGCGTACCGCATGGCCCGCTTGGGCCCGGCGTCCACGAAGCCGAAATCGCGCGCGCCGCCGCGCGGTCGATTCTCGGTCCCGGCGCGCTCGTCGCCAGCCGCCAGGTCATCCTGTTCTACGCCAGCGGAGCCGAACGCTACTATGACGTCTCCGCCGACGTTCTCCTCGATGAGCCTCCAGATCCGGCGGCCTACTTCGCCCCGTTCGATTCCGTCGTGGAGCCTTCGGCCTTCAGCGCCGATACGTGGAACCGGTCCCACAAGTCTCTTACCTCGTGGTATGCGGACAGGACGCTCAAACTGCGCGGCTTCTACCTCACCGCCAGGGAGCCGGCGCTCCCGTACCTCATGCTTACCGCCGGCACTCCCGCGACGGTAGAGGGCCATGCCCTATCCGGCTCCGGGGAGCTGGCGCGCTATGTTCAGCAGGAGGGCGGGGACACGTTGCTCGTGGCCGCAGTGTGTCGGGCCGGCGCGCTTCCGGCGGACAGCCGGATGATCGCTCACACTGCGTTCGTCCTCCCACCATCACAGCAACAGGAGGTGACCATCATCCTCATGAGCCGTGGAGATCACGCCCTCGCCAGCCATGTTCGCCGCACGTGCCACGTTCGCGACGAGGTGTTGCTGAAGAAGGTATCCGTGAACTGGCATGATCTGGTCGCCACGCTGCGTGACGACCGGCCCATCCGCTTCTATCCGAGTTGGCCAGACGCGGTCAATCGGCATTCCGCGTCTGGAACTCCGGGAGGAGGGGCCAGCCCCTGAGGAATGCGCGCAGATCGAGGCCGTTGGCGGGGGCGGAACGGTGCGTGGTTTGCGGCGTGACCGTCGACGACACCCGTCGTGTCGAGATCCGGACCGGCCGGCTAGCGCGATGCCCCTCGTGCCAGAGCTGGACCTATCTGCCGCGGCCGAGCGCGCCACAGCAGGCGGCTCTCCACGACAACGCGGCGTATTTCCAGCACGAGTATTTCCGCGGCCGCCGGGAGGAGAGGGCGAAGATCGCTCCCCGGTGTCAGCGTGTCTTTTCCCACATCGCCGAGGTCGCGGACCTCCGCTCGCTGACGGGCGAACGGCTTCTCGACATCGGCTGCGACACGGGTTCCTTCGCGCTCGCCGCCGCCGAGGGCTACGGGCTGGTTCCCATGGGAGTGGACGTCGCCGCCCGCGCCGTGGCCGAAGCGCGGGCCCGCGGAGTCCATGCCTTTCACGGAGAGATCGGCGAGGCGCCGGCGGAGTTCTCGGGCTTCCGGATCGTGACCGCCGTGGACGTCATCGAGCACACGGTGGACCCGGGCGCCTTTCTCCTCGACGTGTCCTCGCGGATGGCGCCCGGCGGCCTCCTGTACGTTCAGACCCCCAACCTCGACTCGACCGTCTACCGGATCGGGGGCCAGCTGTGCCGGCTGACGGCCGCTCGTCCGCGCTCGCTCTTCGAACGCCTCTTTCCGCCGCAACACATTCAGTACATCAGCCGCCGCGGCCTGCGCGCGCTCGCGGCCCGCGCGGGGCTGGCCGTGGCCAGCCTGAGGACGCGAGTCCTGCCCGCCACCGACGTGGCGACCTCGCCCCTGATGCGCGCAGCGGTCATGGCTCTGCAGTGCCTCGACGTGCCCCGCCGAGAAGAGATTCTAATCTGCGCGGTGCTGAGGAAAGAAGCATCCTGATCAAGGGCTGGAGACGAGCACCCCTGCCAGGCCCCAGGGCTCAGCAGAAGAAGGGGCACTTCAGGCAGGCGGGCATGAGGGGCCCTTCGTGCAAGGCGCGTCGGACCGCGACCATGGCCGGGCAATTCCACACGTCCTCGAAGGTCATCGAGGGTTTGAAGTGTATGAACTCGTGGCCCGGGACCTTGTGCATGTAGACGCAGGGAATCACGCGTCGATCCGTGCCGTTGACGTAGAAGGCCGTGTACGGCGAAGGGCAGTGCATCGGCGCCTCGCGGCCGTAGAGGTTGGCGGCGGAGTCGCCGGCTTCCTTTTCTCGGCTCGGCCCGCCGGCGCCCAGCTCGTCCCACCGAATCTGCCAGGTCCGGAAGTAGGTCGTCCGGTCCTTCCGAGGAGTCAGCGGAATGCTATCGAGACGGGACTCCCACTCGGGCGAGAACACCGGGCGCGACCAGGTCGCGGGGTCCGCCCGGATCGGCAGCCTCGAACGGGCGATGGCCGACACCGCGGCCCTGCGAAGCGACTCGAATTCCGGGTGCAGGTAGGGCGGCAGGCGGTGGTAGTCCAGACCGTCACGGGGGCTCTCCATCGGCATCAGCGTCCGCAGGTGGACCTTGTCGACGCCGAGTCCCTCGCTCATCGAGATGAAGTCGGGGATCTCGGCGATGTTCTGCCGGGTGACCACGAGAACGGTCTCGACCGACAGGCCGGCGAACTCACGCTTTCGGGCGACGAGCTTCCGTGTTCCCTTCAGGACGCGGTCGAAGTCCTCGGGCCGGAGAACTGCGGGTGGATCAGCGGCTCCCCCCAACCCACCAAATCGAGCTGGTAGCAGTGACGGATCACGGGAAGGAGCGCCGTGATCAGCTCGTTCAGTGGCGCGTCGCCCTTGATCTGCCAGGCCGCACAGAACTCACGGTGCGCATTGCACAGGATGAACGGCACGGACAGGCGCCACGGGTAGCTCTTCAAGCCCGTGACCCCATGGGCGAACTCCCACTTGTTGAGGATCAGGTTGTCGTGCAGGGCATCACCGGTCAGCTTCGATCGGAGCGTCTCCTCCGTCTACGTCCGAAGCGTCGCGACGCTGAACTCCGCAACTGGCAGCGGCCAAAGAGTCTCGACGACCGGGTCGACGGTCATTGGGGGTGGATCCTACACCTGAGCCGGAAGCGCGGACAATGGAGCCGTTCGTCACGCCACCCCTGCTCATCCG
>Ga0070699_100001361_pt1 | contig 22485 bp, 23 predicted proteins | sample KBSK1503metaG_FD_65473 | JGI IMG/M metagenome (GOLD analysis project Ga0070699, IMG submission 65473) | Corn, switchgrass and miscanthus rhizosphere microbial communities from Kellogg Biological Station, Michigan, USA - KBS K1-50-3 metaG | ecosystem: Host-associated > Plants > Roots >...
GGTCATCCGGGCGTGATCGAGCGCGACGTACAGCTCGTCGACCGTGTGCGGGCGGAAGGCGTTCCTGACTTCGGGCCGGTTGAAGGCCACCCGGACGGTGCCCGAGTCGACGGCCCGGTGGTAGGTGATGTCGGTGAACGAGAACCCGTCGACGGCACGCCACCGCGCGGGATCGAAGATCGCAGAGACCATGGCCCCCATTGTGGCCGACCCCGGCCGGCCAGCCGCCGACACCGGGGCTTCCAACGTGCTTTACGGATTTATCCGGGCCGGGCCCTTGCATCAGGTGACCAGCGATGCCTTAATCGGTAGCACGCCCGACATCATCGGGAGTGAGGATGTGGCTTGTAAGGAGCAAGGAGCACCGCCCCGATGACTGACACCCTGGCCGCGGTCACCGTCGCCGACGTCGAACGGCAGAAGCTGCAGCGGCATTTCGGCCGATTCGACATCTTGTTCTTCCTCATCTGCACGATCGTCGGCGTGGACACCATCGCCACGGTCGCGCAGGGCGGCGGCGAGGCCTTCACCTGGATGATGATCTTCGCGGTCGTCTTCTTCATCCCGCAGGCCCTGCTGTTCGCCGAACTGGGCGCGGCCTTCCCGCAGGAAGGCGGGCCGTACTACTGGACCAGGCTGGCCTTCGGGCACCTGGCCGGGGCGGTGAACAACTTCCTGTACTGGATCACCAACCCGGTCTGGATCGGCGGCACGCTCGCCATCTCCTGCATCGGCGCGGTCGAGGTGTTCTTCAACAACGGCAACACCGTTCCCACAGCGGTGTTCTACGTCATCGCGCTGGCGTTCGTCTGGCTGTCGATCGTCGCCGCCATCACCTCCTTCAGCGTGGGCAAGTGGCTGCCGACGGCCGGGGCCTTCGCCCGGTTCGTCCTGCTCGCCCTGTTCACCATCACGGTCATCATCTTCGCGGCCAAGCACGGCGCCCACGGGCTGGGCGCGGCGAGCTATTCGCCGTCGGCCGGCGGCTTCGTGCTCCTGGTCGGCGTGCTGCTGTTCAACTTCGTCGGCTTCGAGCTGCCGAACAGCGCGGGCGAGGAGATGACCAACCCGCAGCGTGACGTGCCGTTCGCCATCGCCCGCTCCGGCGTGGCCAGCGTGGTGCTCTACGCGCTGCCGGTGATCGGCATCCTGATCGTGCTGCCGTCCACCGCGATCACCAACTTCAGCGGGTTCGTCAGCGCGATCCAGAGCGTCTTCACCGTCTACGGCGGGCACGTCGCCGCCGACGGCACGGCCTCGCTGACCGGGGCCGGGCTGATCATGGGCGACGGGTGCGCCATCTTGTTCATCCTGTGCCTGCTGACCTCGGGCGCGACCTGGATCATGGGCTCGGACCGGGCGCTCGCCGTGTCCTGCTACGACGGGGCGGGCCCCCGGGTGCTCGGCGTGATCAACGCCAGGTTCGGCACACCGGTGCGGGTCAACGTGTTCAGCGGCATCGTGGCCACCGTCGTGGTCATCCTGGCCCAGCAGATCACCAGCGGCAACGCGGCCAAGTACTTCAACGCGGTGCTCGGCGTGACGATCTCGACCACGCTGATCAGCTACCTGCTCATCTACCCGGCGCTGTGGAAGCTGCGCCGCAGCCATCCCGACACGCCGCGGCCGTTCAAGATGCCCGCCTACCGGCCGCTGACCGTGCTGCTGATGATCCTGGTGGCCGTGGCCAGCGTCCAGCTCATCGCCCCGGGTCTGGGCCGGTCCTGGTTCGGTCCCGACTTCATCCCGTCGGACTGGAAATACTCCGAGCGGTTCACCTACCTGTGGACCGAACTCGTCCCGGTGCTGTGCTTCATCGCCATCGGCACGCTGTTCTGGTGGCTGGGCCGGCGGGTCAGGGCCCAGGCGGCCCGGGCGGAGGCGGCGGCCGCTCTGGGGACGGCGCCGCAGGACTGAGCCGGGTGGCGAGCTGGACGCGCGAGGAGATGCCCAGCTTGCCGAAGATGTGCTCCAGGTGCGCGTCGACGGTGCGCTTGGAGATGCCGAGCTGCTGGGCGATGTCGCGGTTGGACATCCCCTCGCCGACCAGCACAGCGATCTGCCGTTCCCGGCCGGTCAGCAGGGCGGCCGGGCGCTGGCGGCCGGGCGGGGCGGGCAGTTCGCCGGCGTCCGTCACCGCGAGCTTGACCACCAGGTCGAGCGGGCGGCCGGCGCCGTCGCGGAACAGCGCGGCAAAGCGGTCGTCACCCAGCGCGTCCTGCGCCGCCTTGACCGCCTGCTGGTGGAGTTCCTCCATGATGGCCGTGCCGCCGAGCCGCTTGCCGGCCCGCTCCCACAGGACGTCCGCGGCCCCCATGAGCCAGGCCGTCCGCTCGCACCGCTGCTGCCGCAGCGCCAGCATGCCGAGCGCCTCCAGGCAGTAGGCCGTGCCCACGATGTCGCCGAGCTCGTGTTTCTTCTCCAGCGACGCGCAGGCCGCGGCCGCGCTCTCCGCGTCCTTCCCCTGGAAGAACAGGGCCAGGGCGGTGATGATCTGCAGGTAGCCGCTGGCCCACCGCTCCTGGCTGTCGCCCAGGCGGCGCAGCCCCTGATCGCACCGCTCGATGGCCGCGTCCAGCTCACCGCTGAGCAGGTGCAGGTAGCCCATGTGGATGTCGAGGGACACCAGCCCGCCTGAAGTGGTCGATGGCCTGGAGGCGCTCCGCGGCTACCGCCCCCGTCGCCGCCGCCTCGGCATGGCGGCCGGAGAAGACGAACGCCAGGCACAGGTAGGCGTGACCTAGCGCGCAGGCCAGGACCTCACCGTGCTCCTGCGCCATCGGCGTGCTCAGTTCCAGGTCGGCGACCGCCTCGCCGGGTTCGCCCTGCAGGGTGGACAGCACGCCACGGGTCATCAGCAGCCAGGCCCGTTCCGGTGACGACCCGGGGAACCGGAGCAGGATCTTGGTAAGCCAGTGCTTCCCCTCCCGCAGCAGGCCGGAGATCTCCCAGTAGGCGCGCAGGTCGGCGGCCAGCCTGGCGGCTTCCCCGGCCCCGCCGGGCCGGGCGAGGGCGTAGCCCAGGGCAGCCCGCAGGTCGGGATGTTCGCGGCGCAGCAAGTGGTAGCGCGGGAGCTGGTCGTCGTCCTTGGCGTGGCGGCCAAAGTCGCCGGCCATGGCGCGGAAGTAGCCGATGTGCCGGTCCCTGATGCGGTCCGCCTCGGCATCGCCCCGCTCCGCCAGCCGTTCGGCCCCGAACTCGCGGATGGTGTCCAGTAGCCAGTACCGCTCGGCGTCCTCCTCCGTGCGCAGCACCACCGACTTGTCTACCAGGCCGATCAGGGTGGGCAGGATGTCCTCGCGGGCCAGCGGGCCGCCGGCGCAGACCGCTTCGGCGGCGGCGATGGCGAACGACCCGGCGAACACCGACAGCCGCGCCCAGAGCAGCTGTTCCTCCGGCGAGCACAGGTCGTAGCTCCACCGCGTGGTGGCGCGCAGCGTCTGCTGGTGTGGCAGCGCCCCGCGGTGGCCTGACGTGAGCAGGCCGAAACGATGCTCCAGCCGGCTGCTCAGCTGCGGCAGCGTCAGGGTGCGCAGCTGCACGGCGGCCAGCTCGATGGCCAGCGGGATGCCGTCCAGGCGCCGGCAGAGCCGGATCACGTCGCGGCGGTTGGCGGGCGTGACGGCGAAGCCGGGCGCGGCCGCCGCGGCCCGCTGGGCAAAAAGCTCCACCGCGTCGCCACGCCCGTCCCGGCCAGTACTGCCCCGGCTGGCACTGCTCCGGCTGGCACTGCCCCGGCTGGCACTGCCCCGGCCGGTCCCTGGCTCGGGGACCGGCAGCGGCGGTATCGGGCAGCAGTGCTCGCCTGGCAGGTTCATCGGCTGGCGGCTGGTGGCCAGCATCGTCACCTCGGCCGCGTAGCGCAGCACCGGCCCGGCCAGCGCGGCGCACGCGCCGATCAGGTGCTCGCAGGAGTCCAGGATGAGCAGCAGCTCGCGGTCGCGCAGGTAGTCCACGATCGCGTCCGCCTGGGACCCGGTGTCCTGCCCGGGCAGCCCGAGGCAGGTCGCGACGGTATGCGGCAGCAGCTCCGGATCGTGCAGCCCGCCCAGCTCGGCCAGGCAGACGCCGTCGGCGAACTGGCCGCGGGCCCTGGCCGCGGCGCGCAGCGCGACGCGCGTCTTGCCCACGCCGCCGGGGCCGGTCACGGTCACCAGCCGGGCGGTGCCCAGCAATCCGTCCAGCACGGCCAGCTCCCGCTGGCGGCCGACGAATCCGGTGACCTCGGCCGGCAGTTCACCGGGATCGCGCCGGATTAACCCGCGTGTCATGCTGTCCTCACTGGACGTACGGCACCGCCCAACGTATCACGGGGGTCCCCGGCGGCTCCTACCCGCGAGTGAGGTTTCGCCGGGGTGCTGTATCAGATGGCGGTACCCGGCCCTCTGAATCAGCAAGAGGGGCACCGGTCCGCATCCGGCGCGGCCCGACGACGGCGGCGAGCTGCGAACGCACCCTCACAGGAGGGGAGACAGCATGTCAACACCGGTACCATCGGGGACCACGCGCAAGACGGCTCGTTACGGCTGGACACCGGATCTCCCGGACGCCCGGGACCATCTCTTCGCCGCTCCGCAGATCGCGCTGGCGGCCCTGCCGCCGAGCGCCGACCTGCGCAGCGCGTGCCCGCCCGTCTACGACCAGGGCCGGATCGGCAGCTGCACGGCGAACGCCATCGGGGCCGCGTTCGAGTTCGAGACCACGAAGCAGGGGCTGACCGATTTCATGCCCTCGCGCCTTTTCATCTACTACAACGAGCGGGCCATGGAAGGCCACACCGCGACCGACTCCGGCGCCCAGATCCGCGACGGGATCAAGAGCGTGGCCACCCTCGGCGTCTGCGCGGAGACCGAGTGGCCCTATGACGACACCCCCGCCACCTCGGACGGCGGTCCGTTCCCCCCGGGCGCCCGGGACGGCGAGAAGCCGGCGGACACGTGCTACAAGGACGCGCTCGACAACAGGGCGACGACGTACAGCCGGGTGGTGCGGAACCTGGACCAGATGCGCGGCTGCCTGGCGGCGGGTTACCCGTTCGTCTTCGGGTTCACGGTCTACGAGAGCTTCGAGAGCCAGGAGGTAGCCAAGAGCGGCGTGGTGCCGATGCCGGCGCCGGACGAGCAGGTCCTCGGCGGCCACGCGGTGCTCGCGGTCGGATACGACGACTCGACGCAGACGTTCCTCGTCCGTAACTCCTGGGGCGCTGGCTGGGGTCAGGCAGGCTACTTCACCATGCCGTACGCCTACCTCACCACGCGCGGACTATCGTCCGACTTCTGGACCATCCACATCGTCACCTGACCTCCCGCGGGCGCCGCACGATCAGCCCTTCACCCTGCCGACTGGTGAAGGGCTGATCGGTGTCCGCCACTTGATGAGCGGGTCCCGGGGCAGACCCAGGATCCGTTCGGCTATCTGGTTCCTCTTGATCTCCGAGGTCCCGCCCGCGATCGACATGGCCCGGTTCATCAGCACCAGGGAGGCGGCCATCGCCCCGGGACCCTCGAGGAACGCCGCGTCCTGGCCCGCCAGTTCGGCCATGATCGCGGCCGTCTCGTGGCCGAGCTCGGACAGCAGCAGCTTGGCGATGTTGCCCTCCGGCCCCGGGCTCTGCCCATCACCGGCGCCGGCCACCGCCCGGTAGGCGCTGCGCTGGTTCAGCACCGCCAGCGCCTGGGTGCGGGCGATGTGCCTGCCCACCCGCCCGGCCCCGCCGGCCAGCCGCTCCGGGTGCGCGTCGAGCGGGGCGATGAACGCCGGGGCCGGCATGGTCATGCCGCCGTCGCCGCCGCCGATGCTCACGCTCTCGTTGCCCAGCGTCGCGCGGGCCACGGTCCAGCCGGCGTCGACCGGTCCGACCACGTCCTCGTCGGGCACGAATACGTCGTCGAAGAAGATCTCGTTGAAGTCGGAGTTCCCGGACGGCATCTTCAGCGGCCGGACGGTGACACCGGGCGCGTGCATGTCGATCACCATCGTGGTGATGCCCTGGTGCTTGGGCGCGTCCGGGTTGGTCCGCACCGTGGCCAGGCCGAACCTGGCCTCGCGCGCGCCGCTGGTCCAGACCTTCTGGCCGTTGATCCGCCACCCACCCCCCGCCCGCATCCCCATTCCCCCTTCACTATCCCCCGTCACGGTCCTGGTCGCCCTGGTCCTGATGCCGGCCGCGTCGGACCCGGCGCCCGGCTCGCTGAACAGCTGGCACCAGGTGACGTCCTGGTTGAGCGCCGGGCGGACCCAGCGCGCCACCTGGTCCTGGGTGGCGTGCTGGATCAGGGTGAGGATGATCCAGCTGGTAATGCCGTAGCCGGGCCGCTTGATCCCGGCCGCGGCGAACTCCTGCTCGATGACCAGTTGCTCGATGGCGCCCGCGTCCCGGCCCCACGGCCTTGGCCAGTGCGGCATCGCGTAGCCGGATTCGATCATCGCCTGCTTCCTCGCGTCCCCCGTCAGGCCGCGCAGCCGGTCCACGTCCGGCCTGATCGCCTCCCGGATCGGCTCGGCCTCGGGGGGCAGGTCGATCGCGGCCGCCCGGTGCACGCCGCGGCGGACCAGGTCGGTGACCTCGATCGCGGCCTGCTCGGTGTCTGCCACCGCGGCGATCGCCGCGGCCCGGCGCAGGTACAGGTGCGCGTCGTGCTCCCAGGTGAAGCCGATCCCGCCGTGCACCTGGATGTTGAGGTTGGCGTTGCCGACCGCGGCCGGCACGGCCAGCGTCGCCGCGATGGCCGCGGTGTAGCTGAACTGGTCACCGCCGCCGGTCCCGGCCCGGCCCGCGTCCCACGCGGCGCCGGCCGCCAGTTCGGAGGCCACCAGCATGTTCGCGCAGTGGTGCTTGACCGCCTGGAAGGTCGCGATCGGGCGGCCGAACTGCTCGCGGATCTTCGCGTACCCGGCCGCCATCTCCGTGGTCTCGGCGGCGACGCCGGCTGCCTCGGCCGCGAGCACGGCCCGGGCCACGTCGGTGAGGAGCCCGCGCGCGCCCGGCAGCACGGTGGCCGGGGCCGCGTCCAGGCTGACCCGGGCCGCCCGCCGGCTCGGGTCCAGGTTCTTCGGCACCTCGGCCTGCACTCCGCCCGCCGACTTCTCGACCACCAGCACGTCCTCGCCGGCCGGGACCAGCAGCACGTCCGCCAGGTGTCCGCTGAGCACGACGCCGGCCTTCCCGGTGGCTGTGCCGCCAGCCGGGCCGCCGGCCAAGGCCACCTCGCCGCCGAGGGCGGCCGCGCCGGTCACGCTGCCGTCGGCCAGCCCGGGCAGCAGCCGCTTGCGCAGGTCGTCGGGTCCGGCGGCGGCCAGCACGGCGCTGGCGATCACGGTCGGGACGAACGGCCCCGGCGCCAGGTGCCGGCCCATCTGCTCGGCCACGACCAGCGTCTCCGCCAGCCCGAAGCCCGAGCCGCCGAGTTCTTCCGGCACGTGCAGCCCGAGCAGGCCGAGCCCGGCGAGTTCGGCCCAGAAGGCGGGTAGTTGTTCCGTCCCGCCCTCGAGCAGGCTGCGCGCCGCCGCGCGGGACTGGTGCTTGGTCAGCAGGCCGGCCACGGTCTGCGCGAGGGCGCGGTGCTCCTCAGAGATGGCGATCGACATGGATAAATAATTACACGTTTTTCCACCCCAGGCACCTGTGCGGATGTGACCTGAGGGCAGATCATCCAGGTGCGGGGCCTCCGTGGCGGCAAGGTATACCGCGATGCTCCCCTCATGCGTCATGATCTGGGTCATGAGGGAGTCATGAGGGACCAGGCGATCGGCCAGGCGGACACGCTGTCGCCCGCGCTGGCCGAACCCTACCAGCACGTTCGGCACCGCTGGATCCTTGGCCTGACCCTGGCCAGCCTGGGCATGTGGATGGCGACGCAGACGCCGCTGCAGGTCATGCTGGCCCTTCAGCTGCAAGACATCACGCCCCGCCACAAGGTCGTCGCCCTCGCGGTGGTGACCGGGGTCGGGGCCATCTCCTCCGCCCTGGCCACCCCGATCGTCGGCATGCTGTCCGACCGCACCGCGCACGGCCGGCGGCTGGGCCGGTTCAGCGGCCGCCGGCACCGCTGGACGCTCGCCATGGCCGTGCTCGCCGCGGCCTGCATGGTAGTGCTGGCCGAGCAGGCCACGGTGTTCGGCGTGGCCCTGCTGTGGTTCCTGTTCAGCGCCTTCCAGAACGGTGAGTACGCCAGCCTGAGCGCGGCCATCCCGGACCACGTGCCGGTGCGTCAGCGCGCCACGGTGTCGGGCTGGGTGGGCATGCCGATCGCGCTCGGCCTGGTCCTCGGCACCGTCCTGGTCGTGGACGTCCTCGACCAGCGGCTGGTGGCCGGCTACGTCACGCTCGCGGTCCTGATGATGCTGCTGGCGCTGCCGTTCGTGCTGTTCAGCCCCGACTATCCGCTCGCGCCGCACGACCGGGAGCCGTTCTCCTGGCGCCGGCTGGCCTCGTCCTACTGGCTCAGCCCGCGGGAGTACCCCGATTTCGGCTGGGCCTGGCTGACCCGCTTCCTGACCAGCCTGGCCATCGCCATGGGGACGCTGTACCTGCTCTACTTCCTGCGCGACGCGGTGCACTACGCGCGGCTGTTCCCCGGCCAGACCGCGGCGGACGGCCTGCTCATCCTGATCCTGATCTACACCGGCTGCGTGGTGCTCGCCTCGATCGTCGGCGGGATCATCTCCGACCGCCGAGGGCGCCGCAAGATGCTGGTCACCGTGTCCGGCCTGCTGATGGCGGCGGCCGCGCTGCTGCTGACGTTCGTGGAAACCTGGACGGCGGCGCTGGGCGCGGCGGTGCTGTTCGGGCTGGGTTACGGCGCCTACATCGCGGTCGACCAGGCGCTGATCACGCAGGTGCTGCCGGCCGCCAGGGACCGGGCCAAGGACCTCGGCATCATCAACATCGCCATCGTCTGCCCGGGCGCCATCGGCGCGGTGATCGCCGCCCCGCTGGTCTCGCTGGCCGGCTACCCGGCCCTGTTCGGGGCGACCGCGGTGGTGGCCGTCGCGGCCGCGATCGGGGTCTGGAAGATCAAGAACGTCAGCTGACCGGCCGGGCCACGGTCAGACGACGGGCCAGCGGGGCGATCCCGATCTCGCCGAGGACGCGGCGGTTGATCGCCTCGACCTGGTGGCGGAGTCTGGCTTCGTCGAGCGAGGTCAGCTGCTTGTGCCGGAGGACGACGTCGCCGCCGATGAGCACCGTGTCGACCGAATGGCCGGTCGAGCCGTAGACGATGTTGGCCACGGGGTTGTGCAGCGGGCGCAGGTCGAAGTTGGCGGTGTCGGTGCCCAGCGCCATCGGAACGCCCGCCGCGGCCAGCGCCTTCCACTTTCCGGTCTGCGTGGTGCCCTTGGCCAGCTTCAGCGCCGAGGTCGGATTCTGCGAGATGCGGGCGCCGGATGCGCAGACCAGCTCCACGTCACGCTCGTCCAGGCTGGTCATGTGGTTGAGCAGCACCCGGTCGTGCAGGGCACCGATGGTATGCATGTGCGCGACCGGCCGTTCGCCGAACACCTTCAGCTCCAGCTCGACCTCGGCCTCGCTGGTCGACTTGTGCAGCACGAACAGGCTGTCATACTCGCGGGCCAGGTCGGCGGCGCCCCGGTTGAGAGCGTCCGAGCAGGTGCCCACACCCTCGATCGTGACCGCGTCGAGGATCCGGGGATGGTTGAACTTGCGGACAGTCCGCACGCCCTCGGCCAGTCGGCCGAGCGCGGCGTCCGCGTCCATCCGCAGCCAGTCCGGCAGGCCGTCCGCTCCGGCCGGACCCGCCTGGTCCCACGTCCAGGGGCCGGTCCTGGCCCGGTAGATCTCGCGGGCCGCGTTGAGGGTGATGATCCATTCACCGGTGACGACCGTGTCGGCGGCGATCGGCTCGCTGCGTTCCTGCGCCGTCATCGGCCGCCTCCGAGGGTATGCGCCGGCGTTCCGAGGGCGGCCGCCGGTGCGGCCGCGCGGTGACGCCAGACCCGGTACCCACCGTAGATTATGGCCGCGACCAGGAAGTTCACGTAGTACGCCACGTCGGCGCCGTGCCAGGCCTTCGCCACCGGCCCGACGACGATGCTGGTGTTCATGAACGGCACGGCGGCGCCGAAGGCGATCACGAAGGCGACCACGGCGACGATCGCGTCGGCCCGGACGGTGCTCTCCTGGGCCGGGTTGATCGACTGACGCCCGCGGAGGCGGTAGAGCCAGTCGACGGTGACGATCGCGACAAAGGCCGGGATCCAGTAGCCCACGAACAGCAGCACGTTCTCGAACCGGGAGGACGTGTTACCGCCGTGTATCCACAGGATCAGGAAGAACGCGACAACGGTGACCACCACCGCCGACACGGGCCGGCGGACCCGGACGCCGACGGTCTGCAGCGCAAGCGAGCCGCTGTAGTCGTTCATGGCGTTCGAGCCGACCGAGGCCAGGGCGATGACGACGAGCGCGAGCCCGCCGAGGAACCCGCCGCCCATCACGCTGCGGACGCCTTCGGCGGTCTCGGCGCCCAGCGCCTTGGCTCCGGCGATCCCGATCGCCTGGATGCAGATGTAGCCCAGCACGATGCCGCCGAGGCTGTACCAGAAGACCGGCTTGCGCGGCGTGGACGAGGGCAGGTAGCGGCTGTAGTCCGAGGCGTAGCTCGCCCACGAGATGGCCAGGCTCAGCGCGACCGTGACCTCCAGGACAAACGCGCCGACGAGATCGCCGTGGTGGACCGTGGGCGCCGTCACCACCTGATGCCCGCTGAGCAGCTTGATGGTCAGCACGGCGAACGTGACGATAAGCACGACGGTCATCACAGCCTCGACGCGGTGGATGAGCTCGTAGCCGAAGATGCCCACGACGCCCTGCAGCGCGAGGACGATCAGCACCCCCACCCAGAACGGGGTATGCAGCAGGGCCGCCAGCGCCTCACCGCCGAACAGGCCGACCAGGCCGTCCCAGGCGATCGAGGAGAGCCACTGGACGATGGCCGGGAGGACCACCGTTCCGCCGAACGCCATCCGGGAGCCGGGCAGCTGGCCGGTGCCGGTGCGCGGTCCCCAGGTCGACAGGTAAGCGACCGGCAGCGACCCGAGCACGGTGCCGATGACCATGGCGAGCAGGCCGAGCCAGAAACCGAGGCCGAACACGATCGCCAGCGACCCGGTGAACACCCCCGTCATGTTCATCTGCGGGGCGAACCACACGGTGAACAGCCGCCGGGGTGTCCCGTAGCGGTTGTCTTCCGGGATCGGGGTGATGCCGTGCGTCTCGATCGCCATGTCGCCGGAACCGGCGGGCATACGACCACCGAAGGTCGACGCCTCCAGGGCGCTCGACCCGGCGTCTGATTTGTTGACCATTCGGTGCCTCCGTCGATCGGGGGACGTGCCGCTAGGGCCTGGATCTGATCTTGAAAAGATCTGAGATCTAAGATCTGAGATTAGAGAAGGTCGATTGCCATGGTCAATCCCCCCGCTGTTACTTTTCTGTTTCCTGCTGACAGAGGGGGTTAGCCTGGGCTACTCACTGTCGAGATCTCATTCCAGAGCGCTTGGCTCCGGCCCGGCGCGGGCGGGACGAAGCGCGACGGGCAGGAACGGGAACACCGAGATGCGTAACCACGACGATGCCACATCGTGGTGCACCTGACCACGACGATGTCACATCGTCGTGGTTGGTCGGAGGTGCGCCCGGGCGCAGGGCTGGGTCGGGAGGGGTGGGTGGCGAGCCGGACGGGGGCCCGCGGGGGTGGGAGCGCGCGCTAGGACGGGATGACGTCGGCAGAGCGGTAGCCGATCATCATGGAGGCCAGGTTGGTGTTCGCGCGGGGGATGACGGGCATCACCGACGAGTCCGCCACGGCGAGGCCGCGGGTGCCGAGCGCCGAGCCGGTCCCGATCACCAGGGTGTCGGTCCGAACGGGCATCCTGGCCGTCCTTCCTGCCTAGCGGGCGTCGGGCACCTCGGCGATGCTGGTCAGCTGATCGGCCATCACGGACAGGATGTGCCGGCGCATCAGGGTCTCGGCCGCGGCGCCGTCCCGCTGCACGATCGCCTCGTAGATGGCCTGGTGCTCGGGCACCGACTTGGCCAGCCGGCCGGGGATCCCGGTGGTCAGGCGGCCGATCCGCTGGATGTGACCGCGGATGTTGCCGACCATCTCGTCGATCCGGCTGTTCCGCGACTGGGCGTACATGACCAGGTCGAACTGGTCCAGCAGGCCGGCCAGCTCGTCCTCGCGGCCCGCGGCCACCTCGCCACCGCTCACGCACTCCGCGCTGGCCCTGACGATCCTGGACAGTTCGGCCAGCGCGTCCGCGCTGATGTGGAACGCGGCCTGGCGGGCGCACGCGCCCTCGAGCAGCTCGCGCAGCTCGTAGATCTCGCGCAGGTCGGTGCGGCTGTAGCCGACCACGACCGCGCTCCGGTAGGGCGGGATCTCGACGAAGCCGTCCTTCTGCAGCCGGACCAGCGCGTCGCGCAGCGGGGTCTTGCTCACGCCGAAGCGGGTGGCCAGCTCGGCCTCGCGCAGCACCGCGCCCGGCGGCAGGGTCCCGTTGACGATGTCGTCCCTGAGCTGCAGGTACACGGTGTCCTTGAGCTGCCGGTGCACTCCGTCGTCCAGCGCGTGCGTCATCGCCGACCTCCCGTGTGACCGCGGCATCCCGAGATCTCAGATCCTAGATGCGAGCCAGGACACGCTGGAAGGCCGCGTTGGCCTGGCGCAGGATCTCCTGCTCGTCCAGGGTCAGCAGCTGACGGCCGCGCATCAGCACCCGGCCGTCCACGATCGTGGTGTCGACCGCGCTGCCGTTCGCGGCGAAGACCAGGTGCGAGTACAGCTGCTCGGCGTTGCCCTGCGCCAGCGGCGTGAACATGACGTTGCGCGTGTCGACCAGCGTGACGTCGGCCTTGCGGCCGGCGCTCAGCTGGCCGGTCTCGTGCCCGAGGGCGGCCGCGCCATTGCGGGTCGCCATCCACAGCACGTCCGGCGCCTGCTGCAGGCTCGCGTCCACCCGGGCGGCGCGGTGCATGAGCGAGGCGAACTTCATCACCTCGAACATGTCCAGGCTGTTGTTGCACTCCGCGGCGTCGTGGCCGAGCCCGACGTTCAGGCCCGCGGCGAGCATCTCCGGCAGCCGGGCGATCCCGTTGCCGAGCTTGTCGGCCAGGCTGTACCGTTCGGCCAGCGGCAGCAGCCGGGTCAGGCCCGGGTCCATGACGTCGCCGTGGCGGCGGATGAGGTCGGCGAACCCGAGCCCGCGGCCTGTCACCCACATCGCCTCGAAGACGTCGCGGGGCGGCGGCCCGGCCAGCGCGGCCACCTCGGTGAGCTCGGTGCCGACGGCGGAGCGGATCAGCCCGGCCGTTCGGTCGAAAACGGCAGCTACGGCGGGGTCCGGCGCGACCCCGAACGGCTCGCGCACCACCCCGACCCGCAGCCGCCGCCCGGGCGGGTCGGCCAGCGGGGCCGGGAACGCGGACCGCGGGTCGCGGGGGTCCGGGCCGCCGGTCAGCTCGAAGAGGCCCTTGCGTCGGCGACCGAGCGGGTCAGCGGGCCGGCGTGGGACAGGGTCTCGTTGACCGTGCCGGGCCAGAGCTCGAGCGCCGTCGAGGCCTGGTACTCCTCGACGCCGAGCCCGGCGAACCTGGCCAGCGCGGTCACGACGGCGGCCCATCCGGGGTAAGTTCGGCCCACGCGGCGGCGAACCGCTCCGCCCATGCCGTCGGCACCGACGTGCTGACCTTGACGAACCTGTCCCCGAACGCGGGCGACTGGTACGTCCCTGAGCGGATGAAGACGTCGTGATCCAGCAGGGCCGCGCACACCTGGTCGGCGGTCCAGCCGTGCCCGCTGACGTCGACGGCGAGGAAGTTGCCCTGTGACGGCTGGACAAGAACACGCCCGAACGAGCTGTGCTCGACGGCCTCGGTAACGATCTGCTGGTTCCTTCGGTTGACCCGGCGCAGTTCACGCAGCCATGGCTCTTTTACCGTCAGCCCCGCGATCGCGGCCCGCTGCGCCTGGATGCTGGCGCCGAGCGGGTTGGCCGGGGTCTCGGTGAGCCGGCCGAGCAGCCCGGGGCCGCCGACGATCGCGCCGAGGCGCAGGCCGGCCAGGCCGAGCCACTTCGAGAAGCTGTAGGTGGTCAGCGTGCCCTCGAGATAGAGCTCGGCCACCAGCGTGTGCCCGTCGGCGAAATGCCGGTAGGTGCAGTCGTGCACCACGATCGCGCCGTAGGCCCGGGCCAGCTCGACGATGGCCGCGAGCTCCGTGCGTCGTGTTCTGGCCCATCCAGGCCAGGTCCGGTCGCTGCAGGAGGGCTTCGAACGACGGCGCCGTCGCGGGCCGGCTGCCGAGCGCGGGCGGCATCGTCACGCCCGGGGCGCCAGCGCCAGCGCGCCGAACGCCGCGTAGACCCGGGTGGCCTCGACGATATCGGCGACGCTCAGGTGCTCGTCCGGGCAGTACACCGGCTCGCCTCCCGGGCCGAAGATGACCGTGGGCACCTTCGCGCCGAAGCTCGCCGTGTCGCCGAGCCAGCTGGCCGCCTGCAGGACAGGCTCCGTGCCGCGGACCCGCCGGACCGCATCCACCATGAGCGTGACGACCTCGTCGTCGCGGCCGGCCAGGTAGCCGTCCTTGACGTCGGCCAGCTCGACCTCGGCCCGGAAGCGCGGATCGCGCCGGGCGGCGGCGGCCAGGCACCGGTCGATCTCGGCCCGTACCTGATCGGTGGTCACGCCCGGCTGGGGCCGGCAGTCGACCCGGATCACGCACTCGTCCGGGATCATCGAGGGCCCGCCCGGCGGCAGGCCGCCGTAGATCCGGCCGGGCACCATGTAGGTCTCCGCGCCGAACAGGTCGGTCACCCATGGGTCGAGCCGCGGGGTCAGGTGCGAGGCGTCGAGCTCGAGCACGGCGTGCGCGGCCAGCGTGTTGGCGTTGACGGCCAGCGGCTTGTGGCAGGTGTGCGCCGACTTGCCGAGCACCGTGATGTCGAAGTAGCAGCGTCCCCGGTGGCCCAGGTAGATCTCGTTGTCCGACAACTCGCCGAGCACGGCGAGGTCGGCCGGACAGGAATCGAAGTAGACGATCGAGCCGAGCTGGTCGCCCATGTGGTCGGAGACGGCCGCCATGGCAAGCGTCCCGGTCAGCGGGACGCCGCTGTCCCGCAGCGCTTCCATCGCCACGATCTGGCAGACGAGCGCGGCCTTCATGTCCATGATGCCGTGGCCGTAGACGTTCCCGTCGATGACCTCGCCGGAGAACGGCGTGGTGGCGGTCCAGCCGTGCGACACCGGCTTGGTGTCCATGTGCCCGGTGAACACGACCCGCCGCCCCGGGCCGAACGCCAGCTCGCCCACTGCGTTCGGCCGGTTGCCGAGCACCGGCTGCAGCGTGGTCGCCTCGAAGCCGGATTCCTTCATGACGTCGTGCAGGAACCCGGCCAGCGGGCCCTCCTCGCCGAGCACGCTCGGAATCCGGCACACCTGCGCGACGAGCTCGACCAGGCGATCGGTGTCGATGGCGGCCACCGCAGCCGCGACGGCGTCAGTCATTCGTGCGTGTGCTCCCATCAAATCCTAGCATCAAAGATCTGAGATCTTAGATGAGAAGCTTAGTCCGCCGCCGCCTAGCTCACTAGAGGTGCCCTAGGGGTTTACCACGCTGAAACACGAACTGGCCGGATCGCCCTGGTGTATCGTCATCGCCCCGACAGCGATCCGGCTGCCGGGGTAGACAGGACATAGCATGCTTTGTTAGATCTGAGATCTCACAACGGTGGGGGTGGACCGCGGATGAGGACGCCGTGCTAATCGACGCGCATACGCACATCCTGAGCCTGGCTGAGGACGCCGAGTTCACCGCCGAGTACGGCCGCGAGGGCTCGCTGTGCATCTACCGCAGCCTGGGCATGCTGCCATCGCACCGGGCACGGCCCGGAGCCCACCCAGATGCCTCCGGGCTCTGGGGTATCTTGGTTGTGCGTTCGCTACGCGAGGCCGTGATGAACGCTCAGCCACTGCTCGGGATGTCGGCGGGCACGCGAGGCCGTTCCAGCCAGCCTCCGGTCCCTCATGAGTATCTCGTCCAGTCCCGCGGCGCCGTTCCGGCACCTTCAGCGACTGACCGATAACGTGGGCATACTGGAGCGCGCACACGGGATCGTGCCCCGGTACGAGCACGGCTACCGCGTCGACGATGTTGCCTGGGGCCTGGTGGTAGTGTGCCGCGAACCGTCACCGCCCGACGAGCTCATCACCTTGGGCCGCCGCTACCTTTACTTTCTCGCGCAAGCACAGGCGGCAGACGGGAAGTTCCGTAACCGCCTCGGCGACGACCGCCGATGGCGCGGCAAGCCGGAAGTGCAGGATGCCTGGGGCCGGTCGCTGTGGGCCCTGGGCACCGCCGCGGCGCGCGGTCCCACCGCAAGTATCCGCGCCGAGGCCCGCGAGCGGTTCGACGCGAGCGCAGGAGTCGGTTCTCCGTACCCGCACTCCATGGCGTTCGCCGCACTCGGTGCCGCCGAGATACTCGAGCGATGGCCCGGCCATCCCGGTGCGCTGTCGCTGCTCGCCATCGCCGGTACCGTCATCGGCGAGCCCCCAGCCGACGCGGCGTGGCCGTGGCCGGCCCCCAGGCTCAGCTACGCGAACGCGGCCATCGCCGAGGCCGTCATCGTGACCGGCGAGAAACTCGGCCGGCCGCACGTCCTGCAGAACGGCCTGCGCATGCTCGACTGGCTGCTGACGGGTGAGACCCGGAACGGCCACCTGTCGGTGGCACCGGCCGGCGGCTGGGGTCGTGGCGAGGGCCGCCCCGCCTTCGACCAGCACCCGAGCCAGGTGGCAGCGCTCGCGGACGCCTGCGCGCGCGCAGCAGCGGTCACCGGCGACGAGACCTGGCTGACCGGCGTGGAAATGAGCGTGACGTGGCTCCTCGGCGACAACGACGCCGGGATCCCGATGCTCGACCCGAAGACCGGCGGCTGCAGCGATGCCCTCAGCCGCACCAGTCGCAGCCGCAACCAGGGCGCGGAGTCAACCCTGGCGATGATATCCGTGCTCCAGCAGGGCCGCAGCGCGGGCACGACAGCGGCTCGCTGATCCAGACGAGGAACGGGGACGGCCCGGCATGGGCCGCCCCCGTTCCGGTCGTCTGATACCAGGTCAGATGGGGCGGACCTCGTCGGCCTGCGGGCCCTTGGCGCCCTGGCTGGAGATGAACTCGACCCGCTGGTTGTCCTGGAGGCCGCGGTAGCCGTCGACCTTGATGACGGAGTGGTGAACGAAGACATCGGGGGTGCCGTCGTCGGGGGCGATGAACCCATAACCCTTGTCGGCGTTGAACCACTTCACTGTGCCTTGAGCCATTGTGCTTTCTCCTAGTGAGACGATCTTCGGGACCCGCGTGTGCGGGCTGAGGTTGCTGCGACCGCCTGCCTTCGAAAGCCGGGCTCTGGAATTCACGACGCCGCGGTCAGAACTTCGCAGGCGCTGTGACACGAACACGAACTTCCACTACAACCTGGACCAGTAAACACCATCGCGCGGGCCGACCGTGACAGGACCCATCTCGGTTCCGGCAGAACCAGGTCGTCGCGGGCTCAGGGCGGCGCGGACAAGACTGTCGGCGCACGAGGAGTCCCGGGCCTGACCCACACTACCTCCGCAGCCCCTTCACGCCCGGGCCCGGCGCTGACAGCAGGGCTGATCGTGTCATAGCTACTGGGGTGCTGCCGGGTCGCGGCATAGTGTTAAATGAAGCTGGTTGTTGTCGAAGTTCGTGTCCGTGTCACAGCGCCTGCGAAGTTCTGACCGCGGGCGCCGTCATTTCCCAGGTCCGGCCTTGGAAGGACAGGCGGTCGCCACAGCCCGGGATGCACGCCCGTGCAACCGATGATCGCCTTAGCAGGAGAGCACAATGGCTCAGGGCACAGTGAAGTGGTTCAACGCGGACAAGGGTTATGGGTTCATCGCCCCTGACGACGGCACTCCGGACGTCTTCGTTCACCACTCCGCCATCGAGGCTGACGGCTACCGCAGCCTCCAGGACAACCAGCGGGTCGAGTACACCGTCACCCGGGGCGCCAAGGGCCCCCAGGCCGAGCAGGTCCGCCCGATCTGAGACCCCGGCCACGCCGGGCCCGGGGTGGCTCTGGATCCACGGCCACCCCGGGTGCCCTGTAGGCCAGGACACCGGCAGCTCCCCTGGGGCGATTCCGGACTGCAGGACACGGAGGATGAGCGTGGCTGACTTTTACGGGATCCGGCCAGGTACTGTCCCCGGCTTCGCGCAGGCCGGCGACGGGAACTTCATGAGCGTGAAGGGCCTGCCGGACCGCACCGTGCGGAACATGGCCAGGTTCATGGACAAACTGCGCGGCATGCATGAGCAAGACCCGCTGGCGTTCGAAGTGTGCGTACGGCACGTCGCTTCCATAATCGAGGACCAGCGCCGCAAGGAAGGTCATACCGACCCGCGGGATTACCCCGCCCCTTGACACTCAGCTACCGCCGGCCCGGGACGCCCCTGGCGCCGACGGCATCAGAGCTTGGCCAGCTTCGCGCATGGCATCGTGATCCGCACCCGGCGCGCGCCGAAATCGATGACCAGGGTGGCGTCATCCTGGACACTGACAACCCGGCCGAGGCCGTACTTATCGTGTGTTACCTGGTCCTGCTCCGCAAACTGCTCGGCAGGTGGAGCGGGGGGCGCGGCGCGGAAGGGACTTGTGGGCAGGAGGCGCCGGGTGGCGGCGCGGTCAGGCTTCATCATCACCAGTATGCGCCCCCGACGCTCGCCATTACAGCGGCTCGGCGACCGACACCAGCCGTGCGTCTCATCGTGCACCGCCCGCACCCGCACCAGGACGGTTCCGCCGCGTCGGACAGCTCGGCGTTGACACGGACCAGCTGGCGGTGACAATCGTCAGGGCGATGTCGCACTCCGCGGGCTATCCTCGTTGCCGGCCGCCGCGGCCGACTTGCCGGTCACGGTCGAGTCGGTGCCGGTCAGGAGGGCCAGCACTTCACCGACAGTGCGGTCCCGGGGGGTGGGTTCCGGCAGCGGGAGGTGCGCCTGGACGTGGTAGCGGTTGCGGCGGCCGTCCTTCTCCTTGACCACGTAGCCGGCCTCGACCAGGTCCGTGATGACACCGAAGGCGCTGCGTTCGGTGATGTCCAGGCTGGCCGCGATGTCGCGCAGGCGTACCCCCGGGTCACGAGCGACCAGTAGCAGAACCCGCGCATGGGTAGTCAGGAAGGTCCAGCTCGCCATCATGACACGTTATCAGATTCCGGAAAAATCTTGCTAGTTTATTGGGCATTCGCCGCGTTCCTGCTCGGTGCCATCGAGCTGCCCGCTTGATGCGCAGGCCGGACCGGGCCCCGGCGGTGCGTCTGCCGCCACCCGCACCATGCCGGCCGGACGTCACCACCCGGCGACCGGTGGGACGAGATCCGCTTACCGGCTAGCCGGAATGACGGAACGAAAGTCCGGCGCAGGCTGAGCCGACAGTTTTACAGACCGCTCCTTCACGTCATTCCGCATAGCGCTTGAGCTGGGAAACGTCATCAGACGGGAGCTGTCGTGCCGACGATGTCCGCAATGCGTGCGTGCCCGCCATAGGCGCGCCGAACGCTATATTTCACACACCTATGACATATAGTAGATTATCGAATTGCGTAACCCGGCCGGAGGAGAATAAGAATGGCCCAGAAAGTACAGACGTTGTTCATCGACGACCTCGACGGCAGCCAGGCTGAAGGAACAGTTCGTTTCGGGCTGGACGGCGTGCACTACGAGATCGATCTGAACGCGGTTCACGCCAAGGAATTGCGGGCCGCTCTGGCCCGCTACACCGGAGCAGGCCGGAAGGCAGGCGGCACGAGCCGGCGGCCAGCCAGGAACCCGGGCAAGGCCGCCGCGAACGGGCTGAACACTACGGAGGTCCGCGACTGGGCCAAGGCAAACGGCTTTGACGTCAAGGACCGCGGCCGAGTCGCGGCAGACCTGATTGCCAAGTTCCAGGCAGCCACCGGAAAGCAGGCCTGAACCCGGACCGCCACCACAGGCTACCGGGAATGGTGCTGGCGGCTCCTGTGGCGGGCGGGGTCATGAGGGTCGCGGGTCAGCCGACATGCCCTCCGGACGCTGCCTACGCAGCGTGGCGGCGCTGGCGCAAGGTGACGGCGGAGAGCAGCGCGGCGGCGGCAAGGAGCGCGGCCGACAGATACAGTGCTGCGTGCAGCGCGCCGGTGAAGGCCGCGTACCCCGCCTGGATGATCTGGTCCAGCGGACCGTTTCCCGTGCTTGAGCTGCCATGGGGGAGGGACACCGATCCCGTCTCTATCACCTGGAGCACGTATTGCTGGAGCTCGGCCGAGGCGCCCAGATGCGTCATGCGGCTGACTACCCCGGACCGCAACTCGGCGTTGACGACGGCACCGAGGATGGCGATGCCGGTGACGGCGCCGAACTCCCGGCTGGTGTTCGAGGCCGACGCCGCCATCCCCGACCGCTCGGCGGGTACCGCCCCGAGCACCGACGAGGTGACCGGCACGACGCAGGTGCCGATGCCGATGCCGGCCAATCCCAGCGCCGCGGCGAGCGGCAGATAAGAGGGATTCGGGTTGATCACCACGTTCGTCAGCAGCAGGCCGCCGGCGTACAGCACGCAGCCGACGACCAGCAGCCAGCGGGCACCGACCAGGGTTGTCAGCCGACCCGCCAGCAGCGACGCCAGGATCATCATCACGGTCATCGGCAGGAACAGGCCCGCGATGCGGTAAGCGGAGTAGCCGGCGATCACGCCCAGGTAGAGCGCGGTGAAGAAGAAGATCGCGAACGTGGAGAAGTACGTGCAGTACGCGACCACGTTGGGGGTCGTGAACCGCGCGACCCGCAGGTACCTCAGGTCAAGCAGCGGGAACGGGGCGCGGCGCTCCCACAGCACGAAAGCTGCGCCGGCGACCAGGGACACGGCGAACAGCGCGAGCACGCTGGGCGCGGCGTAGCCGGCGCTCTCGCCGTTGATGACGCCGAAGATCAGGGCGGCGAGCGCGCCCGCCCCGAGCACGGTGCCCGGCACGTCGACCCGGCCCGCCCGCGGGTCGGCGCTCTCCGGCAGGACCATGGCCGCTACGACCAGAGCGGCCAGGCCGAAGGTCACGTCGAACCAGAAGATCCCCCGCCAACTCCACGCCCCGACCAGGGCCCCGCCCAGGACCGGGCCGAGCGCGAGAGAGAACCCCGATACCGCGGCCCAGACCCCGAGCGCGCGGTTGCGGCTGCGCTCATCGGGATAGAGATGCCGGATCATCGACAACGTGCCGGGCTCACTCGCCGCCGCCCCCAGCCCCATGACCGACCGGGCCGCGATCAGCAGCCCGATGCTGGGAGCGACCGCGGCCAGCGCGGCGCCGACGCAGTAGACACCCACGCCGGCCAGCATGATCTTCTTGCGGCCGAACTTATCCCCCAGCATCCCGCAGGCCAGCATCAAGCTAGCGAACGTCAGGGCATATGCCCCGACCACCCACTGCAGTGCGGAGACTCCGCCGTGCAGGTCCGACTGAATGCTGGCCAGCGCGACGCTGACGACCGTGTTGTCGAGGAAGGTCAGGAACAGCACCGTGCACAGGCAGGCGAGGGCAAGGGGGCGGCGGCGCGGGGTGAGCATGCCAGCCGCGGTGTGCGCGAGCGTATCGGTCACCCCGCTAGCTCCGGCAGACAGCGGGCAGTTTGGGACTTCCCTTGGGGTACTCCAGATAGGCCAGCCCGCAGAAGCTTGCGATGGCTACCTTCCAGATGCCGTTCAGGTAGATCGCGCTGCCCACCTGGTTCTTCAGCAACGGCGTGCCGAGCAGCAGGACCTCGTAGTGCACCGTGGCCTGCGACGGTGACGTAATCGTCACCGAGCTGACCGTGGCGGTCGACCCGGCTGCGGCCTGCCCGAACGACGTCTTGGCCTGGGCCTCGACAAACGCCGCCACGTCAGGCCCGTCCTGCACCAGGGCGAGCCGGCGTGGGATCGATGCCTTGCCGTTGAAGACCGTCTTCCAGTTGGCCGTGATCGCGGCCACGGCCGCCGGGCCGCTGGTCGGTTCGGCCGTGCTGGCGCTCGCGGTCGCCCCCGGGCTGGACGGCTTCGGCGAGGGGCTGCCGCCTCCGCAGGCGGCCAGGATCAGGCATCCCGTCGCCGCCAGTACGGCCGATGCCTGACGCAGCACCGGCCAGGACAGGCTACGCATGGCCGCAGTGTGCCACACGAAAAGGCCGCACGCCTACCGATGCGGTATCCGGTATCTAAATCGCAGTACGCACGCGCCGTGGACGCGAGCCGAGCGGGTGCCGCACCGCGGGCCACCAGGGAGCGGCCTGCGGGGCAACACTGGGGCGTTACTCGTCAAGCGCTACTTCTCGACGTAAAAGAGGCGCTTGTTGACGAATTCGTCGACGCCGAGGGGGCCTAGCTCGCGGCCGAAGCCGGAGCGCTTGGTGCCGCCGA
>Ga0070699_100001362_pt1 | contig 22471 bp, 16 predicted proteins | sample KBSK1503metaG_FD_65473 | JGI IMG/M metagenome (GOLD analysis project Ga0070699, IMG submission 65473) | Corn, switchgrass and miscanthus rhizosphere microbial communities from Kellogg Biological Station, Michigan, USA - KBS K1-50-3 metaG | ecosystem: Host-associated > Plants > Roots >...
CCGCTTGAGCGTCGCCGGCAGCATCCGCACCCGACCGGTGGCCACCGCGGTCCGCTCGGTCTTCTCCTTGCCGCCTACGTCCACCATCTTCATTCAGAGCTCCACCGCCCGAGGGATCGCCGCGAGGAGGTCGTCGGCGATGTCGTCCGGATCCTCCAGGCCCACCGAGACCCGAATCAGGTTCTCGCCGATTCCCGCTGCGTCTCGTTCCGCCTGAGTCAGCCGGCGCGCGCTCGCCGTCGCCGCGTGCATCACCAAAGTCGTCACGTCCCCCAGGCTGGGGGCCGGCTTGGCCAGCTTGAGCGATTCGAGGAAGCGGAAGGCCCCTGCCCGTCCCGCCCCGCGCAGCTGGAACGCCAGCATGCCGCCGAAGCCTCCGTCCAGCACCTTGCGCGCGACCGCGTGGCTGGGATGCGTCTCCAGGGAGGGATGGAGCACGCGCTCCAGGCTGGGCGACTGCGCCAACCGCCGGGCGACCCGGTCGGCGTGTTCGCAGTGCGCTTTCATTCGAATTGGCAGCGTGCGCAGCCCTCGCGGAGTCAGCCAGGCCTCGAAGGGACCCAAGACCGCGCCCCCGAGCACCCGCGCGGCCTTGAGCTCCTGGATCCGCTCGCGACTGCCGCTCACCGCCCCGCCCATCGCATCGCCGTGGCCGTTGATCCACTTGGTGGTGGAGTGGATGGAGTAGTCGGCGCCGAGCTCGACTGGTCTCTGCAGAATCGGCGAGGCGAAGGTCGCATCCACCGCGAACGCCGCTCCCACTTCCCGGCAGGCGCCGCCCAGCGCGCGGAGATCCGACACCGAGATCAGGGGATTGGTGATGCTCTCGGCGAGCAAGAACTTGGGACGCAGGTCCACTATCTTTGCCGCCGCCGCCGGCTCGGCGAGCGCCAGCGCGTGCAGCTCCACGCCCCGCGAGGCGAGCAGACCCTGGTATAGGGCGCGCGTGGTTCCGTAGCCGTCGAAGGGCATCACCACCCGGTCCCCCGGCGAGAACGGCTGGACGTCGAGCACCGCCTTGAGCGCCGCCATCCCGCTGCTGAAGACCGCGCAGGCCTCCGCGCGCTCCAGCGAGGCGATCGCCTCCTCGAGAAGCTCCGCGTTTTGCGAGCGGTTGCGGGCGTAGACGAAATCGGCCCCGTCGAGCGATCGATCGAGGTCGTCGGCGCTCTCGAAGTAGCTCACCGAGGCAGCGTAGATGGGCGGGCTTATCGCCATCGCCTTGGAAGGGGATACCGCCGAACCGGCGTGGATCGCCGCCGTCTTCGTCTTGCTCGCGCGCATGGAGCCTTTCTAGCCCTTACCGTGCTCGGTGAGCCAGCGCTCCGCGTCGATCGCCGCCATGCACCCCGTGCCCGCCGCGGTCACCGCCTGTCGGTAGACGTGATCCTGGACGTCTCCGCAGGCAAAAACGCCCGGGATCTCCGTCCGGGTGGTTCCCGGGATCGTCTCCAGATAGCCGGCAGGGTTCGTCTTCAAGATACCCTTGAACAGCTCGGTGTTCGGCCGGTGCCCGATCGCGACGAAGAGGCCGGTCGCCGGAATCACCCGCCGCTCGGCGGTCTTCAAATTCTCGACCAGCGCACCCGACATGCCATTTTCGTCGCCCAGAATCTCGACCGCCGCCGTGTTCCAGACGAATTCGATCTTCGGATTCTTGAACGCGCGCTCCTGCATGATCTTCGAAGCTCGCAGGGTGTCCCGCCGGTGGATGAGGGTCACGTGGCGCACCATCTTGGTGAGGAAGGTCGCCTCCTCCATCGCCGTATCGCCGCCGCCGATGACGATGACGTCCTGACCTTTGAAGAAGAACCCGTCGCAGGTCGCGCAGGCGGACACGCCGCGGTTCTTGAACTTGTCTTCCCCCTTGACGCCCAGCCACATCGCCGACGCGCCGGTGGAGATGATCACCGTCTCGGAGTGGCACTGGCGGCTCTCGCCCTGGATGAAGAACGGGCGCCGGCTGAAGTCCACCTTGACCACGTTTTCCAGGTAGATCTCGGTGCCGAAACGCTCCGCCTGCTTCTTGAAGCGCTCGATCAAGTCGGGACCGGTGATCGACTCCGGAAAGCCGGGGTAGTTCTCCACGTCGTTGGTGATCATCAACTGACCGCCGGGGACCCGCTGCGGATCCTCTTCGGCGGGGCCTCCGGCAAACACCACCGGCGAGAGATTCGCCCGAGCCGCGTAGATCGCGGCCGTGTATCCGGCCGGACCGGAGCCGATGATCGTCACCTTGTTGATCGCGTTTGCCAAAGCCGGAAGCTCCTTTTCCGGAAAGAGATAATCACCCTCTCGGGACGAGTCCAAGAAACGCTTGAAAACAAGAAACCTCAGACGATGCAGTCCAAGGACCTGGACTGCCGCGAGATTCGTTCCCGAGTCATTGGGCCAGGCACGGGCATTGCTCTTGGCAAAGCCGAAAAATGGCATCGGCAGAGGGGATGAACAGCCTGGCGGACAGCGCTGCGGCAGCGGAGCGCACCCGGGCCCCGCCGGAAGTGAAGCGTCGCCGCATGTACGAGAACGCGCGCGAGCGACTGCTGCGGCAGGGCGCGCCCACCCTCTCCGATTCGGAGCTGCTCGCCATCGTCCTCGGGACGGGGACGCCCGGCAGGCCCGCGCGGGCCATCGCCGAGGGCCTGCTGGCGCTCGGCCCGGGCCTCAAAGAGCTCTCCCGCCGCGAAGCGGGAGAATTGCTCTGCGTCCCCGGAGTGGGTCCGGCCCGGGCCGCCCAGCTCGCCGCCTCGCTGGAGCTTGGCCGCCGCACCCAGCTGAGCGGAGAGCACCGCCCCCGGCTTCGCACGCCCGCGGAGATCTACCAGCACCTCGCCCCCGCCTTCCGGTCGCTGCGCAAGGAGGTGTTCCACGTCTTGTCCTTCAACGCGAGGAACGTGCTGCTCAATGACGCGCGGGTGGCGGAAGGAAGCATGAACGCCTGCCCGGTGGATCCGCGCGAGGTGTTCTGCGCCGCGCTCGGCGCCCGGGCGACCGCGATCGTCCTTGCCCACAACCACCCTTCCGGCGATCCCGAGCCATCGGAGGTGGACATCGCCCTCACCGAGCAGCTCGCCGAGGGCGGGAGGATCCTCGGCATCCGCGTGCTCGACCACCTCGTGGTGGCGGACGGAGGCTTCGTCTCGCTCCTCGAGCGCGGGCGACTCTCCGCCCGGCCGGACGCTCGCGGCGGGTGGGCTGCGCGGCGCTGACGATAGTGGCAATATGCGCCGCATCCTGACCCCGGAAAGCCAAGAGACGCACGAGCACCTGGTACGCCACTTCGCTCTGACCGAGTTTCGCCCCGGGCAGGCCGAGGTGATCTCCGCGGTCTTGAGCGGGCGGAACGCCGTGGTGGTGATGCCGACCGGCGCGGGAAAGAGCCTCTGCTATCAGCTTCCGGCGGTGATGTTGCCCGGGATCACCCTGGTCGTCTCGCCGCTGATTGCGCTGATGAAGGATCAGGTGGAGCAGCTCGCCTCGCGGGGCATCTCGGCGACCTTCATCAACTCCAGCCTCGGCGATCTCGAGCGGGCCGCCAGGCTGGAGCGGATCAAGTCCGGGGGTTACAAGCTGGTCTACGTCGCGCCGGAGCGGTTCCGCAGCCCCGCTTTCCTCGAGGCGCTCTCGCAGATCAAGGTCGACCTCTTCGCGATCGACGAGGCCCACTGTATCTCCCACTGGGGGCATGACTTCCGCCCGGACTACGCGTTGCTCGGCCAGGTGCGAAAGCGCCTTCGGCCGCCGAGGACGGTGGCCCTGACCGCCACCGCCACGCCGGAGGTTCGAGAAGACATCGTCCGCTCGCTTCTAATGAAGGACCCCCAGGTCTTCGTCGCCGGATTCGACCGGCACAACCTCTTCCTCGAAGTGATCAACGTGGCGAACGACGTCCAGCGCAAGGACGCCTGCCTCCGGCTGGTGGAGGAGGGCGGCTCGGGGATCATCTACTGCGCCACCCGCCGGGCGGCCGACGCGATGCACCGCGCCCTGACCGAGCGGGGCCATCGCTCCATGCTCTACCACGCCGGAATGGAGGAGGAGGCCCGCCGCAAGGCGCAGGACGAATTCATGTCCCGCGAGAACGCGGTCGCGGTGGCGACCAACGCCTTCGGCATGGGGATCGACAAGCCGGACATCCGCTTCGTCGCGCACGCCAACATCCCCCGCGCAGTGGAGGCCTACTACCAGGAGATCGGGCGGGCCGGCCGCGACGGCAAGGAGGCGCGCGCGGTGCTCCTCTTCAACCACGCGGACGTCTTCACCCAGGAGCGGCTGATCCAGACGAACCACCCGACCGAAACGGTCTTCGCCGACGTCTGGAATTCGCTGCAGAGCGTGGACGAGTTCCAGCAGGGCCTCACCAGCCTCGCCGGCCAGACGGCGGCATCAGAGTTCGAGGTGGCGGCGGCGCTGCGAATCCTCGAGCGGGAGGGGAAGATCTCCCGCAGCGGCCGGGGCGAGGGCCGTTACCAGATCCGCCTTCAAGAGAAGGCGCGGCAGGCCAAGCCCCACGCCGTCGGGGCCAAGGCCCTGCTCGCCCATCTGCTGGACAGATTCGCGCCCGGCGCGACGGCGGCGGCACAGCTCCGGGACATCGCTCGGGGCGCGGGCCTCTCCGAGGCGGAGACCCATCACGCGCTCAGCCTCCTGGAGAAGAGCGGCGCCGTGGCGGTGAAGCGGCCGTTCACCGGACGGAGCATTCGCGCGCTGGCGCGGGTCCCCTACCGCGAGCTCGGGCTGGACCTGCGCCGTCTGCGCGAGCAGGAACAGCGATCGCTGCTCCTCCTGCGCCGGATGAGCGACTACGCCTACGCCAAGCGGTGCCGGCGCGCGTTCATCCTGCGCTACTTCGGCGAGTCCGGCGGACCCTCCCGCTGCACCGCTTGCGACAACTGCGCCGGGCCGCGCTTGCGCGCTTCAACGCCGGCGAAGGTTTCGGTGGCGATCGACCGGGCGTCGCACAACGAGCTGGCGGCGAGCGAGCTCCGGCGTTGGCGGCGAGAGCTTGCCAGGGACCTGAATGTTCCGGCGTTCATCATCTTCAACGATCAGACGCTGTTGGCGCTGGCGAGCAAGCTGCCCGTCGATCGGGATTCATTTCTCTCGGTGAAGGGAACCGGCGCCACGCGGTGGGAGAGGTTCGGGCCGAAGGTGGTCGAGATCTGCCTGCTCGCCCGGGCGGCGCGAGTGTCGCCCTCGACCAAACGACCCTGAGGGTGCCTAAACGCCCATCAGAGGGCGTCGAAAAACGTCGCGAGCAAGCCCAATCACCAGGCGCGCGCAACAAAGCAGGTGGGCTGCACAGCAGTTCTTAGACGCCCTCTTAGTCGCCGGCGTGGCCGCGCGCCACCTGCCGCGCCCAGAACCAACGGCCAATCCACATCGCGATCCCCAGCGCGAATGCCATCGCGAAGATCACGCCTACCACGGTGGCTCCGAATATCAGCCGCAGCGCGATCTCCGAGACATGGCCGTAGACATAGGCGTCGCGCAACGGGGCGAGAGCGCCGAGCAGGTCGAGCACGCGGGCCGGCAGCGAGTCGAGCGCGAGCGAGGCCCGCTCCATCCAGGGAGCCGGATGGAGCCGGCGCAGCGCTTCGATCACCACGCCGGCGGACAAGTAGATCACCGACAGCAGGGAAGCATTGCCGACCATGATTTGCGCCAAGGACAAGCGGGGAGTGTCGGCTTCCAAGCTACCTCTGGGCGAGCTTTTTCTTCAGATTGGGAAGCATCCGTCTGACGCGAAGCTGCTGGGCGCTGCCCGAGGCGAGCTTGAGGAACCACTGGTAGTGCTCCAGGGCGGATACCCTGAGTTGATCGCTGCGGACGAGGGAATCCGCCAGCGCCAGATGGGCGCCCGCGTCGGTCGGATCCAACTCGACCGTCTTGGCGAGCTCCTCGTTCGCCCGGCTGTCCTCCTTTTGCCGGAGCAGCACCGTCCCCAGCGCCAGATGCGCCATCCCGGAGTAGGGATCGAGCGCCACCGAATGCTCCGCGGCCTTTCGCGCCTCCTTCACCGAGCCTACCTCCAGCAGGACCCGCGCCAGGGTAGCGAAGGCAAAGGACCGGTTCCAGAATTCCGGGGCGCGCTGCGCCAGATCGGTCAACTCCCTCGCCCCGGGCTTGCTCGCTGCGGGCAGGGCCGCGTAGTGAACCCCAATCCGGCCGCAGAAGGTCTCCGGATTGAGGTGCCGAGCCGCCTCGTATTCCTTAGCGGCGGCGTCGGACAGGCTCTGCCGCAGGTAGGCCGCGCCCAACTCGCACGAGGTCTCCTCGCTGCGGGGGTCTGACTTGCTCGCCTTCTGAAGCTCGGCGAAGGCGGTGCGGCCGTCGCCGCGGGCGTAGAGAATCTGCGACCGGATGCGGTGCGATTCGGCGTCCTTCGAATCCAGGTTGATCGCGCGCAGGATCGCCGCTTCGGAATCCTTCAGCCTGCCCGCCCGGAAAAGTGCGAACGACAGTTGCTTCTGGGGCGCGGCCGAGCCGGGCTGTTGCGTTCGCCACGCTTCGAGCTGGGCGATCGCCTCCGGCAGTCTCCCGAGCTGCAGATACGCCTGGGAGAGCGTGCGCCGGGCCTCGCCGTGGAAACCGTTGCGCGCCACCGACTTGCTCAGCGGATCGATCGCGGCCTCGGCGTTGCCGAGCGACAAGAGGAAGCGGCCCAACGAGCACGCTCCCTCGAAGTCCTCCGGATCTTTCGCCGCCTCCTCGAACTGGGAACGCGCCTTGTCCAAGAGCCCCCGCTGCCAGTAGACGCCGCCCAGGGCCACCCGGACGTTGCTCTTCGCCTTTCGAGATGACGCGAGGAGCTTTTCGAGAACGGACTGGGCGCGCTCGGGCTGCCCGTCCGCGGCATCCGCCAGGGCGAGGTAGATCACCGCCTCGCTCGGATATTTTCCATTCACCTGAGTCCTGCCCAATTCCAGCCGGGCTCGCTTCCAGTCGCCCAACTTCGCGAAGGCGATGCCGCGAATCAGCGCCACCGGCCGGGCGGCGGCATCGACGGGAAAACGACTCAGGACCTCTTTGGGGCGATCGCGGGCGATCAACGCCCTTCCCACGGCTTCCTTCGCCTCCTCGCTCTGCGGTCTCAGAGTCAGGGCCTCTTCATAGGCATGTTGCGCCGCGTCGATCCGCCCCGCCGCGCGGCGGGCGTCTCCCAGCGCGAGCTTGAAATCGAACGCCCGGGTCAAGCGACCCATCCCTTCCGATAGCTTCTTGATCGCCTCCTCGTAGCTCCCCCGGGCGATCAGCAGCCGGCCCAACGCGAGCTCTTTTCGGGCCAGCTGATCCGGGGGAAGGACATCGTCCTTGGGGAGCGCTTCCAGGTTCTTCAGCGCCTCTTCGAGATCGAGCGAAAGCTCCAGCCGGCTCTCCGCCTCGCCGAGCACCACGCCCGGGTGGGCCGGGGAAATCTGCCCCGCGGTGCCGTAGAACTTGAGCCCGGAGGGATAGTCTCCAGACTCGCGGTAGTAATCGCCCAGGGCCACCAGCGCGCGAACGTTGTTCGGGGCCAGGGTCATCGCGCGGCGAAAGCGCTCGACCGCGGCCTTCGACTCTTTGCGGGCGAGCAGAATCCGCCCGGCCAGCTCCTGGACCTCGGCCGCGTCGAGGGTCGACTCGAGCACGGTCCTGGCGAGCGCATCTTTTTGCGCGGCGTCGCTCAGATGAAAATCGGCCGCCAGGGCGTAGGCGGGGAATCGCTCGCGGACTTGGGGTTTGGCGAGGGCCGCCCGGCCCGCGGCGCGATCCTCGCCCGAACCACCCTGTTCGGCGAAGAGAATGGCGCGGGTGAATGCGGTGAGCGCCCAGGCCTCCTGCGAATCCTCGTCCATCTTCAGGGCGTGCGAGAGCCGATCGAGGGCGAACAGATAGGACTTGTGGGTATCCTGGGCGATGGCCTTTCGGGCCTCGGCGAGGTCGTCCTTCAGATCCCGTCCCTGGTTCGCCGCCCGGACGCTCAGGTAGAACCCCAGCCCCACCAGAAGGGCCACTCCAAAAACCGTGGCGGCGGCGATCTTCTTCGCGTGCCGCGCCAGGACCGACCGCTTCGCTTCCTCGGCCTTATCCAGAAGCTTCTGGCGCAGCTCGCGCTCGTACTGGCGAGCGATCTCCTGCGCCTCGACGCTGGAGACCGCGGCCTTGGGTCGCGGCGCCGCGGCGTGCCCCTCGGGCACTTCGACGACCTCGTCGAGAAGTGAGGACCGGGCATCCGCTTCGGGCGGGCTCAAGGCATCCAGCGGCTCCGCCGCGACGCCGATTTCGGCAGGCGGCTGCGGCAAGGCGTCCATCAGGTCGCCGAGCAACGCCTCTCCCCCGACCTGCGCGCCCGGTGGATCGGGGTTCATCCGCGCCGGCGGAGGACTGGCATAGAAGAGCGGGGGAGTGTTTCCCTCGTCCGCCGGGTCGGAAGGCGGCGGATACGCCTGCCCGTCCGCCTCGGCGAAATGCCTCGAGGGGTGCGCCGCTCCGGGCGCCGCCGGGCTCTCGTCCTCCAGATGCGGGCGGTGCTCGCCCTGCCGTTGCCGGCCAACGTCTTCTGCCGGCGCCTGGAACGCGGCCTCTCGTTGGAGGTCAAACGCGCCCGGCTGAGCGCCAAAACCGTCCTCCGGGTGCGGACCGAGCCCGCCCAACTCGATTTTCGGCGGCGCTCCACCGGCGAGGGCCCGCTGGGTCTCCTCGAGCCACCCTTGCCAACGACCGTTGCTCGGCTGGAGGAGAGCCGCCTTCTTGAGAAGGGGCACCGCGGAACGATAGAGGCCCCGCTGCAGCAACACCCCGCTGATCAGCCCATAGGTGTGGGCATTCTCCCTGCCCAGATCGATCGCGCGATCGAACTGCTCCATCGCTTCGGCCGGACGACCCAGATGGATGAGGGCTCGCCCCCAAAGCACGCGCCCGAGAATTGAATTGGGGTGGTTATCGATGCCCGTGCGGCACACATCGATCGCCGGAAGGTGGTTGCCCTGGTCGATCAAGGTCTTGGCCAGCTCGACGAAGTCGGTGGAGGAGGGATCCCGTGCCGGGATCTGCTCGTACTCTTCCACCTTCGATTTGCTCATCGAACCTGCCTCGAGACGCAAGAGGGCGAACGATGAACATAGCACCGGGTCGGCATTTGTTTCGACGTGATCAGGTGCTACCATTGCATCAGTGTCGCAGCCCTCCCCTGCGCTCTTCGGTGCGCTCGCCGCCTTCGTCCTCGGTGCGTGCGCGCATGGCAAGCTGGGCACCGCCGAGGAGATCCGAACCACCGCGGATTCGTTTCATCAGCGCATTCGCTGGAGGGACTTTCGCGGCGCCGCCGAGCTGCTCGTCCCGGAGCGCCGTGAGCGGTTCGAGCACGCGCTCAAAGTGCGCGGCGACGAGCGCGATCTGTCGATCTCCGACTACGAGCTCGAGCAGGAACGCGTCTCCGCCGACGGAACCGTCGCCACGGTGGTGTCCCGGGTCAGCTGGACCAGGCTTCCATCCGTCGTCGAGCACAGCGAGCTCGTAACCTCGGAGCTCGTCCGCAAGGACGGGGTCTGGCTTCTTTCGCGCCAGCAGGGTGGGCCATTCGGACGCGAGCTTGGCGACGAATTGCCCGGCGATCGCTCGGCCCCAGCCAAGCGCTGAGCTCCCGCTGGCCTGAGCGCGAGAGCTGGATTTCGCCGTCGGCAGAAAAGAAACCGCCCGCCGTCTCGGGGCCGGCCGAGGCGGCGGGCGTCGGAAGTCCCCCCATGGGACCTCCTGTCCAATACACGATGGGTGTAGCAAGGCAGGTGCCAGCCGCCGCGCGTCCACCGGAGGTCCAGATTCCCGACCATTATGAGAACCTCGGGCTTGGGTCGGCGTGAGAATCCCGAAAACCGCGCGACATGGGTGTCAGCCTACACACTTCCTGACACCGATTTTCCTCTCCTGGCACCAAATTTCCCGCTCTCGGGCGGGTCGAGCAGAGCCGGCGACCGAGCGTCTATTCATCCAACACCGAACGGATGGTCTCGCGCATCGAGTACGACGGTTTCCACCCCAAGTCCTTCGCCCAGCGCGAGCCGTCGACCGCGCAGAGAAACTGGATGTGGTCCAGCTCGGGCGGCGGGAAGGATGCCAGATGATACTTGAACATCAGCTCGAGCAGCGGGCGAGCGACGAGGTGGGGAACCGGAATCACGGTCCGACCCAGCTCGCGAAAAATCGCGCTCAAGGGAACTTCCCCCGGCCCCACCACGTTGTAGACGCCCTTGGCCTCCGGCCGCAGCGCCTCGATCATCGCGCGGGCCGTATCGTCGACGTGGATAAGCTGGACGATCGGGTCGAACCCGGCGAGGACCCAGGGGTACTTGAGCCGCAGGTAGTTCGACGGCGCGTTCTTGATGTTCGGGCCGACGATGTGCACCGGGCGCAGAATCACGGTCTGGATGTCCGGGTGCTTCCAGAAGAAACCGTACGCCAGCATGTCCACTTCGGTCAGATCGCGGACCTCGGAGAATCGGCTGGCGGCCATCAGCGGCGCGTCCTCGGTCAGAAAATTCGAGTTGTCGGGGGACGGTCCGTAGACGTTGGCCGAGGAGAGCATGATCACCTTCTTCACCCCGTACCTCGCGCAGTACTCGAGGATTCGCGTCGTCCCCACCACGTTGAACGAGTGGTGCTCCTCCTCGTTCATCCGCGGGTCGTGCATGATCCCCATGTGAATCACCGCCTGCACGTCGTTCCGGCGAAAGACGTCCTCGGCTTTCCGCTTGCGCAGGTCGAGCTGATACATCTCGATGTCTTTGGGCTTGCCGGGAAATGGCCGGCGATCGATGCCGATGATCCGCTCGCGCTTGTGCAGCAACTTGGCCAGGCTTCGGCCGAGGTTGCCGCTGATTCCAGTGACGACAACGGCCGGTCTCATCGCCGCCTCTTATAGCAGCGGCGTGCGCTAGCTGAAGACGTGTTTGCGTTCTTGAAGGCCGGTTTGGATCATCGACTGGATAGTGGCCTTCACCTGGGCCACCTTCTTGTCCAGCTCGGCATCCTCATCGTCGGCCCGACCAGTAAAGAGCATCGGCTCGCCGAAGTAAATGCGGTAGCGGGTGGGAAGCGGCAGCGGCAGAATCGTCGGCGTCAGCGGCAGGTAGGGGAAGCCGAGCAACTTCGCCAGGAGCTTGACGTTGACCAACGAGGGGGCCTGCTCCTCGGCGCCGATCACCGCGACGGGGACGATCGGAGTGCGGGCTTCGAGCGCCAGCCGCATGAAGCCGAGCCCGAAGTCTTGCAGCCGATATCGCTGAGGCCACGCCTTGCCCAGCCCACGGACGCCCTCGGGAAAGACGAGGATCGCCTCCTCCGCCTCGAGCAGGCGGCGGCAGTTTTCTGGCGTGCCCACGATCTGCCCGACCCGGGCCATGAAGGACGAGACGTAGGGCAGCGTTTGAATCCATTTTTCCACCATGCTCCGGATGGCACGCGGAGGATTGGCTTCGGTGAGCATCGCCACCACGATCATCGCGCCATCGAGCGGCAGCTGCCCGGAGTGGTTGGATACCAGCAGCACCCGCCCTGCGGGCACCCGGTCGAGGTTGAAGGTCTGGACCCGGAAATAGTGCTTGTAGAGCCAGATGAAGGGGGCGATCGCCGCCAGCGCGTACTTCAGATCGAAGCCGAAGGGATCGACGCCGAACTCGTTCTCCAGATGGGCGATCTGCTGGACCCGGGCCTCCATGTCGCTGCCCACCATCGACGCGGTCCAGCCGCGAAGCTTTTTCTGGAGCTCATCTCCGAGCTGCTCGAACATCGATCACTCCATAAGGCACAAAGGTCGAATGCCGCAACGAAACGCTCCCTGAAAATTCTCCTGTCGGCCCCCCCCGGGCGCCAGGAATTCCGTCGCCACAACCCCGCAGCGGGATGACAATTTTCTGGCGACAGGAATTTCTCCGGTGCGCGCCCTTGGCCTCCACGTCGGCCCTCGTGCCGGGAGGGCGCGCCCGTCGCAGGCTTAACCACCCCGGATCCGGATCACATACACCAGCTTGGCGACGTTCTTCAGAGCATTGGGAACCCGGCGCAGCAGATGCACGGAGGGCTGACGCTTCTCTTGAAGCTGCACCGGGATTTCGACCACCGTGCACCCCTGTCGCCAGGCGCGAATCACCAGCTCGCTGGCGAACACGTCGCGGTCGACGACGCAGCGGCGGGCCACCGGGAGCAGCTTTTCACGGCGAAATGCCTTCATCCCATGGGTGTCCGTCCCGCGGAAAGCGAGCAGCAGGCGGAGCAACTTGTTGTGCACCCGGGTCGCCACGCGGCGAAGCAGCGGGCGCCGGTCGCTCGAGCCCTTCGCCGCTTTCGAGCCGATCACCATGTCCGCCTGCCCGGCCTTCAGAATCGGCAACGCGGCGTCGTAGAAGACGAGGTCGCACAGGTCGATCTCGTCGCAGACCACGATCTCGCCGCGCGCCTGGAGAATCCCCTCCTTGAGCGCCGCCCCGTAGTTGGGCCGGGGCGAATGAAGCCAGCGAATCCGGGGGTTGGACTGGGCGAGCTCCTCGAGAATCCGTGGCGTCTGGTCGGTCGAGCCGTTCTCGGCGAAGAGGATCTCGTAGCCGAGCTTGCGGTCCTCCAGGTTGCCCGCCAATTCCGCCGCGGCGGAAGCGACGATCGCCGCCTCGTTGTAGACCGGGATGACCACCGAGATGAAGGGAGGGCTGTCTGGCATCGGGAAACGGGGGCGCTTCGACGGCGGTGCGGCGGGAGAGGCGTTACTCCGAGAGTTTGGTGGCCGGGCCTCCGATTTTTCGCGCAGATTGGCGGCCGCCGATGATTGCGTCTTCCATCGAAGAGTACTCCCATTGCCCGTAACGCCCGGCGGTATGGATGCCCACCCGGTCGAGGAATCTCAAGATCTCGGTCTTCGCCGGGCCATATTCCTCATCGTACAACACATAGGCGTTTGGAATTTCGTTCGCTTTCGCAAACAGAACATCGTCGGAGCGATGAATCATCCGAGATCGCAACAGGTCGGCGATCGCAAACTCCTCGCACTGTTTTTGCGAGAGCTCGCCCCGGTGCGAGTATTCGACGTAGAACGAGGAGCAATCGCGCGGAGCGAGAGGCGGATACACCGCCGAGGGAGAACCGATCCGATAGGTGTTGAACTCCGGCTCGGGAAGATAAATCCAGTGCCAGGGCTGCCGGTTGGGGCCTTTGACGCCCACGCTGACATGGGTCACGGTGGTGGCCTTCAACCTCCGAGCCGCGGCGACCACTTCGGCCGGCGCCCCCGACGGAGCCGCCGCGATGCGGCGGATCAGCGTCGGCAAGGCGATGGTAGAGATCAAGTCGGAGTAGGCGATCGCCTCTCCGTTGGAGAGCACCACCCTTCTCGACTTCCAGTCGATGGATTTCGGTTCGGCATTGACGCTCACCTCGCCGCCGCGCGCATTCTTGAGAATCGACTTGGCGAGGACTTCGATTCCCCCTTCCTTGGGATAGAGGAAGCTCGCATTGTATCCAATGTTCTCGCCGCCGATTCCGAGCGCGCCCTCCACCACTTCCTTCAATGTTGGTCTCGGCACGAACCGGCCGCACCAGGCCGCCGAGAGCTGCGAGGGGGGCACCGTCCACAGCTTGCGGTTGTAGGGAATCATGAAATTCTTGGCGAAGCCGGCGCCCATGTATCGCAGGATGAATTCTTCGAAAGTCTTTGGTTCGCGCTGCCGAAGCTCGCGTCCACTTTCGCCATACTGCGCGTCGACGAAACCGATCAGATTCTCGGAAATGACCTCCGCCGGCAACCCGTGGGTGTTGACTTGATACGGGAAACGGGTGAACACGCCGCGGGAGTAGACCGCCGCTTTTCTCTGGATTGAAACGAGGCCGTCCGGAATCCATTCGGTGGTGATGAGCCGGGTGATTTCCGGATCGCGCAAGTGCAGCCAGTGACCGGTCGGGTCGAAGCAGAATCCGTCGATCACCTCCGTCTTCACCAGGCCACCGACCCGCTCGGTTTTTTCGATCAGGCGCCATTTCCGCGGCGAGAAGAAAGCCGCGGACAGTCCCGCCAGACCACCGCCGAGAATGAGGATCGGTTCCATTCAAAAACAATCGTGAAGGTTGGGACGAGAAAGCAAGTTCGTCTCAACAAGCACCTGCTCAAAGGTAGCGCAGAGTCGGAGTTTAGCCTTCCCCCTTCTTTAATGAAGTTCCCTGCTCTGTTAACCTTTCCTCGGCTACGAAAGCTTAGGGCCACCGTCACTCCAGCCAACGTTGCCAGGTTCTTCCCGCCAAGGATCTCATGCGAGTTACCTGCCCGTCCTGTCAGACAAATTACAATATCGACGACAAGCGGATTCCATCGGGGGGCGCCAAGCTCAAGTGCGCCAAATGTCAAACGCTCTTCGCGATCAACGCCGCGACCCCCGCGGGTCCCGTGCCCTTACCCGGAAGTCCCGCCCTCGCCGGACGCGGCGCCGCCGGTTCGGTTCCCCTGCCCGGCAATCCCGGAGCGCGCGAGGCGGTCACCATCCAGGAGAGCTCCATTCCCCTTCCCGGCGCGTCCGGCGCGCCAAGCACCGCCCGGCCCCGCGCGGTGCCCCTGCCCAGCAACGGCCTCGGGCGGGTGGCGAAGTTTGAAGAGGGGCTGACGCCGATCGACTTTGACCAGCCAGCCGCTCCAGCCGCGCCGTCTCCTCCGGCCCAAGCCCCGCCCGGCCGAGCTGCGCAATCGCGCCCCAAGCCGATTGCGCTGCCGGGGTTGAACACCGGCGCGGACGACTTCGACCTTTTCGCGGAAGCCGAGCAGCGGCAGCAGGCCAATTCGCCCACCGAGGCCGAGAGCGCCTGGCCCGAACCGGACAGCGAGACCCAGGCTTCGGCCGCGGAATCGCCGCCGTTCCCGGAGAACTTTGACTTCGCGGAGGCGCCACCGCCTTCTTCCCCGACCGAGCCCGACCTCAACTTCGACTTCGCCTCTCCTTCCGATCCCGCCGCCCCGGCGATCGCCGCCGCCCCGCCAGCTCGAGCCGCCGCCCCATCGTCCGCGGACCTGAGCTTCGAGTTGGCGGACGTTTCCCCAGGCGGTGCGGCGCCCACGGCCCCGGACGCGTTCGATTTCGGCGATCCGGCGGACGGCGCGCAACCGGGGAACCGGGCTGAAGCCGAGCCATCCGGACCGGGAAGCTCCGATGACTTCGCGGCGCAGCTCGCCGACTCCCCGGCGCACGAACCGGCCAGCCGAGTCGACGAAAACCTCGAAATGCTGAGCTTCGTCGACAAGGGCGGCGACGGGGATCCGGCGGAGAAGACGAGCGCGCTGCGCTATTACCTGCGCCGAAAGACGGGAAAGGTCTTCGGACCGTTCGATCAAGGCATCGTCGTCAAGATGCTGCAGGACGGGCAGCTCGCGGGCACCGAAGATCTCTCGGCCGATCAGGTCGAGTGGTTCCCGATCGGAAGGGTGCCGGCGTTTCGCGAGGCGATCGCCTCACTCGCCAACGCCCCTCCCCCGCCGCCGGCCGCCCCGGAGAACGGCGGAGAGGTGGACCACCTCAAGCGCCTCTACGAAGGACGGATGGCGGCGGTCAACGTCATCCGCACCAACTCGTTCCTCGACCAGATCAAGGAACGGGCGAACCTGGTGATCGCCGCCGGCGCGGTGATGCTGGTCATCGTCGCCGGGGCCTCGCTGGGCTTCACCCGCTACGGCGCGTTCGGGCTAAGCAGGTTGTTCTCCACCCACGTGTCGCGCAGCTCCCCGCAGTTCGCGATGCTCGAAAACGCGCGCAAGGGGTTTCTCGCCGACACCTACAAGAGCTACCGCGAATCCTACGAGCTCGCCTCCGCCGTCTTGAAAGTCCGCGACTACCCGGACGCTCGCGCGGTCTGGTGCCAATCGGTCTTTTATCTGCAACGGCGTTTTAGCGCGGCGAAACCGGCCGAGGTGATGAAGGCCTTCTCGTCCCTGGAGGACATCCAGCTGCTCGGCCGGAAGGATCTGGATTTCATCAAGGCGACCGCCGGCGCCCGGCTGGCGGAGGGCAAAGCGCCGCAAGCGGTGGCCATCCTCCAGGAAGCCGTGGCCCGAACGGAAAACGCCGCCGATCTCGAGCTCAGCCTCCTGCTCGCCGAAGCGTATGCCATGCAGGGCCAGCCCCGACTGGCGCTGGAGGCGCTGACCAAGTCCGTCGATCGCCGCAAGGACTCCGCGCGAGCGCTTCACGCGCTGGGAAACGTCTACCAGGCCTCCAACGAGGTGGAGAAGGCGGCCAAGGCGTACTCCGGCGCGCTGGAAGCCGATCCCAACCATCTGTCCTCCGCGGTCGAGCTGGCCTCGATTGGCCTCCTCTCCCGGAATGACCCGGCCAAGGCGCTGGAGGTGCTCGAGCTGGCCAGCAGCGAAAAGGGTCAGATCGTCCTTGGACCCAGCGAGCTGGCCCGAACGCACGCTCTCAAGGGCGCCGCTCTGGAGGCGCAGTCCAAGACGAAGGAAGCGATCCCCGAGTTGGAGCAGGCGTTGAAGCTCGACTCCACCTCGGCCTTCGCCAAGGAGAAGCTGGCCCACCTGCTCCTGGCGCAACACGAGTTCGCCAGGGCCCTGCCGCTCTACAAGGAAGTGGTGGACAAGGAGCCTCAGAACCTCGGGGCCACCGAGGGCTATCTCACCTCGCTGATCGGCTTGACGAAGATGGACGATGCGCTCAAGGCGCTGGCCCAGGCCAACGCGCGCTTCCCGGGTAAGGCGCGGATCGCCTACCTCGACGGACGCGTCAATGACGCGCTGGACAAGACCACCGAGGCGGAGACGCATTACCAGCGCGCGATCAACGCCGACCCGAAGTTGACCGACGCCACGCTGTACCTGGCGCGCCTCTACCTCCGGCTGCGCCGGGTGGGCGACACCAAGGCGCTTCTGGAACAGGCGTTGGCCCAGGCCCCCTCGGACGCCCGGGTGCGGGCCGCGGTCGGCGAGCTGGCGATGCTCGAGTCGGATCTTCCCGCGGCGAGGGCGGCGTTCAAGAAGGCGGTCGAGCTGGATGGCGCTCTCGCCGAGGGCCACCTCGGCCTCTCCAAGGTCGCGCTCGAAGACGGCGCCCTGGAGACCGCCCAGGCGGAGGTCGACAAGGCGCTCGAGCTCAACGGCCACGTCAAGGATGGACGGCTCCAGCACGGCATGGTCCTCTGGCGGATGCGTCAGCTCGAGGAGGCGGTGTCCGAGCTGGAGAAGGCCAAGGCGGACGATCCGAAGGCGATCCGGACGACGATCCTGCTCGGAGCGGTGCAGCTCGACAAGGGAGACCTGGCCGCCGCCGAAGCCAACCTCCTTGCCGCGCTCGCGGTGGATCCGATCAACGCCGAGGGCCACTTCTACCTGGGAAAGGTCAAGAACCGCCGCGGGGAGTACAGCCAGGCGATCGACAGCATGCGAAATGCCCTCGACCGCGCCCCGAATCGCCCCGACTACTTGTATGAGATGGGGATCGTCTATCGCGACGCGAAGCGGATGACCGACGCGATCCAGATGTGGAAGCGAGCGATCGAGCTGGATCCGTCACAGGCGGACAGCCTCGAGGCCCTCGGACACGCCTACCTCGATGGCGGTGAATTCGACCACGCGATCGCCTCCTTCGAGCAGACGCTTCACGTCGACCGCAAGCGTACCCGGGTGCTGGCGATGATCGGCGACTGCCATTTCCAGGCGGGGAAATGGGATCAGTCCATCGCCGCTTACCTCGGCGCGCTCAAAACAGACCCATCGCTCAAACAGGTCTTCTACAAGCTCGGGCGCGCCTACACCGAGAAGGGAAATCACGCGCAGGCGATCAATTGGTATCGAAAGTCGATCGCCGAGGATTCCACCAAGCCGATGGCCTTCTACTATCTCGGATACGCGTACAAGGAGAAGCGCCACAAGAAGGAGGCGATCGAGGCCTTCCGGACCTACCTGACGCTGAAGACCGACGCCGAAGACAAGAAAGACATCGAAGACGAGATCTACGATCTCGAGCACGATTGACCGGGACCAACCGGGTCAAACGCCGTACCCAAGCATCGCTGAAGACGTTGCCCTGAGCGGCGCTCCGCAGTTAGAACGGGTGCCCGATGCTGGATCTCAAATACGTCGCGCAGAATTTCGAAGCGGTGAAGGAGCGGCTCAAGCTCCGCGGGGGCGACCTCGACCTCGGGCCCTTCCAGGCGCTGGTCCAGGAGAGGCGCGAGCTCTACATCGCCCTCGAGTCGCTCAACCAGGCCCGCAACAGCGCCAACGAGGGAATCAAGCTCAAGGCAAAGCAGGACCCCGGTGCGATCGAGGCGTTTCGGGATCAGATGCGGTCGCTGTCATCGACGATCCGGGAGAAGGAGACCCGGCTCAAGGCGGTGGAGGAGGAGTTGGAGAAGATCCTCCTCCTCGTCCCCAACCTGCCCGATCCATCGGTTCCGGTGGGCAGCTCGGCGGAAGACAATCGGTTGGAGCGCAGGTGGGGAGAAAAGCCCGCCTTCGACTTCACGCCGAAGCAGCACTTCGAGCTCGGCGAAAATATGGGGGGATTGGATTTCGAGCGTGCGGCGAAGATCTCCGGATCCCGGTTCGCCTTCTACCGCGGCCCCCTGGCGCGGCTGGAGCGGGCGCTGATCTCGTTCATGCTCGAGGTCCACACCTCTCGCGGATACACCGAGCTTCTGCCGCCCTACCTGGTCAACCGGGCGGCGATGGTGGGCACCGGCCAACTGCCGAAATTCGAGGAGGACGCGTTCAAGACCGCGGGGAGCCAGGAGCTCTTCCTCATTCCGACCGCCGAGGTCCCGCTCACCAACTACCACCAGAACGAGATCCTCGAAGGCGATCGCCTCCCGCTGAAGTACTGCGCCTTCTCGCCCTGCTTTCGAGCCGAGGCTGGCAGCGCGGGCAAAGACACCCGGGGGCTGGTGCGACAACACCAATTCCACAAGGTCGAGCTGGTGAAGTTCTCTACTCCCGAGAACAGCTCCGCGGAGCTCGAGGGGTTGACCGCGGACGCCGAGGAGATCCTCCGGCGGCTCAACCTCCCCTATCGGGTGATGACGCTTTGCACCGCCGACCTCGGCTTCACCGCCGCCAAGACGTACGACCTGGAAGTCTGGCTGCCCGGCCAGAATGCCTACCGCGAGATCAGCTCCTGCTCCAACTGCGGCGACTTCCAGGCCAGGCGCGCGCAGATCCGCTTCCGGCGCGCGAAGGGTGACAAGCCGCAGCTGTGCCACACGCTCAACGGCTCGGGGCTCGCCGTCGGTCGGACCCTGATCGCGATTCTTGAAAACAATCAGCGCGCCGACGGCACCGTCGACATCCCCGAAGCGCTGGTCGGTTACATGGGCGGGCTCAAGCGAATCGGCCCGTAGCCAGGGAACCGCAACATAGCAGATGGGCTGCGCAGCAGTTCTGCAACCAGCCTGCAGGGCGCCGGCGGGCCGATTACTGGCCGTTCATGTTGCCGGCGCCGTTTCCACACCAGGCCTGGGTGCACTGCGAGCCGCCCACGTTGTAGCTCAGGAGAGACTCCACGTGCAGGGGCGAGGGCGGCGCGTTGGTGTCATTGCGCGGCACCATCGTGGTCGAGATGCACACCGCGCCGACGATCACGTTCTGATCGTTGTCCCGCAACGGATTGTCGGCCGCGGGCGGGTACTCATCCTGGTTGTCCCGGATGTAGATGAACACGTCGGGGAGGTTGTCCCCGTCCACGTCGATGAACAGCTCCGGATTGCTGATCCGCAGAGGAGAGGTGGCGCTGATGTTGGCCGGGCCCGGCGGCACCGAGGTGGGGTTGTTCCAGGTGGCCATCTGGATCGGATCGTAGACGTTCGGCTGGGAGAGGAAGGTGTTCCACTGAGGGAAGTTTCGGGCGAAATAGGTCCGGGCCAGGTGCAGACCCGATTCTGCGCAGGTGAGCCGGTCGGTCGCCCGAGCGGCCCTGATCGCGGATCGGCGCTGCGCGAAGGCGTAGCTGAGAAGGCCGGCGACCACTCCGAGGATGACCGCGAGCATCACCATCGTCGCCAGAAGCGAGCTGCCCCGCTGATAGTTGCGCTTTTTCATATGTTGCTCGACATCAAGTTGGGGATCTCGATTCGCCGGGTGTAGATGCCGCGCACGAAGCCATCGGGCGTGCCCACCACCGTGTGGTTTGCCACGCTCTTCGGCGCGGTGGCGTTGCTCAAGGTCAACTGATTGTTTTGATCGATCAGCACCTTCGCCGTCGTGGCGACCACGCTGATCGTCACCGAACGGACGCCGGCCTGATACGCGGCCGGCATGCCGTGCTGGATGACGTATTGAGAGGGATCGTTGGAGAGGGTCGGGTCTACCCAGTAGACCACCTGGAAGTCCTCGATGAAGTCCTGGACCACGGCTCGCGTGGCGGGGATGTCGTTGAGCGGGCGGCCGAGAAAATCCGGTCCGATCGTTCCACTCGCCTGCCACAGCGCCAGCCGATTGGTGAGCGGGTTGAGGTCCAGATAGAAGTGGATGACCCGCGCGCGAAGCGCCATGTCCCCCACCTGGAATCCGCCCCGCTCCGGCGCATTGGAGAATCCGGAAATCGTGCTCTCGTTGTAGTTGATCTGATTGGGAGCGGGCGAGTTCACCGCGATGTTGGTGAGCAGCGCCGACTTGTTCATGTTCGTCACCAGCAGCGAATCGCCGTTGGCAAAGGGGTTGGCGCAGGGAGCGCCGGGGAACGGCACCACGCTCAAGGGGCCCAGGCCGGCCGCGATCACCGAGACGTAGGCGCCCCGCGAGCTGCAGCTGTCGCGCATCGCGTTCTTGTCCGGTCCGACCAGCCAGAGATCGTCCGAGCTGTTGACGGTCCTCCCCGCGTAGTTGAGGGTGAGGTTGTCCGCTCCGTGGATGGGATTGATCAGAATCGGGGTGCCTCCGACGGCGACGTAGAGCCCCTGGCCGCCGCCCATCCCCGAATTGCGGAGCACCGAGGCGATCAGGTCGCCCGCCAGCCTTGCGCTGTTGCTGCTTTCGGAGACGATGTCCGCGTGCCGGGCAAGCACCCCGGTGTATCCGACCAGGGCCATCGTCGCGCCGATCGCGGTCACCGTGATCGACACGGCAATCATCAGCTCCAGCAACGTCACGCCGCGGTTTCTGGTCATTGGAGAAACACCTGCCTTTGCATGTTGCCGTACTTCACCGGATCCTGCCCCTTCCGATAGATGCGTATCCACAGCGTCTGCGGGGTGGCCAGACCGGCCAGCGCCGTCCAGGCGGGGTTGGCCGGGAGCGTGGCGCCGTTGGGCATCCCGGCGGTGAGCATCACCTCCCGGCAGTACGCCCCGTTGGGAACCAGGTTGCTCCCGCAGGCGGTACCGGCGGGAACGTTCAGCTGGGTGATTTCGCCGTTGGGGAGGAGGGTGAAAAACGCGCCGATCGAAAAATCGATGCTCGGATCGGGCACCGGTCGGGGGGTGGGGTTGTTGATCGCATTGACCGTGGCCTGGGTGGGATCCGGCGCCCAGGAGGAGGGATAGGTCGAGATCTCGGCCTTGTTGGTGAGCAGCAGCCGTTGGATCTTGGAGTCGAGCAGAATCGCCTTGGTGTTTCGCATCGGCGCTTCCTTCAATTGAACGCCCGCATCGATGAACCCGGCCAGCGTTCCGATCAGCGCCCCGGCAAGGATTGTCAGGGCGATCATCGTCTCCAGGAGGGTAAAACCAGACCGTTGGTTTCGTCTCATTTGTCTCTCGATGTCCGATGGCTCAATTCAGGAACCGCTGCATCCAGGTCTTGAGGTAATAGATGAGGCCGCGCTGTCCGGTCGGGCTGAGCGCCGGATTCGGAGCGGAGTGGGTGGTGGTGTCCACCGACTTGCTCAGCTTGCTGATCTCGAGACCGATGATGTCGGTGTTCCCGGTGGTCGCATTCTGAAACACGGTGATGCCGCCGTAGTTGGCGTAGCTCGGGCCGACGAGTTGGGTGATCGGGCTGCTCCTGGTCGCGGACTGGAAGTCGAGGAAGTAGGCAGCGCCCTGCGTCCGGGCGCTGATCAGCATGATGTCATTGGGCACCGGACCGATCGCCGTACCGAAGTATGCCTTCACCCCGGCGACGGTGATCGCGCCCCACAGACGCTCTCCTGAAACAAAGGCGTGCGGCAATCCGGGCGATCTTTCCTGAAGCACGCCATTGGCCGCCGCGAATGCCTGGGCGGTGGTGGCCGTCCAGGTGGTCATCCCATCCAGACTCGTTCCGCCGGTGCGGTAGGGAACGCGGTATTTCATGTCCTGGAACGCGCCGTGGATGCTGCCGGAAACGGTCGCCGGAACCCAGTTCGCCCCGGCCGTCCCATAGAGCAACATCGTCGCGCCGGGATAATTGTAGAACGCCGAGCCGATGTCCGGATTCTTCGGGACCATGGCGATCGCGATGTTCGTGGTGATCGGCTGCGGATTCGCGGCGGTCGAGTGGGTATCGAAAGCCGGAAAGTTGCAGGGAGGGCTCGCGCAGATGTCG